>Ga0181598_1003017_pt1 | contig 14864 bp, 9 predicted proteins | sample 041ome_4_FD_153295 | JGI IMG/M metagenome (GOLD analysis project Ga0181598, IMG submission 153295) | Coastal salt marsh microbial communities from the Groves Creek Marsh, Skidaway Island, Georgia - 041404US metaG (spades assembly) | ecosystem: Environmental > Aquatic > Marine > Intertidal zone >... | reverse complement strand
TCTCGCATCGCCGCCTTCACCTCGTCCCGTCGTCCCGCGTCCGCGCGCGCGCGCGCCCAGAACGTCCCGTCGCGCGTCGACGCGTCGCGCGTCGCTCGCGGCGCCGCGCGTTTCAGCGCGATGACGGACCGCGTCGCGAACAGCGATGCGACGACGCCGATCGCGCGCGCGCACCGTCGCGCCGCGCGACGCCGACGCGTCGACGGCGGCATTGTGTCGTCACTCGTCGTCGCGCGAATCGAATCATCCGTCGCGTCGCGAACGGCGCGCGTCGCCCGATATGCTCGGCGCGCTCGCGAGCGCGGCGTCGCGATGGCGCGCGATCGCGTCGGCGATCGCGTTCGTCGTCGCGTTCCGCGCGACGAGCGCGGACGGCGACGGGACGATCGATCTTCAGAAATTCATTCGACGGCGGAAAAACCGCGCGCGGTGGCGCGCGAGGCGACGGCCCGAGGCGCGCGCGAGCGATGCGGTCGATGAGGACGCGGACGCGAGCGCGCGCGACGCGCGGGCGCGCGCGGCGGGCGGGAAGCGCGGGACGCGAAGGCGGATGAGCGCGAATTTCGTCCTGGGGGTGGTTTCGGCGCCGTACGAGGACGGCGGCGAGGACGATCAATTCGCGGGGAAAGCGCTGATGATCGTGCACGGGAAGCCGGCGTTCGCGAGGGCGGCGGAGAGCATGAAGAGGTGCGCGCGATTGGATCGAGTGGTGGTGGCGACGGATGATTATAGAATCGTGGAGACGGCGAAGGAGTACGGAATCGAGACGGTTTTGGTGGCGCGAGACGCGAGGCGAACGGCGAGTACTTACGCGCGCCAGGCGGCGAAGCTGACGGGCGGAGGATGGGATTTCGTCGTCGCGTTGAAGGTGGACGAGTGCTTGATCGACGCGGACTCCGTGGACGCGTGCGTGATGGAGATGGAGGCGAACGCGGACGAGTGGTGCGTCGCGTCGACGTGCGTGGCGGCGACGGATCCCGCGCGGCTTGAAACCAGACCGCGATGCGTGTTCGATAAGCAAGGATTCGCGTTATATTTGACGCGCGCGGTGATCCCGGCGATCGGGTCGAAGCCGCGGGAGACGATGACGGGCGAGCTCGATCTCACGCCGACGAAGCGCGAGACGAAGAACCGTCTCGACGCGGCGGCGATGCACTGGCACGTCCTCGGCTGCTCGTGTTACGACGCGATGTACTTGAGAACGCTCGTCGACGATTCCAACGACACGACGCCGCTGCAGCGCATGGAGAACATCGAGGCCCTCAACACGCTGGAAAACGGGTATAAAATCAAGGTGTGCCCGGTGAACAACCAAACGCCGGCGTTGCGCGCGCCCGAAGACGTCGCCGTGCTCGAGGAGGTCCTCCGCGCGCGCGTCGTCCAGAACGCCGCGTCTGCCGTCAAAAAGAAGCGCGCCAGTCCCAAGAGCGCGCTTCCCCGCCACGTCAAGCGCGACAAGTCCCGAGCCGCGCGCGTCCGCGCCGAGCCCTCCGCGTCTGAGGTTTCCGACGCCCCCAGCCCCAGCGCCGGCTCACCCTCCGCCACCGACGACGTCCCCTCCCCCCGCGCCGGCGATCGAACCGCCGCGTCCTGATCGCGTCGTCGTCGCGTCGTTTGTAATTATTGACTCTCGCTCGCGTTTCGGTTAGCCTTCGCGCCGCCCTCGCGCCGCGCCGCGCATCGCCGCGCGCGCCATCGCCCGCCATGCCCATCCGCGAGCTCGCGCGCGCGAGCGATGACTTGCACTACTCCGAATTCACCGCCCCCACGCCCGATCGCGAGGATCACAGCTTTTCCGGGATGTTTTTCTCGCTCGGATGCGCCACCGCGTTGCCCATCGATTCGATCGAAATCAGCGCGATATCCGTGCGCGGAAACCTCGGCAGGGTGCGAGTGTACGCGAAAAACGTGCACTTGAAGACTTTCGACGACGCGCTGCCGCCGGTGGACGTGAGCGAGCGGTACGGGCATTACAGCGCGAACGACGCGAACGTGGCGGATTTGATGGACGCCGAGGCGTGGGGCGAACCGGCGTACGACGAGGAACATCGACCGAGCTACGACGAGTTGGTGGCGCTGAAGCTGAATGCGCCGATCACGCTGCGAGTGGGGGAAAAGGTGCAGGTGTACGTGCACACGGACGCGCGGAGCGATAAGGGGTTGGTGTACGACGACGAACGAGACGTGCTGGGACGGCCGAAGTGCGACGGGGTGTTGCAGATATATCCGGGATACGCGCATCTGAGTCACGAGCCGTTCGGGAAGGCAGCGCCGTGGTACGCGGAGGATGAAACTATGGTGTCGAGTTTGAGGAAAGATCGACGATTCGTCGGGATGGTGTCGTACGGGGTGCGATGGATGTTGTGGCAACCCGAACGCGAGATTCACGCGCGGTTTCCGAGCGAGTTTCAGGAAGTCGTGCGCACGATGCTGCGCGGAATGCGGGATCCGGGAAGCATTTTGTCTGTTTTGGACGAAAATGTGATGATGTACACGCTGAACAAATACGTCGGCTGGGAGTGGTTCGGGCGAACGTTGAAGGCGAGGGAGTATCCGCCGTTCGCAGAGTCGAGCGGGTCACCGCGCGTGGACGTAGTGCTGAGAGCCCTATTTCTCGAGCACGTGAAAGAAGGCAATGAACAACCCCCCTACGACGACACTCATAGCATGGAGTTCGTCGCGACTGCGATGGTTCGTACGATTGTGAGCCGGAGCCCGGAACTTCGAGTGATGTTGCACGGGTGCACGCTGCGGCATCGCGTCGAAGCCTTGCTGCACATGCTGAGATCGTGCTACGAGAAAGTTGTTCAAGCGAAGAGTGATCGCAAAACGCAAGGGTCGCAAATCGTCGGCATTAAGCAAAAATACCTTTTGCCCGAGTACAACGCGCAGGCGATCGCGAACGACTTGGATACCGTGCGAAATGTTACAAATATAATTTGCACGCACGTGTCACATCTCGAAGGTTGGCGCCCTGACGTACGGAGCAACACCCACAGAATGTCGCCAGACGAACACGAATCCGATGAGACGGACCTTAGCACGGTTCAAGAGGTTTTGGAGGACCACATCCGAAGCTTGCGCGTGCCCCTTAAATCTTTCATGAACATGAACAGCCCGCGCCCCTACGGCGACGTTTTCGACGATCTCGATGACGACGACGACGATTTCGATGACGACGACGACGAGGATGATTGGGAAGCCGACGAAGGAGATTGGATAGACTATACATCCACGGAGTGATCATTGACCCGGGCCGGCGCTTTCTTTTAACAAACTCTGTTCATAAACCGACTTTATGTAATTTTACAATGTACTCTCTCACTCTTGCATGGAATCGTCGAGATCGTCGAGATCGTTCTCGTCGTCCTCGTCGTCAGCTTGGCGCTGCAATAGAGTCAACTCATCCAGAAGCTCCTCGATCGGCACCTCTGGTGCGTCGTCGTCGTCGTCGTCGTCGTCGCCAGCCGCCGCGGTGACGTTGGCGTTTATGGCGTTTTCATCCTTGAAAATTTGTACTTGCGCTCGCGTTTCCTCGTCTTCTTCCAACTCTTGATAGAACAACTCTTCGTCCTGAGCCATGCGATCAGCGCTCCCGCGAGACCTTTGTTGCGTTTCTTCGTCTTCTTCCACTTGCATGCGCTGTAAACGCCAATTTCTAGCCACGCCTCGCTCGCGCCTTCGTCGACGACTCTCGGCATACGACTTCTTCACGAGGAAAACATCCGGCACAACGCCTTGATGTTTACCCGAGTACTTCTCCATCTCTGGATCGACGATTTGCAAATTTGTCAAATCGTATCCAAGCGCGGTGTCGCCCGCTTGTAAGATATTCCCCAAGTGCGTCTTGACGAAAAACGTCGTGTCGTTGACGCCGAAATCGCTTGAGCGCGCGACTTCGACATCCGCCATGCACAACTTCCCTTGTCTCGTGGATTGATCGACTTCAACGTCAAGGATGACGTACTCTATCATCTGCTTCGCCGTCGCCGCCGCGCGAAACGGTTGGCGCCAATACTTTTCCTGATCGATCCAAATCTGTCGCATCGTCACCGGATCCGTAAACTGCAAAGAATTCGACACCCGCGTGCACAGCATCACCGGCCCAACGCTCCCAAACTCCTTCGAAAGCTTGAAAGGAATCACCACCAAATCTTCCTTGCACACCGGCACGATCTCCACGAAGAAAGTAAACCTGTAATTGTACGTATTGCTATTCGCGTCGTGCGACACCAACTGCTTGTCGCCCCTCGACCGCGTCGCCACCACGCTGCCCAAAAAATCTACAAACCTCAACCCATGCGATCGATGACCGTAATAAAAATCTAACCCATCCGGCTGACTCTTGATCCCGATCGCGTCTCGCTCCATGCCGTGCTTCAAAATCATCTGCTCGAGGAACAAAAACGTCCGCTTATGTTCCACTTTTTGCCGCACCTGCACGCACGCGTTCCACTGATCACTATTCGCCGCGCTCCGCGCGCACGCATCGCACATCCTCCACTCCACCACAAATTCCGTCACGAACGTCTGCTGCAGTATCGCTCCGTTCAGCACTTCCTTCTGTATGGTCAGCTTCGTCTTCAGTCGTTTACTGTGCGGCTCCGTCCACACGAAGCCCGCGTCCACGAGCTTCACCTTTTGCAATCCCTTGATGCGCTTGATGCAAAACGTCAGCAGCTCTTTGCTCTCGAGATCGGCGCGGATCCAGTGCTTGGGCGGCTGCAGGTAGCGCTCGCACTGCGAGCAATACGTGACGACGCAGTTTTTGCTGATGCCCTCGGTGATGTCAACCTGCGTGCGCACGCACTCGACGCACATGCCGCTCGGGTTCGGGTGCATCGGGATCGCGCACAGGCAGCACAGCACGCTCCGCGCGTCGCGCGCGCCATCGCTCGCGGGCGGCGCGCCGAACATCGCGACGCGCGGCGCGAAGTGCGCGCGACGCCTGGCGGCTGCGATGATTAGAGCCTTAACTATGGAACATCGGGACGGCGCGCGCGCGGACGGCGCGGATCGGCGTCGAGCGCCGGCGTCCGGCGCTCGAGCGCTAGATAAATCACAGGACGACGCGCTACTCGCTAGAGGATTCGATTTCGTCGACGCGGGCGTCGACGCGGGCGACGACGTCGTCGACGGAGACGGCGGCGCCGAGGGCGTCGAGCGCGAATTCGGGAAGCCGAAGCGAACGTAAATCGTAATTCACGTCTCGGATGGAGAATTGGTATCGAAGGGCGTGGAGATGGATGCGCTTGGCGGCGAGGGGTTTGGTGGTGGCGTCGTCGGAGGCGGTGAGGGCGATGAGGGCGTCGCATTCGGCGCACGCGGCGTCTCGACGCTCGGCGAGCTTTCGAGCGACGACCCGGGTCTCGGCGTCGTCGGCGTACGCGCGACCGGCGTAAGACGACTCTGGGTCTTCATCGCCGTATGCACTATCGAAGACGATCGGATGCCCGATGGATGAGAGATGCGCGCGAATCTGGTGGTAGCGCCCGTGCGATTCCAGACGACACGCTACGAGGGCGACGTCTTCGCTCTCGCGCCTTTGCAAGACAACGACGCGCGTCGCGCACGGCTTTCCGTCCTTTTCCGAAACCACGGCTAACGATGATTCTTTGTCTTTCGCGAGGGGCGAGTCGATGCGCACGCCACACTCGATTTGAGCGCCTCGAACGAGCGCCAAATACGTCTTCCCGAGCGACGTTTTCGACATCCACACGTTCGCCTTGGCCGCCAATTTCGGCGACGTCGCCGCGAGCCAAATCCCACTCACCGGAGCGTCGATCCTATTCACAGCCCAGACCTTACCCGCATCGCCGGTCGCGCGCGCGCGTTTCGTCCGCCGCGTTTCGCCCGTCGCGTCGTCCTTCGCCGCGCGGCGACGCCGCAGCGCCGACGTCAACGCCGCCAAATTCCCGTACCCTTGCCACCCTGGCGCCGCCCCCGCGAGCACCGGCACGCCCGCAGGTTTCTCCACCACGACTAACCCAGTCTTTTCACACTCAAACACGATCTCTGGCATCGCATCCGCGACGCACCGCTCGTGCACGCACCGCTCGATTTCGAGCAGCGTCCCCGCCGGGACGAACTCGTCCAAATGTTCCACACCCATCTCCGTCCACATCTCCTCCGTCGCCTCCCCGCCGCGCGGCATCTTTCGCAGCGCATCTATCACGCACCGCACGCGTCGCGCCGCGAGCGCTGTCGCCCAGTACGCGTCTACATCGTCCGAATTCCGCGCCGCAAACTCTGACTTTGAGACTTGATTGACGAGCACGTCACGAAAAGCACCTTCGTGACGCTTCGACACGCGCACGCGCACGCGTCGGCGATACGGCTCGACGTAACGTAAACCTCCGCACGTGAACGACCGGTCGAGGGCGTCCGAATCGTCGTCGTCGCGCGATCGCATGCGTGTCCCAATGCGGTGTCCCAGTGAAAGTCGTTACACTGGGACGCGCCCGCGATGCCGCGCGAGGCGCTGAACGCGATCGATGCCGAGCTCGAGGCGTTAGAAAAACGTCTCGCCGAGCTCCCGAGCGAGAGCGAGAGCGAAAGCGCGTCGTCGTCGTCGTCGTCAAAGGAAAAGAAGCGAAAGAAGAAGCAAAAAAAAGAAAAAAAGGATGCAAAGAAACGACGACGGAAGCGCCGGGAAGCGTCGAGCGATGATGATGTGGAGGTCATCGTGGGAGGAGACGATTTACCGCGCATAGAACCGCTTCCCGCGGCGTTGCTGCCGGAAGGGAACGATTACAAGGGGAAAGGGGCGCGAGGGTCGTTTTTGGGCAAGTCGAGCGTCGGCGCGCGTGGCGCGCCGATTCCGGCTGGTTCGCGCGCGGACAGGGAGGGCAAGGACGCGCCGGGGACGTTTAAAAATGAACTCGAGCGGCGCTTGGCGAAACGCGCGGATCGACCGCGGTGCGAGGTGTGCCAGATGGACTTTACGAGCGACGCGCAGTACGCCGAGCACGCGCGCGGGAAGAAGCATTTGAGCAACGTGCGAAGCGCTGCCGGGGGGGGTGGCGCGAGCGGTGTTGGTGGGCGGAGGTACGTGAAACCACCTCCTGGACCACACTGTGAATTGTGTCGCAAAGTGTTCACGAGCGAGGCGCAGCGGGCGGAACATGTTCAAGGGAAATGGCATCGCCAACGCGTCAGCGGGGAGCTGCCACGTTCGAACAAACCGTACTCTTAGAAACAAACAAATGATTGTAAATTTACATCTATCTAGCGTAGCAGCGTTGTGGTACACGAATTAAAACATGTCTGGTGGCCGTTTTTGTTTCGGTGCGGGTGTCCAGCTCGCGAATGAACTATTGGTTCGCAGCAGGGAGCGGACATGGACGTCGTCGTCGTCGGAGAATTCGCTCAGCAAACCTTCGCTGAGTGGCTTGAGGGTGTGACGGTGGTTGTGCAAATCCTCCGCGCTGCCGTACGCCGAGGTTGCGTCACTGCCCGAGTCGCTAGCGATGGATTCTCGTCTGCCCGAGTCGCTAGCGATGGATTCTCGGCTCTCTCGCGAGCGAGCCGACCGCATCGTCGTCAAGCCGCGACGAATGTTTCTCCCTTGCTCGAGTAGTAACGCGACGTCGGGATTTTCAGACTTCCACTCGCGCGCCATCTTGATACCGATGTCGTAACCGTGACGAATGATGGCGCTGTACTTGTTGAATTCCAAAATCCCGATGCTCGAGACATTCGGACGAATGTACACGTCGATGTCTTCCAAGCGCGTTTGGTGCTTGACGGTGTCGGTGACAAACGGAAGCTGCCCTTGCATGTCCGCCATGGTCGGGATGGAATGTCCACCACCGAGCCATCGCGGAAGGAGTCGTCGCAAAAGCAACCACGTGCCGCTGATACCATCGCCCCAAGGCGTAAGCGATTGCCCATCCAAGCCTTCGCCCGCGACGTCGACGGCGATGACGTAGTGCGCGCCCAACGCGCGCATGACATCCGTGGGTAGATTATTGACGTATCCGCCGTCCACGAGCACGTGCATGTTCTTCTGTTGTCCTTGCTCGGTGTCACACACGGGAGGTAAAAAACCGACAAGTGCCATGCTCGCGCGCACGTAGCGCCAAAGCGTACCGTTTCGGTGCACGATTGGCATGCACGAGATTAAATCGAGCGTGCAGCAAAAGAACGGCAGCCAGCAGTCTTCGATTTTCGTTTCGCCGAGATTTATGCCGAGCGCACGGTTCATGCCCCAGCCGGTGAAGTAACTGACGACGGGAAGGGTGAGATCGATCACGCGTCCCCACGCGCTAGACATTTCCTTGGCAAACTTCGTCACCATGATGCGAACGAGAAGGGCGCTAGGGTCGCGAGCGTACATGCCGCCGACCATGGCGCCGATGGACGTACCGCCGACGGCGTCGATCGGAACGCCCTCTTCTTCCATCGCCGCGAGAACACCCACGTGAGCCAACCCACGTGCACCTCCACCACCCATGACTAAACCAACGGATAACTCGCGAAGTGAGCGGGCGAGACGCGCGGCATGCGACGGCACGAGACCAGAAGACGCCTGCATGGCGACGTGATGATGACGTTGGACGCTGAACGCCGTGAGCCAAGATTTCGTATCCTTGGGCGTCACATCGGCGTCTTGGTGCAAAAGCACAAGTTCTCGTTGAGCGAGCAAGACGCGTTGAAATTTTGTCTCACCGAGACCGTGAAGAAGGCGATCTTGTAGAGTTTGCCCTTCCTCGTGCGTCGGCGCTTGATCGTTTGCGTTGGCGACGAGCAAAATGGTATCGCTGTGTCGAGCGCATTGTGCGCACCAAGGCGACGGGAAAGGATCCCCTTTCAAGATCACGACGTCATACGCTGATTCAAGTTGAGAAAGCCAATTCGCCGTCGCTTCTTGTGCGAGCGGTCCGATAGCGGCTTGTCCGAGTTCCCCAAGCCGGCACGCGGAGTCCACTGTTCTCGCGCGACAAATCTTACTCAGCGCGAAGGCTAAGGAGTAGCAAAATTCGTCCAAATGAACGGCGGCACCTTCGGTGACGGGAATGACTGAGACTGTCTTCGGCGCGTTGGACGCCTTCTGGGAAAGCACTAAACCAGGAATCAGAGGCGCCGTGTGCGCGGTTCCGGACAACGCCGCCGTACGATTGGCCTGACGCAAACCCAAACCGCGCGCCAGGCGTACGAATGCCGTGGGCGCGGCGAACGCGAGCGTGTCCAATCCGGCGGATGATATCCATAACACTTGCGAGTCTCGCACAGCACGCGCTGTGAACCTAGCCGCGGGTGCCATCAAGCTCTGCCGTCTCGATCTCGGCGTCGCCGCCATGGGTCGCGATGCGGTGGTTTCCATGAGAACCGAATCTTCTCCAGTCGCCTCGCCAGGGCTCACGACGTAGCCAGGACCACTTGGAACGTACGCAGCGGTAGACTTACCACTTTGCGACTTTCGTCGCTTGAACAAATTTTGCGAAGAATTCGCGCGCGATAGCCCGTGGGGTTCTTCCATCTGTTCCCGCAGGCAACCCGTGACGACGATGTGCACGCCGCCTGCACGCGCATTTAAAGCTTCACCCGCCTCGAGCGTTTCCATTTCAGCGCCACATCGATCCCAAATCAGTGAGCTCGGTGCGTCGCGCACTCTTCGTGCGAGTGACACAACCATCTTATGTGTTATGGCAGCGCGCGTGCGGCCCAAGCGAGCCAGGGTACTCAACGGAAGCAAAACCACAACGGCACCGCTCGAACCAGCACGAATCGTCAGACCGCTGCGCTGACCAGTCAACAGCAAATGTGAACCAACGATGTCGCCGACGTTGGCGGTGAAAATTGGCGTCTCTGATGCCTGACGAATTCGCGGCGAGGAATTCGGTAGCGGTGGCTTTTCTCGTCTCGAGGATGGTACTGCTTCGACGAGCGCTTCTAGCGAGCCTCGTTCGACGATGAGTGCAGCGGCTGAAGCACCTTGTTGTAACACGATCGCACCAGGAGGAAACACTTTCGTCTCGACCGAGACTTCCGACGTCGGCTCTGGTTCTGGCTCAGCGTTCTTCTTTTCCTTGCGCCTAGCGAAGAATCCGCCGCTCTTCGACGCCGCTCCGGAGCTACGTTTTCTGTACCCATGTCGCTCCAACGTAGCAATAACGCCACTCGTATCAATCAAGCTCACTACTTTGGCGTCCAGCATCCGAGATAACGCGTGTGTGCATACAAGTGCCTCTTCGTCGCTGTCGCTCGGTTGCGGCTCGTCGGCGCCTCTATCGTGCACCCAGAGCGATCTCATGTCCCCCATCATGCCCACATACTTGCACACCGCCGCGAACCCACTCGCGAGTCTCAGCGCCACCCCTTGGGTGCCAATCACAGTGCCAGCGCACTCGTGATAATCCGACATGCGAAACACCGCTAAGACGCAACCTCGATTGGCGGCGCGCGCGGAGACGCGCACGCGATCGCGCCGGTGAAGCTCGTGATCCGAACCAAACGTCAGACGCACGCGCACGCGCTCTCCACTCTCGTCATGAGATTTCAGTGACATCGCTGGCGTCGATTCTTCGCCCAAACCGTCAACCGATGGTGACGAAAGCGCACGCGCCGCGTCTTCTCCTTCGTTCGCCTCAGCCGGCGCCGGAATGTGTTCTAATATATCCATGAAAGAATTCAAGCACGTTCCCGGCCGCGAACACAAAGTCGTCATCGCTTTCTGCTCGACGTCTCCTCGCACACTCACATCAATCTCTATCTGTCCTCGCAAATCAACCTCGCCGTCGACCAACACGGTCAACTCGTCGCGCGCCACCGATTCGCCCACGCGCTCTTTCGGGCGCACGACGACGGTTTTCGCCCGCGAGCGAAGCATCGCCAAAGCGCTCTCCGACATCCCACGACACGCCGAGCACGCCTTCAAAGCCTCCAACGTCGGATCTAAATGCATCGCTCCCCCGCTCGGCGGCATCGTCGCCAATCCGTGCGCCGACATCGCCTCTCGCAAATCCTCCTCCGTCTTGTGCAGCACGCTCAACCCGTCGCCGCGAATATCCTTTAATTTCGCCTTGAGCTTCGTCTGCACCCGCCACGCCCGCCAAATTCGCACCGCCTGTCGCATTCGCCGCGGCTGATGCGGCATGTCGAACAACTTCAGCGACACGCTCTGAAACGCTCGAATCTTATACTCCTCGAGCAACACCCCTCGAAGCTCGTTCGACCGCTTCATCGCCGCCTCGCGCAGCTCTTTCAATCTTCGTATCGCCCGTATCGCTCGCTTCAGCAAGAAAAACCTACGTCGCGCAGCACCACCGCCTCCCGTCAGTCGCGTCGTCGTCGTCGTCGTCGTCGTCGTCGTTCGTCGTCGTTCGTCGTCTTCGTTCCCTCGCGCGTCCGTCTCGCCTCGTCGCCTCGTCGCCCACCTCGCCGCGTAGTACGCGCACGTCGCCGCCACCAGCGCCGTGATCCCTCGATCGACGCCGTACGCCCCCACGAGCACCGCCGCTAGAAACACAAACTCTCCACGCCGCAGCAGCATCGTCGCCGTCGTCGCGCGACGCCGCGCGTCGTCGTCTCGTCCGTCACCGTTGCCTCTCGCGATTCGCGACGATTCGCGCGCCGTTCGACGATTTCGCGTCGCGGTTCGCGCGCGACGTCGAGCGCTCGACGCGCGGTTCGCGCGATGCGTTCGCTCGCGACGCCGCGCGCGCGCGCGTCGCCGTGTGTCGACGGACGATGCGCGTCGCTTCACATCATGGCGCGCGATGATGACGACGGCGACGGCGACGCGCACTACGCCGGCCTGTTCCTGGACGCCGACGCGCGCCGAAAGGTGTGGGCGCTCGCGCACCGACTGCTGGGGATGTCGTGCGCGCCGCCGGGCGCGAAATCGTCGGCGGATCACGTGACGCTCGCGCACGCGCCGGATCGAGACGCGACGACGCGAGTGCTCGAGCTCGCGCGGCGACGGCGATCGCGCGCGGTGACGGTGACGATGACGCACGCGTGCGTGCGACCGCGCGCGATGGTGATGGCGGTGTCGATCGAGATGGATCGCGAGCTGACGGGGCTGGAGACGCCGGCGACGCCGCACGTGTCGGTGTTCGCGCCGGAGACGATGGAGTGGAGAACTCTGGGCGACGTCGTCGCGGAGGATTTGGCGCGAGACGAGGGGTTGGATTTGCGGGCGTTGGGCGCGAGCGATGAGGCGCTGCGGTTGGAGTGTCGGCTAGGAGTGAAGATGAGAGACGGCAGCGTCGATTTTGGATTCGGGGGCGAGACGAGCGATTCGGGGCGGCACTCGGGATCTTCGTCGGCGATTCCGGGATTGGCGAGTCCGACTAAGAACAAACACTCGTTGGGGCGAACGAGCGAGGCGGCACCGCGCGCGACGTCGACGCGACCGGAGTATATGACGAAGAAACAAATCGCGGCGGCGAAGGCGAAGGCAAAGGCGCGCGAGGAGGCGCGGCCGTTGACGGCGGAGGAAATGGCGGAACGCGCCGTCGCCGAGGCGAAAAAGCAGGCACTGAAGGAGGAAAAACGACGAAATAACATACGACGCGAGTACTTGAGCTTGTGCGAGATGTTCGAGGAGCATCATCCAGAGTTTGTGAAGACGACGTTCATTCGATTTGGCTACGACATGGAGGCGACGGCGCAAGATTTGTTGGCCAGCATCGCGCCGGACATCGAGGACATGTACGACAACGATGAATACTATTCGGAGTACGATACGGAAGACGACGAATATGGATCCGAATCCGAATATGACTCCGAACCCGAATCCGAAGACAATTCTTCCAAGAAGGAAGGAATCAGCAAAGGGCTGAGCAAGAAGATCCGCCGCGCACAAGCGAAAGCGCAACGTCGGAAAGCTCGTGATGAGGAAACTACGCGCCGTCTCCAAGCCGCCGGATTAGGTACCGACCGACGAGAGGTGACAATCACGAGCGGGACGACTTGGGTCTCTAAGCCGCCGCCCAGCTCGACGCCGAATTGGGAAGTCAGCGGGGCGCGCGCGGAAATCATAAACGCTGCAAAACACTTGGCGTTCCTACAAGGTCCAAAGGCGAAGACGCAGAGGTTAAGCGTAAATTTGTCGGATAGAAACGCCGCGCGTCTAGAAGAGCTCTCTGAAGAAATGTCGCGCTTGCGAGTGCAGAGAGATAGGGGCGATACACGCGCCGCGGCGTTGCTCGGCGAAAAGGCGAAATTGAAGCAGGCGCTCGAGTCGATTGATACCGAGGTTGTAGCACCTTCGACAGCGGACAACGATAATCGAGGCTTCAATCGCGTCATTGATTTCCACGGTTACGATAGGTTGGACGCGATTCGACGTCTCGAGCGCGAACTGCTGAAGATAGCGCCAATGGTGAGTTCGGACTGGTCAATCAAACTCATCACCGGGCGAGGGAATCACAGCCGCGGCGGACGCGTTATTCACGGCGACATCATGCGCTGGTTGACTCAGAATGGTATCGCCTTTGACGAAGGACTCGGGCACGTCGTCGTGCGCACGATGGCGTCCATCAATCAGTAAACCAGTTCCATTCTTTGAATTTTTAACTAGATATTGTAGCGCGAGCACACAATTGATTGCTTGATTGACAAACAACACGACGATACGGGAGTCTATGGGCACAGCATCACCGAAGCAAAGCGTACACGACAACGTTAAACGATGTCGTCACGACACGCGGGGCATCGCCGACTGCGTCGCGAATAGCTGATTCTGGGTTGTGAAAGCCACTCGGACCCATGAAGACGAGATCGGCTACGGCGTCGGCGGGAAGCGGAACCACGTCGCGAATCGCGCGTCGGAACACGACGTCGAACCCGGCGGCAAGAAAAGCTTCATCAACGCGAGTGGACTTGTTCGGCTCGACGCCGAGGACGGTGATTTTGTCGTCGTCCCGGAACGCGTCGCGAAGCTCGACCATGTGATCGTCGTCCGGACTCGCGACGACGGCTCGACCGCCTTTCCTTAGTACCCTCGCGAGCTCCGTCGGTGAACGCGGTGCGAATACACTCATGGCGACGTCTACGCTATCATCGTCCAGGGGCAAATCGCGCGTCGCGTCAGCGACGGCGACGCGCGCGAATCGGCCGATGGCCGCCGCGCACAAATCGGCGGCGTCCTTCGAAGCGTCCAACGCCGCGAGTTCCAACTCGACGTCATCCCGCGCTCTCGCGCGCTCGAGCACGACGGATGAATAATAGCCCTCACCGCACCCGAAATCGACCACTCGGAGCGGTTTCGCCTTCACCTTCGCCGACGCCGCGTTCGGGTTCGCCGCGTTCGGATTCGCCGCGCGCGCTTCGCTCCTCGCTTCCCGCTTCCGCGCCATGCGTCTCGCTCGCGGCGACGTCGCCGTCGTCGACGCCGCATCGCCTCCAGACCTTAATTCTACCGCTAACCCTAATTCCGCGTCCCCATCGCGCGCGTCCGCCGCGCGTCCCAACACCGCGTCCGCCACCGCCTCGCTCAGCGCGCCGAAGTGCCCGCCCTCGACCAAAAATCGCCGTCTCGCGCGCAGCTGCGCCCTCGAGTCCCCTCGCGCGCGCTTCCCGACGAACAAATTCACGTACCCAGACGCGCTCGCGTCGAGCGCGTGTCCGTTCGCGCAGCGATACGTCGCCGCGGCGCGTTTTTCATCGCCGCCGTCGATACCGTTGGCGTCCCGCGCCGACCGCAATCGCTCCCGCGCGCCCCGTCGAAGGCACGCCGGACATCGCCAGCGCGCGGGGGCGTCGTCGCGAACCGCTCGAGCGCGCGCGTCGCGCGCGCGCGCGCGCGGGCTCGGCGTCGCGAGGCGAGCCGTCGAACATCGCGTCATTGTTTGGCGCGTCGTCGGCGGTCGGCGTCATGACGACGCCGCGCGCCGTCGCGCCGTCGCGCGCGAAAC
>Ga0181598_1003011_pt1 | contig 14876 bp, 13 predicted proteins | sample 041ome_4_FD_153295 | JGI IMG/M metagenome (GOLD analysis project Ga0181598, IMG submission 153295) | Coastal salt marsh microbial communities from the Groves Creek Marsh, Skidaway Island, Georgia - 041404US metaG (spades assembly) | ecosystem: Environmental > Aquatic > Marine > Intertidal zone >... | reverse complement strand
GCGCTATTCGGAGCGGCCTCTTTCGTTGTCGTCGTCGAAGGAGACATTTTTGAATTCTTTTTTCTTTTCTTTTCTTTTTGTTGTTTTGTTGTTCCCGTTTTGTTCGTTCGTACCCGTTTTTTTTTTAATGATGATGATGATGAGTTTATAATAATAATAATAATAATACTAAACGCTGCTCTGCCTAAACGCTCCTCTCTCTGCTGATCTACTTTTATGGTCTACTTTTATTCAACGACGACTTCTCACAAAAACGAATTAATAACGTATGACTTAAGAGGACTCGTAGTAGTACTCAAAGTAAGTTATAAAAATGGTGTCGTTACAAGTTGTTCCTCTAAAAAATGACGATTTGTGGGTGGGGGTGCCCACAGTGAAAAAAAGTTCTTTTTCCCCTCTTTTTGATATTGAGATACACCCCCTTTTCTTTCATATTTCTTCAAAATAATTTTGTATTATATGGTAGTATTATTATACTATCATCATCGGAGGTAGGTACGTCAATTAAACAAGCTAATCGTTATACTATTAATGTCTAAAGTGTCTGACACCGGTGGTGACCAAGGCGACGCCATACTTGTCGCAACAATCGATGGCGTCTTGGTCTCTCATAGATCCGCCCGGATGAGCGATGGCTTTGACGCCGGCTTGGCACGCTTTCTCGACGGAATCACCCCAAGCAAACGGAAAGAACGCGTCGGAAGCTAAGACGGAACCTTCGACGTCGTCTCCAGCTTTTTCTAACGCGATGCGGACGGAGTTTACTCTGTTCGGTTGACCAGAACCCATGCCTAACAATTTGCCCTTCTTGGCGACGGTGATGGCGTTGGATTTGACGTGTTTCACAGCTCTCCACGCGAATCGCAAGGCTTCTAATTGGTCTTCAGTCGGCTTGGTCGCAGAGACAGATGTGAATTCAATGTCTTCCGGGACTAACGAGTCTGGTTCTTGGCTCAACCATCCACCGCCGACTTGGCGCAAACCCATCGGCGCGTCCGCCGCTCTCGGTTTCGTCTCTAAAATTCTCAACGCTTTCGATTTTCCTTTCAAAACTTCCAAGCCTTTTTCCGTGTACGACGGAGCGATGACAATTTCGTAAAACATTCTCGTTTCATCATCGGTCGGTGAGCGAAATTCGCGAATTTCTCGGGCCATTTCTTCGTCCACCGTGCAATTGAAAGCGACGATGCCGCCAAAAGCGGAGATTGGATCGGCTCGAACGGCTAATCGGTACGCCTCCAACAAGTCACCGCCGGTGGCAGATTCCGAGGCAATACCACACGGATTCGTGTGCTTGACGATGACGCACGTTCTGTCCGAGGACGGGTAATCGCAAGCGCATGAATACGCCGCTTCCGCATCCAAGTAGTTGTTGTACGACATCTCTTTACCGTGGTGCACGATGGATCGAGCGACGCCGGTACCCGATGACTCGGCCAACGTGCTGTCCGAATACACCGCCGCCGGTTGGTGCGGATTTTCCCCATATCTCAACTCGTTCAACAAAGTCATAGAAACCGTCTTCTCTGGAGCAGGTTTGCCGTGGCCGATGGAATCTTCTTGCCACAAATACTCCGCCACCGAGGCGTCGTAGGAAGCGCAGTGTTGGAACGCCTTCCACGCGAGCAACTTTTTGAAATCCAAATTGGAACCATCCTTCTTCAAGTTCTCCAACAACTCATCGTAATCGTTCGGATCGACGACAACGCTCACGTGCGGATGGTTCTTTGCCGCTGCTCGGATCATAGCCGGTCCACCGATGTCGATGTTCTCCACGCACTCCTCAAACGCCTTCCCGCCTAAAACCGTCTCTCGAAACGGATACAAGTTCACGACGACGACGTCGATTAAATCGATGTTGTGTTCTGAAATCTGCTTCATGTGCGTTTCATTCTCTCTTCTCGCTAAAATTCCGCCGTGAATCCCCGGGTGTAACGTTTTCACTCTTCCGTCCAACATCTCCGGAAACGAAGTCACCGAGTCCACCGAAGTCACCGGAATGTTCTTGTCTTGAATAAACTTGGCGGAGCCACCGGTGGAGATGACTTCAAAACCGAGAGCGACTAAACCGGAAGCTAACTTGTCCAAGTTCGTTTTATCGGAAACCGAAATCAAAGCTCTCGGTTTCGCCGATGATACGATCAAAGATGACGATCTTTCCCAAGAAGTTCTTCTTCTTCTTCTTCTCATCGTCGTCGTCGCCGTCTTTTTTAAAAACAACTGAGACGACGATGGTGATTGATGAGTTCTGCTTTTCCGGCGGCTTGCTGCCACCACCAAAAAAGAAGACGACAAGGAAGAAGACGACAAGGAAGAAGAAGAAAAAGACATCATTAGTGTATTGTTCTTTATTATATAGTATTATATATTCTAAAATATGTGAGATGTTGTGTCGTTGTAAAAGTTGTGTTGTAAAAGAAGAAGAAGAAGAAGACGATGCAAAAGTTTTTCGAAAAAGCCCTTCAACGAAACAAAACAAAGGGGCGAAAGACACCTTCGAAAAATTCAAAATTTTTACCGACAGATTTTGGTGTGTGATGTGTGTGTGTTGATTTACGATTTTTAGATGATGGGTTACGATACGAGAGCACGATGATGAGTATCACAACAACAACAAAGCAGCAGCAGCACTCCTTCTTCTTTCTCATTTATTTCAACGCGCGAACGGCGATTCGAAGGGATTGGGACATGGGCACCAATCGAACTCTTCTCGCTAACGAAGCCGCCCCCTCGTCTTCGTCTTCGTACTGGCGAGAGGAGGACAAAGTCACTTTCGCGAAGCCTTGTTTACGAGTAGCAGCAGCATCAGTAGGATTGAACGCCTCGCGAGCGATGCGCCCGGTGGCAAAGCAGAACGACTGGTATAACTTATGCGAAGGTATCGCCTCCTTGACCAATACTGAGCTCTCTTTCGGAGGTTTGACTTTGATGGTTTCCAGGAATACCCAAAATTTGTCGCGGCGTTCTTTTCTCTCCTCCGGAGTGAGTTGTCTTTGTTGAAACTCCGGCGGTACGAGTTTGCTGGGATCTAATTTCGAATCTTTCGTCCCCACCGCGGTGGTATCCACGCCGCTATCTTTCTTCCTTTTCTTCGTCGACGGGTTCAATTTCTTCGCCGCTGTTCCGGCTGCTTCTCGCTCCGCGACGACGGCTTTCCTCTTGTTGTCGTTGTTGTTGTTCTCAACCGTCGTCGCTCCCGGCGTTTGGAGGTTCAACTTCTTCTTTGCCGTCACCACTGGCGTATCGATGATCACTGCTGCCTTCTTTCCTCGCGCACCTTTCGCAGCAGTCGCCGGAACGACGGTATCAGTGGTAGCACCAGCGGCATTAACGGCGCTTCTCTTGAGATTCTTCTCGCCGCTCTTTTTATTCGACTCGGCGCCGCTCGCCGGTTCGAGTTCGAAAGCGACGGGGGTTATTTGCTCGCTCTTTTGTGTGCGCTTCTGCGGCGCCGTCTTCGGCTCTTCCGTGGCCACGGCACCACCTTTCTTGCCTCTCGAAGCCGCGATCGTTGACCTCTTCTTGGTCGCTATTGCCGTCGCGGGAATCTCCTTCTCTTTCTCTATTTTTTCTTCTTCTTTCTTCGTTGCCGCCGCAACTTTCTCGGCGTTCGAAGCAGCATTCTTCCGCACCTTTTTCGTAGCGACAGCATCCACTGCTGGCGTCTTTGGAGTTTTCTCCGCCGCTGCCGTTTTTCTCTTCGCACCACCTGAAACCGCCTTGGTATTCGCAGTATTCGATGACTTCTTCGCTGCGTCGTTGTTAGTAGAAGAAGCAACAATATTCTTCAACAACGGCGGCGATGGAACTACGTTTTCCTTCTCCTTCTCGGCTTTCTTATTCTTCGCAGACCCAGTTAAAGACCCGAAAGTTGCTTTCAAGGCTGGTCTTGCGGCGGTTGGCGTCATCATCGTCGCTCTCGGTTTGTGCTTCACCCCGGACGAAGGCAACACTTCCGAGAAGTCTCTCAGCGCCGACGGGCCTGGCGCGTGTCGAGAAACGAGCGGATCCCACGCCCAAGGAGCTAACTTGGCGAGTTCTTTCTGTTGTCGAGACATCGGGACTTGCAGTTGTTGCGGGTGTTTTGTATTTTTCGGAGACAATTTCCTCGTCGTCGTATTCTTCTTCTTATTCTTCTTCTCGTCGTTTTGTTCTTTTTCTTCCATATCTTGGTCTTCAGACTGTTGGTCACGTTGGTCGTCGTCGTCATCCGTCTCACCGTCGCTCTCACTGCTGCTCGAGGACGGCGAAACTTTGTTCGCGATCAGCGCATCCACCGGGCAATCTCGGGTGGATTCAGCTAACGCTAGAGCTAATTGTTGCCTCTCGGTTAATCGTTTCGTTGGCTGAGCACTCGTCGTCGTCATTCTTGTTTGTTGTTGTTGTTCAGATATATTTGAATATTCTCTCGTCTTCTGATTTTTGAGATGTGTTATATGCTTCTTCTTCTTATAATAATACGATGACCAATCCCGGACGACGTATTCTCTCGAGTCAAAAACGACGACGACGAATCAACGGTTGAAGTTTTAAGAAGCGTTAGTAGTTGTTCTCTCCTCTCCTCGAATGGAATGGATGATAAATATAAAAGAAGATATGTAATAAACGAGCGCGGGGAATGAGGACCAAGTCTTTTATTATTTTGTGTGAGAAATTTTTTTGAAAAAAAGACCGTGTTGAAGAGAGTTTCTTTCTCAATAATATTGTTATAGTATTTCTTATTATTATATATAAAATGAGTATCTCAGATATCAGTGTGTATCTCGAACAACAACATAATGCATGTAGTAGCACATGCGTTGCGTTTATATTACTCCACTATTATTATTTTTCATCTCTTCTCTTTACTTCTAGTGCGTTGATGAAATGCGCGTTTTGGTTTCGAAAAAGCTAATGTTCGGCCAGCTCCAAAAAGCTGACTGTACACCTTTTTCTCGAACAAAAACACCTTTCACCCCCCAGTTAAGCAGAAAAGGATTACTTCGGCTTGTACGCAGCCTTCGCTTTCTCGTATCTGATCTTATCGGCGTCCGCCTTCTTGTTGTACGGCACCTTTTCGGAATCAGACATGGCTCTCCACAATTCGCCGAGCTTCTTGCCGACTTCGGTCACCTTCATGTCCGGGTTCGCTTTGACAACCTTCGCTCTTTGGTCGTTCATGAAGAAAAAGTACGCGGACAAGTTTCTTTTCGGCGCGTTCGGGTCTTTCACCTTCTTCACTTTCTTCACCTTCTTCGGGGATTTCGCTGGAGTCTTGGCCATTTTGTGTATGTGTTGTTTTTAAAAACTGTTTTAGAGAGAAGCGATGAAATGGTCAGTCTCTGGCTGTTTTGATTTGATGAGGAAAATTTTTTTTTTGCCCCCCCCCCCCCCTTTTTTCTCTCTTTTTTTCTCTTGTTTTTCAAAAATTTGAGTGAAAAAATCAGTCCTTTTTTCTCTCTTTTTTGAGAGAAGAAGCACGTCGAAGGAGAACGTTGAGAAGAATCTAAAGAGAAAATTAAATCGTCTCTTCTTCTCTGGCCACATTTAACAGGTGAAAACGTATCCGATCAACGGGGAGAAGAACGTAAACTGTTCTCTCGATCGATTTCTGTCCATTTTGATAGGTATTTTTCATATCTTCTGGGGTACATTGTCCCGTTTTTTTTCGAATGAGAAATTTCTTCAAGCGCGTGATCTCTCCTCTATAATTGTCTCTTTGTTCAAAAGAGACAATTATATGGGAGCTAACAGAAATTGGCACACTCTTTCTCCTTCTTAACGCGTAGAAAAACGAACAACGAGGAACGAATGATGAACAAAAATGAAAGGTACAGGATAGCCGCTCATTTTCCGTTCTTTTCGTGCGAGAATAAAAACGATTTATTTTGTATATGTGCGTACCTTACGTTACTGCTTCTTTAAAAGAATGAAGAAAGTTTGAATTCATCATCATCAATTCTTTCATATTTGCACACGAAAAAAACACCCCCTTTGTGAACTGATTTTTTGCTTCTTTTTCACGAGAAGATTTTTTCATCAGCTCTTTTTCTTTCTCTTTTTTTTTCTCCTTTTTTGACTTGAAAAAAGAGAGAAAAAAAGAGAAACCAACAACGAGAGACATCATTCATTCATTTCACTCACACGCATATAGTATATATATATATTAATAACGAACAGCAGCAAATAATAATAATAATGGGAGCAAAAAGCCGAAGAAAGAAACCAGAGGTGAAAGAAAACAATCGAAAACGAATAGAGAAGATACAAGAGTCGAAGAAGAAACAGAAGAAAATTTCTTCTTCCGGCGGCGACTTTCACGACGATGATGGAAAAAATAAAAATGGAACCACAAAGAACAACAACAACAACAGGAACACTAATGGTGGTGGTGGTGGTGCTTTTGGTGCTGGTATAATCGAGGCGGTGCCGATTCTAGCCTCTTACCGTGACGATGCTTTTGGGGGTCTTTTCGTTGCCATGGCATATTGTAAGGAGATGAAAATGGTGTTGTTAGTGGATGATGGGAGTAAAAAGAGTTTGGTGGTGTCTGTTTTCGGCGGCGGTGTGGGAGAAAAAAGAGAATTTAAAGCGGAAGACACGATACGAGCGATGGCGTTTTCGCGATGCGGCAATTACTTTGCCGTTTCCGGGGACGATAAGAGAGTGTGCATCTTTGAAAGAAAGAAGGGAGAAGACCAAGAGGGAGGAGATTTTTATTACTCGCTCGCGAACACGCGTTTGGCGAATAAGAAAGTCACCTCGGTGACATTTACTTTAGATTCCAAACATATCGTTTACAGCGATAAATACGGCGACGTGCGCGTCAGTGAGGTTTTAACACCAGTGAACGACACCAATAAAGACATTACAACGACAACAACAACAAAAGACGAGAAAATCGACGCGGAGGGCGGCGATGCGGAAACGGGCGTTTTCGACAAACTTCTCCTAGGACACACAGGAACGGTGGTGACGAGCGTATGCGTCGTCGACGGCGTTACAAAAGACGACAAAAAAGAAGAATTCGTGTGCACGGCAGATCAAGAAGGAAAGATACGAGTCACGAGAATGCCTCCAGCTGATCTCCGCACGGATATCGAAGGTTCGGGATTTGACATTCAATCGTTTTGCTTTGGGCACCAAGGATTCGTGGCGAAAGTAGTCCCCGCGTTTTCGAAAAATAAAAATATCATCGTTTCCGCAGGTGGCGACGGGACAATACGCGCGTGGGATTGTTTGACAGGCAAACAGGTTTCTAAAACCGTGAAATGTACTCCGGAGATTCCAGTGCAAGACTTGGACGTGATGCCAACCGATGATGAAAACTCTATTTCGGTTTTCGCGATACTTGAAAACGGGAAGAAGTTTGGCGCGCTTATGTTCGTGAACGAACTCGCCGGAAAAGAAGACGAAATCCTCAAACATGACGCAGAATCAAGCGATGCGAATGTTTGCGCTATGCGTGCTCCGGTTTGTGTAGTTTTGGAAAATAGCTCGGAAGAGGAAGAAGGAGTTGAGAAAAAGTACGTAAAGTGTGTAGGACGAATTGGAGAGGAAGAAGTGATGGAAATCAAAATCGTGGAGGAAGAAGTTCAAAGAGGGATAAAAGCGAGCGAGTTCTTTGACAGCAAGTTTTAATATACTATAGTACTTATAGCAGCGCTTTTAGTCCAAGCAAGAATTACCATCTAATGCCTCTTTTTCTATTAGGATTCTATATTTGCTTACTTTATACGTTACGTACACACTATTACGGAAACCTTTGAAACTGCGAAAAGTCTGGCGCACGTTTCTCCAGGAACGCTCTCCTCCCTTCGGCACCTTCGCCGCTTTGATAAAACAACATAGTTGCGGACCCGCCTAAATCTTGAATGCCAGCTTGCCCATCCTCAGCCGCGTTCAGCGCGTTCTTCGTTAATCGCAAAGCTGTCGGCGAGTTCCGCAAAATTTCTCTACACCACGTCGCCGTTTCTCGCTCTAAATCTTTCAAAGGTACGACGCAGTTGACTAATCCCATATTCAACGCCTCTTTCGCGTCGTACATTCTCGCTAAAAACCACATCTCTCTCGCTTTCTTCTGCCCTATTAGCCGCGCCATGTGCGTGGACCCGTATCCCGCATCGAACGACCCAACTTTTGGTCCAGTCTGTCCAAACACCGCGTTGTCCGCCGCGATGGTCAAATCGCAAATCATATGTAAGATGTGTCCGCCGCCGACGCAATATCCAGCCACCGACGCGATCACTGGTTTCGGCAATCGACGAATTTGCATCTGTAAATCCAAAACGTTTAATCTCGGAACTTTTTTTCCTCCTCGTTCCTCCCTCTCATCCACGTAGCCACCGTCACCTCGTACGCTCTGATCTCCTCCGGAACAAAACGCCAAGTCTCCGGCGCCGCGCAACACAACCACCCCGACTGTCGCGTCGTCTCTCGCGTCATCAAAACATCTCTGCATTTCCTTGATTGTTTTTGGCGTGAATGCGTTTCTTTTCTCCGGTCTGTTGATGGTGATTCGTGCAATCTTTCCTCCTTCTCTCCTCATATCTTCGATTTTCGATTTCTCGTAAATCACTTCTTCCAATATCGGTTTCGTGTGCATCAAATGTGAAAACTCCGTTTCCGGAACGCACTCTTCCCAACACACCGGTTCTTGGGAGACGTACCCGTGCATTTTCTCGTACGACGTCGGTTCCCCAGTCGCCGAGGCGTACGTGTTACTACTCGTTCGATGCGTGGTCATCATGCTCGTCGTCGTCTGATGAATGCGCGCGTCGTTGTTGTTGAAATTGGATAAAAAATCTCGTCCATTGTCGTCCTCGAAATCGTGAAACGTCGAAAACGCGTTTTGTTGTGAATGAAGAAGAACGTGGTCTCGAATCGATTGCACTCTCCGTCTCGCGTTGTTATTGTTGTTGTTGTTGTTGTTAGTACTCTCCATTTTATTATTCGTACACAGAAGAGTACTACTACTAAATTCTTCTTCTTCTTGTATTCCTCAAACAAAAAAGTCGCGTGTCGTTGTGATGAGTACTTTTTTGTTTGTTTGTTGAACACAAAAAAGAAGGAAAAAGATTTCAAAAAACCAAAAAAGTAAAACGTGAAGATATCTCTTCATTTTTGTTCGCACAACACGCGCGCTCATTCACATTACAGTTTTAGTAATGACGACGACGACGACAACGATTCAGACGATGATTTTAACAACAACAACACCGAAAATATCGACGATGAGAACGAGTCTTTCGAGTGCAGCAGGAGGAGGAGGAAAAGGAGGAAAAGGAGGACAAAAACTTTTTGTCCATCATCATCGACAGAAGTCGTTCGAAGTTCGAGCGACGTCCTCGTCGTCCACGTCCACTTCCTCTTCCTCCTCGATCTCCTCTTCGTCAAATACGATATTATCCAACACGCCGAACGGAGTGCTCTTCTCCTCGAACAGCTCGAAGAACCACAACGATTATTCCATCGCTTTAGATAAACTGAGAGCGTCTGGGTGCGAAGTCTACGACGTCGGGTCGAGGTTTCTCTCCAAAGGCGACCGAGGCGAGGACGTGAAAGCGTTGCAGGCTTTGTTAATGAGCGAGGGATTGCTAAGCAAAGACGTCGCACCGACCGGGATTTTCGACGAAGGCACGAAAACGGCGTTGCAAAGTTGGCAAGTGAGACGGTGTTTACCGAATCACGGCGCGTTTGGCGATTTGTGTCGATTGGCGTATCTCGACGAAAAGCGGTTGGAAATGAAGTCGCTGTTGTCGAGCCCTTTGCCGCCGGATAGAAGGAAATGGAAAGAGGCGGCGGTATATCAGCCACAACCGATGCCGAAGAGAGCGAAAAGTGGGGGTATTATGTCGCTGAATAGTCCAATGTCGTGGGTACAAGTGACGATCGGGGCGCTCGTCGGAGCGACGATTTTATCCGCCGCTTTGGTTTTACCAAACATAGACATGGACGAAATCGCGAATCGCCCGGACGAGTTGACCGACGAAGAAGAGGCGTACGCGATGAAGATTTTGAACGGCGTTCCGAAGAAGAAAGTAGAAGAAGAAAAAGGAGAGAAAGATGACGAATAAAAAATAACAAGAATAATCCCCTTTAACAATTGCCGCGCTATGCTATACTACATTTTTATAAATGCCACTCCTGTGTGCCCGCTAAAAAACGCTAAAAAACTGCTATCGACTTTTATACTCTCTTCTTTTAGAATTAAACTCCTCGAAATCCTTGACCGTCATGTGAACTCCCACCTCTAATAAGTGCTCTGCTTTTTGAGAAGTCATAACACCAACGACAAAACATCCCGCCGCCACTGCAGCCGTCGCTCCACTCGGCGAATCTTCAAAAACGATGCAATCCTTCGCGTCTTCAATCGGGTCTAGTCCCAGCAAACGCAAGCCGTCGATGTACGGTTGCGGATGCGGCTTGGCGTGTTCACACTCGCCACCTAACACGACTAACTCTTTGAACCAAACGTCTAATTGCAGCGCTTTTAGCATCATATCTGCGTTTTCTCTCGGTGCGCTTGTGACTGCTATTTTTGGTATTTTCTCAGCATCTATTTGCCTCATCAACTCTGAAAGTCCATTCAGTCTCCGTAAAGATGTAATCGCTCGTCTTCTGTATTCTTTTTCCTTCTCTGTCCACATTCTCTCGCGCTCTTCTTCGCTTAAATCCGGATATAAGTTGTTGAATATGATTGGATTTGACCCTCCGGCTATGTGTTTCCGAAAGAAGTCGTGGTCGATTGGCTTTCGAGATGGATTTTTCACCGATGGAACTTTCATAATCAACTCTTGAAAACATTCGAAGTGCACCGGGTCGGAATCACAGAGCGTGCCATCGATGTCGAATAAAAACGCTTTCGGATTCGAGGGCGGTTTTTTTAGTACCATCGTCGGCAATACTCTCATCTTCACAATGTGCAGAACACCTTCTGAGCTTCTTCTCTTTCTCTTCTCTCTTTTTTTCCTTTGTTTTGCAATGGTGTTTTGTTTGCAACACATTTCTTCTCTCGTCCAATTTCTTCTTTGGGTGATTCTTCAAAACACACAACAACAACAGTGTAGTGTGTAAAAGTTGTTTAATAATAGTAATACTACTAATGGCATCTCAAACACTGCCACCACATCCGTCTTCATCTCCGACGCGAAAAGAAGACAAAGAAGAAGAAGAAGAAGTTGCTTTGTTCTTCAAGAAGAAGAAGAATTCATCAATTCGTCGAAACACCAATAATAACAAGAAGAACAAACGAAAGAAGACAAACGAAGAAGAAGAAGAAGAAGAAGATGATGATGATATCGACGACGTTTCCGTGAGAGTACAGAAAGCGAAAGAGCGCTTGAATGAACGCCAGGAGATGTCTAAAGTCGGTCAGAGTAAAGGTGTGGACAGTGAGTTGCTCTTATTAGGCGACACGAAAGAGCGAGAGGCAAAAGCGAGAGAACGAGAGTTGTTGTTGAAAGAACAACAAGAAAAGAAAGAGAGGAGCGGCGGCGGGGAAGTGCAACTGGCGTTTGGAGCGGGAGCGAAAGGAGGATTAACGATAATGCAGAACGAAAATAATAGCAACTACAACGAAGACCCACAAATGCAATTGTACGTGGAGGAAGAGTTAGAGAAGCGACGACGGGAACGGGAAGAGGCGCAACAACAAAAAGACGGCGACGGCGAGGACGAACGAGAACGAAACGAAGGAGGAGACAGAGGCGATTTTCACTCGTTACAAAAAGCCAAAGAGGATTTGTGGAAAACGGAAACGTACTACGCGAACGCCGCGCAAAAACGGAAAGACGACATCGCTCGCAAAGAAACTGCGGATAGAAATTTAACCGGCATAACCGAGGTTGAAATATCCCAATTCGAACGAGTGAAAATGTTACAAGCGACCGAAGACGCCAAGAAGCGAATACAACGCCAAAAAAATAAAGAAGACGCCGCCGACGACGAAGGAGAAGAGTGGATCGATTTAGGCGTCAAAAGCGACGAGGCTTTGGAAATCGAGAAGAAGAAAGAAAGAATGGTCGCCAAAGCTAAAGGACTCGGGTTTAGAAAGTTTGGGAAGAAGAAAAGCGGATGATGATTAGATGTTAGTTTTTACGAGTAGCGATAAGAATAGTTTTGTGCCCTGTGGTTTCTTTCCAAGTTGTTTGTTTGTGGTAGTTTTAGCGTGGTCTTAGCTGTGTTGTGTGAATCTAGTGGAAAAGAAATGGACACATGTAAAGCTTTCCTTCTGGTACCTCAACGAACTTTTTTCTTTTCATCATCACATTTTGTCCAAAACCGGCATAAAAAACTTTTTATCATCTCTAACACATGAGCGATGAAAATCTTCCTCTGATTAGCTATCGAAGGTTAAAATCAAACGATGAAGAAGAACTCGCTCGGTTAAAATACGCGCTCGTGGACAGCGAATATGGATTTTTCCAGTTGGTCGTCGACGACGATTCAGACGACACGAGTAAATTCGGGAAAGATATCAAACGAGTTTACGATTCTGGAAGAAAGTTCTTCAAAGAACTCAGCGAGGACGAGAAGAAGCAATACGTACACACGCAATACGAGACGTTTGAGACCGGTGGGTACGTTCCTTTATTCGAAGAGTACGCGTATAAAGCGAACGAAATCGCGTGCGTGGAGTCTTTTGATTTGGTCAGAGATATCGAAGAAAATGAGAAAGATGAAGAAGACGAAAATAATGAAACAGATGATGATTTTACGAAACAACCATCCGGCGCGAGAGGAAGAATCGATTGGCCCGTTGAAGTTCCGGAGATGAAAAATGCGTTCAACATCTTCTACCGAAAATGCGACGAGATCGCGCGAGTTTTGTTCTTGTCGTTTGCAAAGGCACTGTCTATAAAAGACGAACGCGCGTTTGAGAAGCACTTTTCGAGAGATTCTCACTGCGCCATGCGGTTCATGCGATATCCTAATAATGATAATAATAATACTAATAATAATAACGATAAGAAGAAGAACAAGAGCAAGTCTAGCGACGACGCAAAAGAGGTGGGCGTGTCAGAACACACGGACTTTGAGATGATGACTTTCTTGCATCAGAATGAACGCGGTTTGTACGTGAAGAAACGGAGAGGAAAAAACAGAGACGAAGAAGGCGAATGGATGTCTGCCCCAGTTTTGCAGGAAGACGAGGCAAAGTTTTTAGTAATCATTAGCGATGGATTAGAAGCGTTCACGAATGGAACGTACAAAGCGACACCGCATCGAGTAGAGCGACCCGAGAACAGGGAAAGATTTTCCATCGTTCGCTTTAACGGTGTCAACGCGGAGACGCAGGTAAACCCGTTGCCTGACTTTGTTGGAGCTAAAAGAAAGCGAGGTGAAGCGATGACAACACAGCTCGATTTAATCACGACAAAAGTTAAAGAAGCGGATAGAAATTTGAAAGACCTCGTGAAAAGAAAGAAACATCCCAAGGAGGCGTTAACGGCAAACCCCGAACGGTTCGCTCAACTCTTAATTTTGGCGAAAGACGACGACGCGCAGTGGCATATTTGTTTAGCGTTACACAAATCGGGAGAGTTCGCAGAGCGATACACCGGTTTCATAGGAAAAGTAGAAACGTGGTACGACATTAACGCGTTAGCAGAAACGTCAATTTTTGCCGCCTGCGAAGCCTTGGAAGAGAACATTACTATGCCGGAAAATGCGAAAGCACGGGTCACTGAGAAAGCTCGATTTCGATTTCACGGATGGTTAAAAGAGAGCAAGGTGGCGATTGAACACGAGTGCGTGTTGATTTTAAACAACTCGAGAGAAAAAGAAGCGTTATTGAAAGATTACACGGAGTTGAGTGTGTCCGCCAAGGAAACAATCCGCGTGATTCCCAAATGGTTCAAAGTTGAAGACATACCGTATGCAGAAATGCCCGAAGACGATATGCACTGGTATCCGAAGGTGATAGAGGCGTCAATCGTCGACGAGGAGAAGAAGATTCACGGCGGCTATTTCACGTTTGACGAAGCCTCTGGCGCGTTGAAAGAATTTGAAATCAAGACGTATCCGAAAGTGTAGTCGTCTTAGGATGGACGATTCAGTATTATTAGAGCAGTAAAGAAAACTTTAGCACGCATGAGCGAAGTCCAAAATAGTTTGGTTGAAAGTATGTAAAAAAAGAAGAAGAGACGTGTGTACTCATACGAGAGAAAAAAACCCATCCGTCGTCCTCATAAAATTTGTGTTGTTCTCGTTTGTTGTCAACTTAAATGAACCCTCCGTTCATCCAAATGACGCCACAACAACAGCAACAGCAACAGAGAGGATTTCTTTTGCTCTTTTTGCTCTTCTTTTTCGTGTTAACTTCTGGCCCGGGAGCTGGAGAGTTGAGACATAACGCGCGACGAAACCGCATGGACAGTTTCCAGGAAGACAAGAAGAACTTTGAGTTGAAGAAATCAAACGTGAAAGATACAATCATATTAGACTTGTCCAAATCGAACGAGATTTTGGAATTAGAGAACAAGCAGTTGAAAATAAGCGTGATTGGATTGATGCAAAAGTTACGAGAAACAGAGAGAGAAGGAGGAAAAGGAGAGAATTTCATATCTGAGTTGAAGGAAGAGTTCAATTTGACAAAAATCTCTGGACTAGGCAGTGTTGGACCTTCTTCTTCTTCTTCTTCTTCTTCTTCTTCTTCGAGAGGGAGCAGTAGCACTAAAAGTAACGAAAAGGAGGTGATATTAGAACTCCCCGGTAGGACATTAGATGATGCAATGATGCGGCACAAAGAAGAGGGAGAAGGAGGAGGAAGAGAAGGAGAAAGCGCTTCCTCGGGGAGGCAAGTTCCTCGACGCGCCTTTGTACCTTCTTCTCTTTAGATAAAAGTAGTTTGTTGTGTAACATGTACAATGCATATAGAATAAATAATATAACTA
>Ga0181598_1003002_pt1 | contig 14904 bp, 24 predicted proteins | sample 041ome_4_FD_153295 | JGI IMG/M metagenome (GOLD analysis project Ga0181598, IMG submission 153295) | Coastal salt marsh microbial communities from the Groves Creek Marsh, Skidaway Island, Georgia - 041404US metaG (spades assembly) | ecosystem: Environmental > Aquatic > Marine > Intertidal zone >... | reverse complement strand
CAGTACTTTCAACCTTCTCTACCTTTAAAAAACTCTAATGACCATTTATTTTTATCTACTATAAACATTTTGCTACAATAATAGCAAATGCCTGGTCTTCTTTTAGTAGCGTTAATTGTAAACAATGGGTGTGAATCATCTGGACAAGGAAAACTCTTTTCTTCTGGAATATATATTGTTTCTTTATCCACTAGTACCTCTATATAGAACTGGCCACAGTGTATCATCAAGTGGCTGTGTCGATATACCTCTATTTAACAGTTCTACTTCAGGCATATTTGCTTGTAACCATTCTTCTGGCTGACTTAGGTTATAATCAATCTTTAATCCACGCTCAGTAATAAACTTCTGCATCAGTTTTGTTTGGGTCATTATCTCACGTTTTAAGACTTCGTCACTACCAAACCAACTATAGTTTGGATAGTTAATATCCCAACCACCACTTTCATGCCACCAACGATAACACATTTCTGGTTCACGCATTACCATCATAATATCCACTTCAGGCAAGTTTTCAACAATCCAATCCAACTGATAAGCAAACCAATGACATCGTATAAAACGCAAACGCCCAGGGGCATCTGGATTATATGCTTGCTCAATCTCTGCCATAATACGCTCAGGACCCAGCAAACTTAATTGATCGAAACCATCGCCATGTTGATGATAAGGTCCCCAGAATGTATATACATGCTGTGTGCCATGTCCTGGCATGTCTTGTAAGTAGTTTAGGTTACTACTCATATCCACAATTCCAGGGGCGGCTTTATATAACATACGTTCAAGTCTACCCCAACGACTTCCGGGTGCCCCGGTCAAGAATATGTATTGTTTTTTCATACTATACTTCTATTATACGCTCTGAATCAGGATTGTCAATAAGCCATTGCGTCTTTTCTGAAATAAATCCTGTTAATTGAAATGTTACTCTTGGTGTGTACCCACAATTTGCAGTTCCGTGTGGCATATTACACCAGTCATATGTTACTGCTTCGCCTGCCTTGTAACCTGTGTACATTGAATTACCAAACTGCCAAATATGTCCGTAATCCCAATCCTGTAACATAATAAGGAATCGTCTAATAATTAATGGATTCTTATCAGCACCTATTTCTGTATAACGTTCTCTCCAACCTTTACGAGCATAACGCATCTGCTGATCAATGTGGAACGGTGTGACTTGTCCAAGTCTTTGTATATGCAATCTACTTTGATGCACTTCCATATCTAATGCATCAATCATATTAAACAATACCTCATACTCTGGTATTCTATTTTCTTTTACTTCATTACGCCCAGTGTCTTCATTAAATTTTGATCCTGTTACACGATCATAATACATGCAACTCATATCTTCTTTACCGCTGGCTCTTACTACATCTAAAATTTCTCCATCGTGTAAGTCTTGATCTTGTTTGCTCATATTACGAGCTCTATAATTTCCTATCGTATGTTCTTTTGCTTCTTTTAATGCATGGTCAATGGCAGGTTGAAAGTTACCTACAAAACGGCAAGGAACAACCCAACAAGGCTCTGTGTCTGGAACAAGTGGATTAAAATGATATGTACTACGAGTTTTATTATGTTCCCAACGACTTGGAATGTTATCTACTTTAAATATGTTGTCCATATCCTCGTGTCGTTTTAGTTGATCATCACTATACATTTCATCAATGTAGTTACTGTCTTCTTGTGTCACACCATCAATTTTAACTTGTTTATCGGCTTCAACATTATCAACAAGATCTTTAATTTTATCGCCTGTGTACCAATTCTTACCTTCACTTTGTTTCATAATGTGTGAACTCCTCGTAATATGTTGCTAATGTTGCCCATGTACTATCTGGATATAAATTAGTATAACGTGAACTATTTTTATTATAATTATCCCAGACAGTTTTACTACAATCAAAGTCTTTATAATATTTCCAAAATTCTGTAGTTGTATTATCTGACATCATATAATGATGTTGTATATATTTAACATTATCATTCCATACACGGCGCATTAATTTATTATATGCTTCAGCGCCTAATCCTCGCTCTAAACAACGAACTAATGTTGTGATACTAAACTGTATCATAAACAATGCATTTGACTCTAACGGATCAATAAATCCATTTGCTAATCCCAATGCTACTACATTATCTGTCCAAGGATTTTTAAGGTATCCAGGATCCCATTGTATTAAACGTGGTTCATCACGCAATGGTGTCATGCCCTTTGTATATTCATAAAAATAATCTTTTGCTTCTTGTACGTCTTGGTGCTTACTACTAAACACATATCCTGTTCCGATACGATGTTGTAAATCAATTATAAACTGCCAACCACTGTGTCGTGCAATACTTTGTGTATATTGTGTTGGATACTTTTCTGGCAGATCAAAAGGACAAACCCAGGCACTATCAACAAACAGATGTTCAGGTGTTATCATTGTTTTGTCGAGAACAAAACGTCTCGAAAATCCTGTACAATCCAAATATAAATCATATCCGCCTGGTCTTAATCCTAATGTACCTATGATGTGTGTTACATTTTTACAATTTTGTTTGACTACTTCACTTGTGAACTCGGCATCTAAATGATAAGCATAAACATTGTCTTCATTCATACCATTTATGAAATCTAACTTAGATACTTCACCATTAATATAATTTTTAATATTAGTGTCAAACTTTTTATCTTCGTTACTCCAAAATGTAAAGGGTATATCTTCACCTGTATTCCAGCCACGTTTGATATTACCTAGTTTTCGAACAGCATTGGCTTTGTCCATCCAATCCTCTTCTTTAATATCCATACTGGAAAAGAAGTTTGCTATTTGTGGTAGTGTACTTTCTCCTACCCCAATTTTAGGAATAGTGTCACTTTCAATAAGTGTTATATCATGTTCTGGGAGGAATTTTTCAAGGTATCCGGCGGCCCACCAACCTGTCGCTCCACCTCCAATAATACAAATTTTCATTAAAATTCTCTACAGTTAGGAAGCATATCCATAACAGTTTTTAAATTGTTTTCTGTTAGATACACGCTCATTAATACATGATATATATCATTATCCATTGCAAAACTTCCGTGTTGCTTGCGAGTATTTAATACATATGGAACACCTTCTTTGAACTCTACACGCTTATCATCATATATAAAATTCCATTCGTGTATTGCTGTTTTATTAAGCGGAATAAAAATACGCATCTGTGGACGCATTTTAAAAGCGTCTCGATGCATTTTAAAGTAACTGCCAGCATCCATATGTGCAGCTCTACAACGAGCAAGTTTTTCAAACTTATCAAAGAACGGTAATAGCGTGTCACACTTTGTTAGGTTTTCGTTATATTGTTGGTCTGCGTCGTGTTTGTCCTTTGCGTCTAGTCCTAGACCTGTAACAGGACCTGTTAAATTCATTCCACGCTTACCGTTTGTGCCTTTTTCCCAAGTGCCTTGCTTTAATTGCCAAATAGCATTATGGCTATCAAATTTATAATCTAGTTCAATAACATCACCATAACTATTCAATAATGTTAATAATTTAATCTCTGTATCGTTCATTCTTAGGTTTATTTCTTAAAGTATCTTGTTTGCGTATATGTTCTATTTTCATGATTTGATGATACAAACGAATAACAGCAAGCGGAGCATCTGCTTTCCATACCCACGGTAGCAATCCATGTACCACACTTTTAAAAGCAATCACTATAAGTGTCCAACTGTTTTTAAGACTGTGCCATAAGTGATACCAATATCCCCATCCAGTTTCTACAGATAAGTGATGCTTGGCTTTGCGGAACCAGTTTAACATATTACTCCTGTTCTAATTCTTCTAATATTACTATTTAACATTTCAGTGTAATGTTTATTTAAACTCTCACTCATAGTTTTAATTTTTGGATCCCATTTAAATATATATTCTTGGTCGTGAAAAATACCACTAAGTCCTAGTTCTCTTGTAAGCTCTTCCAAATTATAATTTTTAAGTTCAAAGTGTTCTAGTATATTAGTATTCTCTATTTCGATCTGTTCACGCATACGCTGATCATTTTGGTACCATTCATAGTGTGGGTATTTGATATCCCATCCTCCTACTTCATGCCACCATTCAAATGCTTCATCCTCAGGAACATAGAACGCAACCAACTTTGCCTCTGGGAACCATTCACGAAGTTTAGGTATATGGTAACTAAACCAGTGGCTTTTAATAATTTTTATTCCGTCATCCCAGGATTTAAATGGAGCCCGAAACTGTTTTATGGCATCCTGTTTGTTTGGCAGTATGTCAAAATTATGTCCGTATTCGTGATATGGTCCCCAATAACATCCTCGATGCCATCCCAATGGCCTTGCCGTAGGATCTATATCTGACTTATCATATATTCTATCTGGATGGTCGTCTGACGTATTAATATCTTTGCATGTTTGTATAGCACGAATACTTCCACTCCATCTACTACCAGGAACGCCCATGCATAATATTAGATCATGACCTGTGTAACTATCTTCCATACAGAAAATCCCATGTCTTGTCTGTCAATGTGCCTGTAATATTTAATACAGGACGAGGGTGGTGTCCATAGTTACAAGTTCCGTGTGGTATATCTCTCCAGGGCCAAGTAATGCAATCACCTTTTTGCCATTCTAATAGAAGGTTACCCTGTTGCCACATTTGACCTAGTTTTTGATCATCTAAGAAAACCATAGTACGCATTGTTTTCCGTTGGTCTAGATCACCTCGTGCTTCATTATCAAAATTACCACGCTCTTGTTTTAGAACTCCTCCAAAAGCATCTAAATGCCAGTAAAAACACTGTCCTGGATATTGCACATCTAACTTAGTTTGTCCAGGTGTATCAAACCCAAAGCAATCTAGAATGTACTGTAGGGCATCATTCCAACCTTTTGCGTACTGTGGTTTGAATATACGATTAGCAATAGTGTAGCCACCATCAATATCATATCCCCATTTCCTAAAGTCTTTTTCTTCCCATTCGTTATTGGTGTCTTTACGTTTTTTACCGCGAAAACCAAACGTTGCTTTTTTAGTTTGTTCTGCTATTTCTGCGACTGCGGCATCCCAGTCTCCTGAAAATTTTCTAACTGGTATAACAACAGGACAATTTGTATCTAAACTTGGTAAATCATCTACTGTTGTATCGAAATGATATCTACTCGTTGACTTACACCAGTCCCATAAACTGTCATAACCATGCTTGTCAGCAACGGGTGCAGTTTCAAGACTGTTCCACATTTTACCAGGATTTCTACTATATTCTATTTTATAAAATTGCATATGTGGTTTGCTATAAGTTTGTGGCTTTCTATACCAGGGTGTTGATTATCTCTTCCCAAATCAACTACAAGTTCTTTTAAATTCATTTCAATTTTTTGAAAGTTTGATTGACTCCAGACTCCTGGAGCATAGTAAGGGTCTCTAGGTCTTACATTTTCCTTGCTAGGCATTACCCAATAATACTTAGCATCTGGACAATTATATTTTACCACTGTTTCAAACATATTAATAATCTGACCACTTGTGTGGCCCATAACATTAACTGCGTTTTTTCGTAGTGTTTCTTCTTTAAATTTATCTAACTGTTTTAAACTATAACTAGTCATCATATCCATACCACTGATAAATCTACCAGTGAATATCAATACAATACTTGGTTTATATGTTTTAGTAATTTTGGTGAGTTGTTCAATACAATCTGTTAATACGAAAAACTCGCTTAAATTAACATAATCGTATCCTAGTATATCGGAAAGAAGGCGTACCATACCACACTCTTCTGGAACTCCTTGAGCCAAAGTGAGGCTGTTCCCAATTACTAACATCTTTCTATCAGCACTTGGATTTGGTTCTGGTCCTCTTAGTCCTAAACTATTCCACTTGTATGTAAATGGAGTTTTGAGCCAGTCTGTGGTTTGCGTAACCCCTTTAGATAGGAAGTGTTTACTTACTCCTCCTAATTCAAAATTATCCAAATTATCTGTACTGTGAGTATCCGTCTCGGTATTAGGTTTCTGTTGAGCCCAGCCTTTCTCATGCATTTGAGCATGTAATTCATGGGCTTTCAGTAGACTCATTTCTTTTTCCAATACCAAACTGCTAAATTAATTTTTCTAGTGTAGTCAGGCTCTCCATGACTTTTCTTTTGGCCCAAAGCGCCGCCAGCAGCAGTTTCTACAACAGGCTCGCTATATAGTTCAACTCTATCAGACCATTCATTTGTTAAATCATAAATGTCCTGGACTTGCCAACCATATTGTACAAATCCTTTTTTACGATGGAGTTCTGTGTGATCGTTGAGTCTTGCACGACATACAATATAGCCGCCTGGCTTGCACCAGTTCACGCATATATTTAGTTGCTCTTTTACCCAATCCCAATCACCAAAATTTATACTGCCCAATGCTAATACTGCATCAGCACAATTATCTTGGAAAATATTTAATGCTTTAACCTCTTGAACGCTTAAATTAATGTCTGCTTCTGGATAGTTGCCTACATCAATACCTATAACATTTTTTACATGTTCTTTGTAAGGATTAGTTCCGCAACCCATGTCAATAATTAGGTTTGCGTTTAGATTTTGTAAAAAAGGAATCAGGTTAGCACTACTATGTGTATGTGTTTCCCATCTTCTTCTGCTATAATTGGCTTCGTTAAAGTGTTTTTTTACTTGCTCAATATTATTCATCTTCACCAAAGTAGTTATTGAAAACATGTTTAACACTATTGCTAATGTCTTCTTTAATGCTTTCATAATCAAGACTGATACTCACATCCTTAATATCACTAGCAAATTTTACCTGTCCTAGTATTTGACTGGGGTCATCAAGATGGCTGAACTGATCGGGATCCATGTCGATGATTGTGCCGTCATTTAAGCATAGTCTAACTTGCATAACATAATCCATTGGGATTTTTTCTAGTGTTACTTCTTCAAAGATCTTATCAAAAGATCTATCTTTTTTATAAATTGCCATTGTCATAAGATTCCTGTCAGTGTTCTATGTACAGTACTATTTAACACATCTTGATTGCTTTTATTAAATATTTCTCTTAGTTGTGGTAGTTTTTTATCCCATGAATCCATTTTATCATCAGGCATTAAAGTTGTAGAAATTCCTAATTGTTGATGTATTTGTTCTAATGTTAAATTTTCTAAAGAAGAAAAATATTGTCGTATACATGAATTTTCAATTTCAATTTGTGACCGCATACGTTCATCATTTTCATACCAATCATAGTGTGGGTATGTAATATTCCAGCCGCCTACTTTGTGCCACCAATCAAAACAAAAATCATCAGGCATATAGAATGCTATTAATTTTGCCTTAGGAAACCATTCACGCAATAAAGGAATATGATAACTAAACCAATGGCTTTTAATAACCTTGATTCCAGGTTCCCAATCAGTAAATGGACGTTTGAATTCTTCTATAACTTCTTCTTTGGTTAGATCATCTAAACAGTCAAAATTATGTCCAAACTGATGATTAGGTCCCCAGTATGCGCCGCGATGCCAGCCTAAAGGCATTTCACCGTCTATTAAATCATAGATTCTATCACTATCATCGTCAGAAGAATTTATGTCTATACTTGCCTGTATAGCTCTAATACTTCCACTCCAACGACTACCAGGCGCACCCATTGCAATAATTAGGTCAGCACCGTCATACTCCACCATAAAGAAAATCCCATGTCTTGTTAGTAAGTTTACCAGTTATGTTTAATACTGGCCTAGGGGTGTGTCCATAATTACAAGTGCCATGTGGTATATCACGCCATGGCCAAGTAATACAATCACCACGACTCCAACGTAAACTTAAATTACCCTGTTGCCATACTTGTCCTAGACGCTGATCATCTAAGAATATCATTGTTCGCATTACTTGTCTTTGGTCAATATCACTAGTACTTGCTTTTTCAAAGTCACCGCGTTCTTGTTTCAATACGCCGCCAAATGCATCTAGGTGCCAATAAAAACATTGTCCTGGCATTTGTACGTCAAATTTAACAATACCTGGTTTCTCAAATCCAAAACAATCTAAAATATATTGCAAAGGTTCTTGTAAATTTGGATTAAGTATTCTATTGGCAATAGTATACCCGCCGTCAATATCATAACCCCAACGTCTAAAATCATTTTCTTCTAAGACGTTGTTGCCTGACAAACGGGTAGTTTTTCTAAAGCCAAAGTCTGCTGGTTTTGCTTGTACAATCAATTCAGAAACTGCCTGATCCCAATCTGCGTCAAAACGCTTAATTGGAATAACGGCTGGGCAGTCGCTATCTAGACTTTCTAAATCGCTGACAGTTTCTTTGAAATGATATCTACTAGTCGCTTTGCTAAACTCATATAGACTATTGTAGTTTTCGCGGTCTACTGGTGGTAAAGTTTTTAACTTTTCCCATGTATTTCCTGGATTTCTACTATACTCTACACGATATTCCTGCATGTGTTTGTTTATGCAGTCTGTTTAGCAGGTCTTCCGCGACGTGGTTTTAAACTAGGATCCATTTCATATGCTTGTTCCCTAAGGTTTTGCGCTTCTGCTTCAAATGTCTCTGCTTGAGATAAGAAACTTTTTGCAAGATCAGCATCTGTAGGAGTCGCATCAGCAGTAGTTGCTTTTGGTTCTACATATTCACTTACTGCTTCAGTTACATCTTTACCCGCAACATTGAGTAGATTTGGATCCTTTACAGGTTGAATTGCTGGTTTATCACCATTTTGTTCACGGACTAGTCTGTTAAGTTCGTCCAACATAATACTATCAGTATTATTAGGGGTCATCTTAACAAGGGACGTAGGAACCTTGACTAGAAGTTTTCTGGCATGCATTGCTTGTAGCATATTTGAACCATCTGTGAATACTGCTCTTTGTGCATATTCATAAAAGTTCGCCGATTGCTGGGCACCTTGGCTTTCTACAGAATTGATTACATCATCATGCATCCAATCTTGTAGGGCATCAGTGTCTACAATTAGACAGTTATCTGGTTCATTTGGAATTTCACGGAATACTACAACACAACGTCTGCCTGTGTTTGTGAGTTGTCCTACATGTTTTATATTTCTTGCCATTTTATTTTACTCCTCTGAAGTTTCCTCTTCGGTCGAGGTTTCTTCTGTTACTGCTTCACCTTCTGGCTTAGGTGGAGTTACGGCTTGAATAATAGCCGCTAATTTTTGAAATGCTGCGCCAACTGTTTGTACTTCTGCTGCCTTAAACGCACCGCGCTGAACAGCCAAATCAATAATGTTGGCAGTTAGTGTAAGATCTTGTAATGTCAAAGATACAGAAGGTTGTTCTACTGTTGCTTCTTCATTTCCTTCAACTTCGTTATTTTCAACTTCAGTCATTTTTTTCTCCTTTGAATTATTAACTGTGTATATTATTTATCTTTATATTATGACGACTTACCTAGTTTCATCATATAAAGATTTTTTTCAAATTGTGTAATGTCTTCTTTTACTTCAAACCATATTTGAAATAATTTATCACCTTCGACTCTTCTAATGTGATATAAGCCAGACATATCCTCCATCAATGCAGACCAATTAACTTCGTCTCCGTTAGGAACTATAATTAATCTACGATTACGCATCATACGCATTAATAGTTCTGTTCCAGAAATTAATTGTAAATCTGTCTCGCTCAAACTCCCACTGTTATTAAGTAGTTTAAGATTTTCCATTAATTATGCTGCCTCATAGTGGATAGTCATACCAAACGGTGCTGTAATACGTTTTTGTATATCTCCATGAATAACAAACAATGTATCACAATAATCTGGGTTGCCCCATGATCCCCAAGGATAACCATCAGTAAACATGATCAACTGATCAGGCTCAATACCTTCTTGTTCCATAAAACTATACACAATGTCAAAGTCAGTACCACCGCCACCAGCAAGATCGTATTCTGTAATATCACGACCATCATCGCTAGTAAACACATCAACATTATAAACACCAGTATCAAAACACAATACAGTAATACGATAGTCATTGTACTGTTGCATGATACCCTGTACCTCACTGAGCATATCACGAGCAATATGATCACCAATTGATCCGCTCATATCTAATGCAACAACGAGATCTAGTTGTTGATCTTTATCCATACCTGGAAATAAAACTTCACCTGACCGTCTACTAGGACGCATAAATGTGAAGTCATTCTTAATTGAACTTTCAAGTGTTACACGCAATACATCAGTCCAACTAAGTTTAGGAGCAACTAGTTCATTTACCATACGTTTTACAGCATCTGGAACATCTTTACCAGCACCCTGAGCTGCTTGTATAACAGCCTGTTTAATTTCGTCTTTGAGTGCTTTCTTTTCTTCTTCACTCATACCGCCTGGACCATCTTCTTCACCCTGGCCTTCTCCGTCAAAGTGAAAGTCCATACCAGCAAGTTGTTCTGTTGCATCTTCTAGCAACATGTCATAAATTTCATAACTGTTAAAGCCACGGTATTTGTAATCCAAACACGGCTTACCACCGTTAAGTTTATCCTCACCAATTACCTTGCCAATAGACTGATCAACAAGTTCAATATTAATATTGTAATCACATGCAATATTGTAAAGCACAGGTTGCCTGTCGCCTCGTGCTTGCATGTGATCATATACACAGTGTAATACTTCGTGACCTACAAGAAAGTCTAGTTCAGGATCATCTAGACGATCAATAAACTCACGATTAAAAAAGAAACGTCTACCATCTGTACCAGCCGTAGGAATGCTTTCAACTTCCTCTAAACGTAAACGAGTAGCAAGTTGGCCAAAGAATGGTTTTGTAAGTAACAACCTAACACGACTTGCCGTGATACGTTCTTCTGCTGTTTTCATAGTAGACTCCTGCCTTATTACTCTATTATTATATGCTACTGTTACACTCATGTCAACCTTTATCTACATATTTCTGGCAATGGACGACCTCTTTTATAGAGATATTTACAACGCCTACGCTCTCTGTCTGTCATACGATCCCAATATGCATCTCGTCTATAACTATGATCTCGGTAATGTCTATCATAATCATTTGTATAGTAACGATGTACATGCTCTGTACCATCGTGGTAGTGTCTTACTTCATGTACTGCTGAAGATGCTTCAACATGTTGCACTTGAATAGCATGACAACCTGAAAGTACTACACTTAATCCTGCTAGTAATAAAAGTTTCTTCATATTAACCTCCAAAACTTAGTTTAAACAACATTGCTTCTTTTGAGTTCTTAAACAACACATTGTGACTATCATCTGGGCAAGCATGTTTAATTATATCCCAATCTTGCATATAACAATGTGTCTTACACCACGCCTTTGCTCTATCGTAACCGCCTTTAATGTTTACTACTTCTGCGTTTGGTTTCCATTTACGTTTGTATTCAAACACATCTTGTGGTGTCCATTCTTTACAATCTAAACCGTAAAGTCTAATGTTTGTTCTAATGCGAGGAGGGTAAAGGGAGAGCTCAACACTCTCCCCTTCCTTCAGTTTAGGCGTCAAGTACGAGTCGACCATAACGTGTAAAGTACTCCTCAAAACGCTCAATCTTAGATTCTTTTGGAACCATTTTGTAGTTCTGCATCGCAATACGTGATGCCATAACTACCATTTCAGTCTCAAAATTATCCATCATGAAACCAATAAAGTTGCTAAATGATTTGTGGAATGGCTCCATGTCTTTTGCCTTCTCACAATTAAGCATCTTCTCACGCAACTCATAGCACAGACTAGTAGCAAGTGCATACATAGCACTAACTTCTTTAGTTTCCATTTTCTTAACTTTACCATCCAATACATCAGTTGGATTTGGCAAGTCCCCAGCCACTTTCTTGTGCGCCATAAACTTAACAGCAGTACCCTCGCCAATACAACCTGCTACAAGATCAGTAGTAAGTGACTCTGTAAGATCATCATCTTCAAGCAGTTCACTAACAAAAGTCCAAGAACGTGGAGTAGCGAACCCACGTGATGAACTTTGTGGATCAAAGTTATACAAGTCGTTTTTAGCAAAAGTAATGTAACCAACAATATCTGCGTTGATGTTGTTATCAACTGCCCAGTTAAACCAGTCATCGAAATCTACACGCAATTCAAAGTGTACAAAACGATTCTCAAGTGGCTTAGGCATACGGTATGCCACACCCTTGTCAGTTTCACGGTTACCTGCCGCAATAAGAACCACGTTGTCAGGCAGAACATATTGCCCAATTCTGCGATTCAAAATAAGTTGGTAGGCGGCAGCCTGAACACTCGGTGCCGCCGAGTTGAGTTCGTCCAAGAAGACGATCACAGTATCATATTCCTTGGCAACATCAGCAGTAGGTAAATCGGCAGGGGGGAGCCATTTCATTACGCCTGTTGCTACGTCTGGAACAGGATACCCACGAAGATCGGTAGGCTCAAACAAAGCAAGACGCATGTCAATAACTTTAGTTCGACCGAGTATCTCCGATTTCGCGATTCCTTCAACTAATTCTGATTTACCAATACCTGGAGGTCCCCACAAAAATACAGGACGCTTCTTTTTGAACGCCTTGGTAATAAGCGTGTTTGCTTCACTAATCCGTACAGTACGGGCTTCTGTGATTGCACTCATAATATAGTCCTCTTGTCTGTTAACTTTTTCTCAACTCTTATTATTATGTTAGCACCGAAGCGGCTTACTGTCAACACTTTTTTTCATTTTTTTAAAAAAATTATACTAAAACTGTTCTGTCTCGCCATAAGTTATCAACCCAGTTGACAATAATGCTTATTCTATCGTGTTCAAGAGGTGGTAAACTGTGCTTTTCTGTACCTGTGTTTACAAAAAACCAACCGTTGTTAAATTTGGCTGAACTCTTTTTACTATTAAATGTAGTACTAATATTGGAATCTGTCAAGTAAATTTGCATAGTTGTGTGTTTTGCTGGATCATCTACATGCTCTTCCAACCAACTTCCTTTTGAATCCAAGCATAACTCAATACGTGAACTATGATTAGTGAAATCATTATCTGTGAGAGTACTCAATTCTTGCTTTAATTCTTTACTATCTAGTATACTACAGCATTCCTTAAAACTAGGTATATCATACATATTCATAAAGATACGATTGGGTCTGCTTGTTCTTTCTTTTTCAATTTTATAGAAATCAAACTGTTTACTATCTTCTAGTATTCTATGTGGTAGATCATTACTAAAAAAATTTTCAAAAGACCATAATTTGTAATTTACATCTACTCTGCTATACATTACCATAAGTTTCCACCATCAAAATATAAGTTATCTTCTGTAAGAGTGAAAGGACCTGCGGTAATACTATTTTCTGTTAATTTAATTGCATTCATGAAACGCTCTGTCTCCTGTGCCATTCCCCAGAAAAGACTTTTTGAATTTTTTATTTCAAATCTTTGGTAGGTATTGTCGCTTGTAAAACCGATGTCTTTTACATAACTATTTACACCATTTATAAATGTTGTCATAAATGCTTCGTGGTTCTGCTGTGTGTCTGTTACTTTATAATCAGCCAAATACACTAAACTTGTATCCCAATTTTTATAATAACATCGTAGTTGTGTCGGATTTGTTATTAGATTGTATTTGAGATCTGGACGTTTAATAATGTAGTCAGGAAAATCCCATTGAACAAATAACTCTTTTATTCCTATTGCATCTAATATCATATATCTGTCAGCCCCAGGATGAGGAACAAAAGTATCTTTAGTTTTGAATTGCATCTGTAATGGTGCAAGTAACCCTTCCTTTGCAATACTACTTCCTATAACACACCACTTATGTAGTGTAAACAATCCATCAAAATTATTATCTATATTATTAGGTGTGGCATTTACATAATCATTGTCTTTTAATTCGTTAATGATATCTGTATATGTTTTACTATAATATTGTTGTTTATTTGTTTTTGCTATATCGCATAGTTGTTCTAGGGTTAACAATGTCATATTAACCCTACGTTGTTTTAAATATTCTTGGATTTCAATGTCAGTTGTTAGTTGTTTGTACTTGCTCAATTTTCAAACCGCACTTCTTTAAAAATTCAATACCACCTGCACTTCTATATTCTTCACCGTAATATACTTCACTAATTCCTGCTTGATAAATCATTTTAGCACAATCCATGCAAGGACTATGTGTAATAAACATAGTTGCACCTTCGCCACTTTCAAAACTACGAGCAAGTTTACTAATAGCATTTGTTTCAGCATGTAGCACTTCAGTTTTAGTTACAAGTCTTGTGATATTATCTTCTACTACTTCGTCTTCACAAATATTATCCCAGCCTGCCGGCATACCATTATAACCAATACTAATAATGCGATCATCTTTTACAACAATGGCACCCACGTTTAGACGTTCTGCTGTACTCAATTGAGCAAATCTCTTTGCTACGTCCATATATGCTTCTTTAAATTTATCTTTCATATTTGTTCCATTCTTTAACTACATATTCAGCGTATAATCTATATGATTCGTAACTAATATTGTAATTGTACTTTTTTATATATTCCTCCCACTCTTCGTGGGTCATTATTACATTGTTCTCTTCCATTATTTTTTAAGTCTAGCCTTTTGTTTAGGATGTAATATCTTATAGTCACTAATTTCATATATTCTAAATCCAGAATAAATTCCGTCTAACTGTGCAAAAAAGTCTAAAGTTGTTGGATGCCAAGTGGTATTATCATAATGAGTAAACATAAAACTCTGTATTTTATCAAATGCTTCTATTGCCTTTTTAATTTTCCAATCTTCTTTATACTCTCTTGCCTTTACTTTTGCTCTAGATAGTTGCATTGATGCATTTAATTTTAAGTTATTGGGCATGAATACACAACTGAGTTGATGCGGTGGATCTACGAATGCAACATGTA
>Ga0181598_1002990_pt1 | contig 14938 bp, 8 predicted proteins | sample 041ome_4_FD_153295 | JGI IMG/M metagenome (GOLD analysis project Ga0181598, IMG submission 153295) | Coastal salt marsh microbial communities from the Groves Creek Marsh, Skidaway Island, Georgia - 041404US metaG (spades assembly) | ecosystem: Environmental > Aquatic > Marine > Intertidal zone >... | reverse complement strand
CCCACCACATTCGCTGCTCCTGTTCTTCCTCCGCGCGTTCGTTGTGTGCTGCTGTCGCTCCACTTTCGCTCTAAACGCCGCTCGGAAGTTTGCGTTCGTCATGAGTACACTTCCAATTTTTTTTTTCTGATGCTTTTTTCTCGTCGAGAGTTTTCCACCAAAAGAGGGTGCCAAGAAATTTTTCCTAAACCCTAAATAATTTTTGAAAAAAAGGAACGAAACTCTTCCCCTGTTTCTCCAAAGAGATTTTTGATTTTGCGCACACACGCACGCGAATACAAAAGAATAAAAAAAAGATGGGTTACGCGTCCACGATCAACGAGTGCTACGAAAAGCTCGAAAAGATCGGCCAAGGGACGTACGGGAAGGTGTACAAAGCTCGCGAACGGGCGACCGGGCGATTGGTCGCGCTGAAGAAGACGCGTTTGGAGGTTAGATTTTTCTTCTTGTTTTTTTTTTTTGCTTTCTCTTTGTTTGTTCTTCCCCCAAGAGAGAGAGGGAAAAGAGGGAAAAGAGGGGCGAGATCGAGTCCCCCGTTTCCCGCTTCGTTTACGTTTCCGGGAGAGAGAGAGAGCGCGTGCGTCCGAACAGAGCCACGCGTGGACGACGCGCTTTCTTCTCTCTCCCTCTCTCTTTTCTCTCGTTCGGAAGAGACGTTCTTCGGTGTTTTATATTCGCGCGTTTAATCTCTTCCGAGAGACCCTCGGGAGAGGGGAACTCTCTCTCAATTTTTTGAAAATTTCTCTTCTCACTCTCTTCTCTCTCTCTCTCGCACGCCGCTGCTCGAAACAGATGGAAGAAGAAGGCGTCCCGTCCACGGCGCTGAGAGAAGTTTCCTTGCTCCAAATGCTCTCCGAGTCCGCGTTCATCGTTCGCCTGTTGAAAGTGGAACACGTCGAGGAAGACGGGAAAGCGATGCTGTATTTAGTTTTTGAATATTTGAACCAAGATTTGAAGCACTTTATGGATGAAACGGGACGCGGACCGGCGCACCCGCTTCCGAAGGCGACGGTGCAAAACTTCATGTACCAACTTTTATTGGGGACCGCGCATTTGCACAAGCACGGCGTGATGCACAGAGATTTGAAACCGCAGAACTTGTTGGTGGATAAAGCGCAGAACGTGTTGAAGATTGCGGATCTCGGTTTAGGGAGAGCGTTTTCGGTGCCGGTGAAGAGTTACACGCACGAGATTGTGACTCTTTGGTATCGCGCGCCAGAAGTTTTGTTGGGAGGATCGCACTATTCTACTCCCGTCGATATTTGGTCCGTCGGGTGCATCTTTGCGGAAATGGCTAGGAAACAACCGTTGTTTCCGGGTGATTCCGAGTTGCAACAGTTATTGCATATTTTTAAGTTGTTGGGAACGCCGAACGAAACGGTATGGCCGGGTGTGACCAAACTGAGAGATTGGCACGAATTTCCACAGTGGAAACCGCAAGATTTGGCGAAAATCGTTCCACAGTTGGATGAGAACGGGATCGATTTGTTGCAGCAGATGTTGGAGTTTGATCCGGCGAAGAGAATTCACGCGACGGAAGCGTTGGAACATCCGTACTTTGCGGATTTGGAAAAGACACAGTTTGCAAAAATCGAGGAGCAGTTTGAGAAGGAGAACCGCGTGAGTGTGAACGCGCAATAATATACTACTAATAATAATATCAATAGCAGAGAGAAAGAACTGAGATGTGTTGCTTTACATTATATATACATATATAACCAAGAGAGAAAGAAAGAGAGACTTGCCTCGCGCAGCCGGTGGTTGCGAGCCCCGCGCGAAAGCGTAACACTCGAAAGAGGCGCGCGCCCGCGAGGAAAAACCATCAAACGACGCGAGGCAAAGAAGAGAGAAGGAGAGAGCATGAAAAGAGACAAAATCGATAAACTTATTATCAATAAACAGCGAGAAAGAGAGAGAAAGAAAGAGACTGTTGTGTACCAATATTTTATTCCCATACAAATATCATCACCATTTAAAAAATTCAAGAAGAAGTAACACGTGATACGCGAGAGAGATTTTTCTTCACTCACGATATCCAAAACTCATCGTCTGAGAGAAAAACGATGCAACCGAACGCTTCGTCGCTCCTTCTCCGACGATGTTCTTCTTCTCCGACGACTTCACCTTCCACCAGCAACCGGTGCACGTCGTCGAACATAACTTTACCGTCATCGCGAAGAATGTTATCCTCCTCGCGCGCGGCGTTTACGAATAAGATGTTTGACAAAAGTCGTCGAAGAAAATCCAAAAACTTCTCTCATCGCGTCGTCGTGCGGAGCGCGATATCTGAACCACCGGAAACGAAAGAGAAGAGGGAGAACGGAGAGGAGACGTACTACAACGGGGCGCTGTTCCCAGGCGTGGAAATTCCGAGGGATAACGGCTCCACCGAGGCGTTGCTGAAGAAGTTTTCGCGGATTTTTCCGTGGGGAAACGGGGCGCCCATAACCGAGAAAGTTTTGTTTGATTTGTTGAAAGAGGAAGTGAGGAGGGCGCCTTTGTTTGTGCCTCTGTACCAGTATTATCGAGACTACGGCGGGGTGTATAATCTCGGCGCCGGACCGAAATGGTTCGTGGTGGTGTCCGACCCGACCGTGGTGAAATACATGTTCAAAGACAACGCAGACGCGTTCTCTAAAGGCATTTTAACGGACATCATGCAACCCATCATGGGCGACGGTTTGATTCCGGCGAATAAAGAGTTGTGGGCGAAACGAAGGCCGGTGGTTGGAAGCGCGTTTCACGGGACGTGGTTGAAACACATGACAGATTTGTTCGGTAGGAGCGCTATGAATTTGAGCGATAAGTTGGAAAAGCACGGAGAAACGGAACAGATTGAGATTGAGAGCGAGTTGTACTCGATGGCGTTGGACGTCATCGGCGAGGCGGTGTTTAATTACGAATTTGGCGCGTTGAACGAAGAGACGCCGATCATTAAAGCCGTTTACAGAGTTCTGAGAGAAAGCGAGCACAGAAGCACGTTTCCTTTACCGTATTGGCAAATTCCTGGAGCGATGGAGGCGGTACCGAGACAGAAACAGTTTAGCGAAGATATCGAAATGATCAACGCGGAGTTGACGAAACTCATTCGAGAGGCGTTGGAGAACAAACAAGACGTTGATTTGAGCGAATTTGAATCGAGAGATTACAAGAACGTGTCGGACGCGTCTTTATTACGATTTTTAGTGGACATTCGCGGCGACGAGGCTTCGGATAGGCAATTACGCGACGATTTGATGACCATGCTCATTGCCGGTCACGAAACGACCGCGGCGGTGCTCACGTGGACAATCTTTTGCCTTTGCAAACACCCAGACGTCATGAAAAAAGCTGCAAAAACAATCGATGAGATTGTGCAGGATCCGAACGGTATCCCAACGGTCGAGGAAATTCGAAAACTTCGCGACGTTCGCATGTGTCTCGTGGAAGGCATGCGCCTCTACCCGGCGCCTCCCATCCTCATCCGCCGCGCGATTGAAACCGTCGACTTACCCAAAGGCGGCATGGGCAAATCCATCCAACTCAAGAAAGGCACGGATTGTTTCGTCGCCGTCTGGAACCTCCACCGCTCTCCCGACCACTGGGAAAACCCGAACCTCTTCGACCCTTCGCGATGGGATCGCAAATTCACCAACCCAAAAATCGAAGGCTGGAACGGCTACGACCCCGAATTAGTCACCGGATTATACCCGAACGAAGTCGCCACGGACTACGCCTACGTCCCATTCGGCGGTGGTCAGCGTCGGTGCGCCGGCGACGTCTTCGCCATGATGGAAGCGACGGTCGCGTTGAGCGTTTTGTTGAAGAAATTTTCCTTCGAGCTCGCGTGCGACGAGAAAGACGTGGAGATGATCACGGGCGCGACCATTCACACGAAGAAAGGCTTGCCCGTGAGAGCCGTGCGAAGAAAAGCGTGACCTCTTTTTGCGCGAGAGAAGAGGTGTTCTTTTTTTATCTCTGCACATGTAGTCTTTTTGCTTTATCGATGTAATACTAATTACGATTTAATGTACCCGTAAATAGCTCGAGCGGCGTTTTTGTGGCCACAACGAAAGACCGTTTTTGTGTTTTTCTCTCTGCGCGTGTTCTCAAAATCCACAAAAAAAGAGAAGAGCGAACGCTCTCTCTCGCACCCACATGAGCTCTCCTCGCGGCCGAAACGTCGGTAATAACGCCGCGACGACGTTCGCACTGCTCGCGTCTTGGTGCTTAGCGTTTCTCTGCTTTTCGTCATCGTCGTGGTCTCCTTCGCGTTCCTCGGCGAGCGTTCGCTACGCGCTCGCGGCGGCGACTTCTTCCTCCTCTTCTTCTTCCTCCTCGTCGTTCGATTATTCCGGCGTCGATGATTTTGAAGAGGCCTCTCCCCCGGTCGTCTCTGTCGACGCGCCGAAAAGGACGCTGCTCTGGTCGCACAAAGCGCCAGATTTGAATTTGCTCGACGCGACGACGAGCGCGGAACGAGATCTGTCGTCGTCGTCGTCGTCGTCGTCCTCCGTCGCGGACCAACTCGTGAAGGAGTTGGATACGGTCGTGGATGGTACTTTGCAAAGGGCCGCAGAAGAGTTAGTCGATGGCAATCAGAAAATCAGTTCGAACGATATTGAAAACGCCATCCTCGACAGCGAAGCGTTTCGAGCGAAACTCGAACAAAACGGCGGGAACGATCCGGGATGGACGGACGAAGACCGACAACTCGAACAAAGTTTAGAGACGAAATGGGTGGATAATCCTGAGGAGGACATTTCGCCAAAGTGGCACGACGCGTACGAGGAAAAATATTCCGCTGGAATCGTCGACGATAAGAAAGAGGAAGTGTTGGAGATCGAAGAGGAAATGGAAAAGAACGGGGAGTTGACGTTTGGGGAGTTGATGGCGAAGAGCGCGACTAGTGGGAAGAAGAGTAGCAAATCAAAAAAGACGAGGAAGGAGAAAGCTTTGAAGAGTAGCAGCGACGTGTTGAACGTCGTTTTAGTCGGGAATGGGAAGTCGGTGTTGAAGAAAAATAACGGGAAGACGATTGATAGTGCAGACGTGGTTGGGAGGTTTAATTACTTCCAGACGAAAGGGTTTGAGAAGAAAGTTGGGACCAGATTAGATTTGTGGTTTTTAGGCGAGTTGAGACAACCGGGGCCGCAAGGGTCAAGAGGGTCGAGGTTGAGTACCGGGAGGATGGATATGAAGATGAAGCCAACGTTGAGGTACATCGTACCCGTCGTGTACGAAACTCCGAGTAAGTGCTCGAAATTGAGTTGTAAGCCGAGTAACGCGAAATTGAAACAACGATTAGGGACGATTGGAACGGTCAAGAAGGCATACGCCAAGTACGGCATTCGCAAGTCGCTCGAAATCATGCCGATCGAAGTCCAACATAAACTATCCACCAAGTACGGGTACACCGCGCATTGGCCGTCGTCGGGGATTTTGGCCATCGTTTATTGCCTCGAAAAATACCCGAAAGCGACGGTTACAATCACTGGATACGATTTCATGGGTGGAAATTTAGGCCATTATTGGGAAAAAGTGAAGAAGAAAGGTACTGTCCACTCAATGAAAGGTGAAGCGTCGTTTATAGCAAAGTTAGTGAAAAGCGGGCGGGTAAAAGTTATATAATATACGTGCTGGAGCAGCCCAATGTTTTTATGTGAGCGCATATGTATGCACATGAAAGAATAGATGAATAGTATTACAAGTTTATCCTTTTCCGTGTCTCTCCTCTTCACTTTTACACTTTTGATAGTAAACAGATACACCAGAGAGAGAGAGAGAGAAAGAGAGATTGTGTAGATCTCTCGCGGCATATAAATAATATTACTTTGTTGGTACAATGGTTGCCACGGGTTGTTCGTGCGTCGCAGACTTCTTGGTGTTATTGTTTGTCGCGACAGTGCGTCTTCCTCTTCGTCTCGTATCGCCGAATTTCTTTTCCAACTCCAAAACGTCGGCGAGCAAACTCATAGGCGTCTCTCGCTTGCGTCGACTTTGCGTCGGTAGATTTGCCAACTGCAACAAATTACGCCATTTATCTTTCAGATCCATGGCTGTGCGGCGACCGAGTCTCTTCAAAGTCTTCTTCTCGATGGCATCCGCTTCGTCGCGCTTTTTTATTGCCGTCCAGCGGCATCCGCCGCATAATCGAACGCCATCAACTAACGCTTGCGATTCTTCCAAGGTCCACGGAGAGTGGTGTTTCGATCGACGATGTCCTTGAACGTATGGAACGTGATGTTGTTGTTTTTCGTCAGACTTCGAGACAACAATGGTGTTGCGTTCGACGAGCGCCGTATTTTTTTGTTGGGACGACTCAGCGTTGTTATTAGCGACAAACGTATCGTCTTCGCCATCTTCGTTCGTATTGCTATCATTTCTATCGCCGCTCGTCGAGGGTGACCTAATACCCGCGGTGTTTGTTGTATGTGCAGCCGTCGCTGCGGAGGCGTTGTTGGCCGCAAGCATTTCTTTCTCCTTGGCCGTCGCGAGCAAACGAATGTCCTCCAGCATGTTCTCTGGAATCTCCGTCGCCTCCCGTTTCTTATACAACACCGGCGATAAAGCCGTTCGCATGACATTGCGCCACTTATCTTTTAAATCAACCGCGGAGCGTTGGAGCAAAGCGCCCGAAATATTTTCGTCAGCCAAGGATTTAATATCCGCCCACTGGCCCCGACCGCACCTTTTGACTCCGGCGACTAAAGCTTTGACTTCCACTAAAGACCACCACGGTCTGTGGACCTTCTGACGTTTGTTTTTGCCGTTCGTAGTACCGCTGATATTGTGAGTAGTATTGTTAGTAGTAGTAGTAGTAGTAGTAGTAGTAGTAGTAGTAGTAGTAGTATCGTGTTGTTGTTTTTGTATTTGTTGCGTCGAAGCTTTGTTGTCCTCATTTACGCGTGAAGTCGTCGTTGTAGCAGCAGCTTTCAGCGAGTTATCTTGCCTACTTTTCCCCGCGGTCGTCGCCGTGATGCCGTGCAACACAACCGCCCCATTCTCCCCACCGTTATCTTCTTCCAACGACGAACCAGACGAAGACCTTCGCATATTCTTCAATAAACTCGATCGTTTTCGTCTGGGACATTTCAAATTTAGCGGGATAACTTGCCCGGTACACTTCGTCGTCTCCGCGTTTGAATTTCGTTTCCGGTGTTGGCGGTGCGCGGTAGGACGCGTCGCCGCAGCCGGAGCGGCAAACAAGCCTCCTCCGTCGCCGTCGCCGCACAAAGACATGAGCACGTCCGCAGCCGCGGAAGGTGAGTTCATGAACGGCGTTTCCGGTCGTTCAACGATTGCGTTGATTTCATTGTGCGTCATCATTGTTTTTCTTTTCTTTGTCAATAATTTCGACTGTTCGTCTTCTCGAAAGTCGTCGCCGGCGTCTTCTTGAAACGAGTCAAATCCACTCCTCTGAGAGTTTTTTTCCTCCTCCTCCTCCTCTTCTTTTTTCACCGAGCTTTTATTAGTGTGAGTCAAACCGGCCGGGAGCGGTGGTGCCATCATCATCATCATGCCCGCGTTCGGAGGCATCACGGTTGGAACGAAGGCATTATTTGTGCCGTATTGCACCTGAGGTCGCGTCAAGTGCACGTTCGGAAGCCTCTGAAACGCGTCCACGCGAGGATTTTGCGCGGAAGAAGAGGGAAATTTCGGCGCCGGTTCGTTAACAACTTCCCTCGAAATGTCGTTGGAGGAGACTCGCGCGAACAAATTGCGAGATATCTGTTTGAGAACGCGAGAAAGCGAATAAAAAGTCAATGCGAGTGGATAAATGCGCGAAAAAAACGCTCGCGCGTTCAATTTAACCTCGAGATCAAAGAAAAACGAATCGCGCGATGGCCTTTGACCCGTGGACCGTTCTCCGTCTTTCGTTCCATTTCGCTTCGACGCAAATATCAAATATTCGCTTTTGAAAAAAATAAAAATGAAAAGTCGTTCGCGAAAAGCGCACCGGAAACGGCATCAGCGAATACTGCAGCGGGACAAATCTCACGGGATCGCCCGGTATTTTTGCGAAAGTCACCGGTGTTCCGGCGAAAACGCGCGTTTCAAAGTCCACCATCGAGAAAAGGGAACGCGCGCGAATTTCTTTTTTAGTGTAACGAAAATTCGACAGCGATTTTTTACGAGAGGTCAAAAGAAGAAAGTTGCCCTCACGCGAGAGCAGAGTTGAAGCGACCTCGAAAAAATCACTCGAAGATATCTGAGCCTCGCTGGCAAAAAAAAAGACGCAAAAAACGGGACGTTTCTCATGCGTTTGCGACGTTCGCGTCGATTTCGGGAGGTAAAATCAGTCCCAAACGAAAGCTCGACGCGCGTTTGTCTCGTTCGTTTCGTTTTTTTCCGCGTCGACGAATCGACGCGCGTCGTAAATCGCGCGTAAAGCGCGACACCTTTTCCAAAACTTGAGCCCACGCTTTTTTGAGAAAGGGGTGGTATTTTTTGTGAACCGAGAGAGAAAAAAAAAGAAAAGTTCACGGGACGACGACAACCGACCGACGGACGGACTGGACGGACGTCCATCGCAAGCGCGCGAGCGACAAAGAGGCAAAAATAAGGTCGGGGCGCGTCGTTCAGATTTCTTTATGTTTCGCTCTCTTCTTCCGTGGGTTCTTTCGCGTGGTATGAATGCGCGCGCAAGAAACACCGCTCTTTGTGTGTGTAAGTGTGTGTTGTAGGTTTTTTTTGTTCCCTTCTTCCCTCTTTTTGGATTTTTTGAGCGCTTTTCTTTTTGCAAAATCTCCCCCTTTTTCCCGCTCCATCTTCTTTATAAGCACAAGAGACAAAACGAGCGAGAGAGCTCACGAGAAGAAGAAGCTCACAAGTCTAGTTTTGGAAGAGAGAGAGAGAGAGAAAAAAAATTTCTCGAGAGAGCGCGGGGGGGCGTCCCTTGCCATAAAAAAATCCAACACCCTCGAGAGAGATTAATAGGGGGGCTTTTTTCACGCTCCTCCCGCGCGGCGCTTCCCGCAGAATAAACCTCCGCGCGCGAGAGAGAGAGAGAGTTAGATATCCCTCTCTCTTTCTCTCTCGCACGTAGAAGACGCGTTCGAACGACGGCTTTTATTTAATCACAATATACACTCACACGAGAGAGAGAGACAAAAGAGGGGGTGAGAATAAAAATGTCGTCGCTCGTGGAGGCGACGAAAGCGAAATGCGACCAGTTGAAGTTCGCGTACGACGCGAATCAAAAGTTTCAAAGGGCGAAAGAGACGTGCGCGAACGCGAAGGAGAGGATGGTTGAGGGCGCGAGGCGAGCTTACGAGAATGGCATCGAGAACGGCGCGAGGGCTTCTTCTTCTTCTTCTTCTTCGAGTGCAAGAGTTGGTGATGTTGTTCCTGAATTTCACCAACGTCAAAAGGACATCTTTTACCGCGCGAAAGCGTGTGAACGATTCGATGATTTAGGCGGAAGAGGCGCGCTATTCCCGTGTTTTGTCGTGCAACCGGCGCACGAGGAGAATGTCTTGTGCGTGGTGGATAAAAACGGACGCACGCTTTGGAAAGAGGAGATGACCGACGAAAGATTCGCGGAACGGCGATGCGAGGATGGAAAGTTGAGAGCGGGAGAAGTCGTGGACGTAGGCGCGTATCAGTGCAGGATTACCAGCGAAGGCGAAGAGGACGGACCGTTCGAGTACGGCACGGACGGTGAAGGAGGGAAAACGACGTCGAGCGAGTACGGGTCGGGAGAGTCGTCGTCGTCAACGTCGTGTTTCGCTTCTTCTTCTTCTTCCGAGGACGACGAAGCGGAGAGAACGAGGAGAAAACCGCCGCCGCCGCCAGAGTTAGTGGTCGAATTGAAAGTAGATGAAAAGACGGGGAAAATAAAACCGCCACCGGGGTACAAGTTAGTCGCGAAACCAGAATACGACGAATTCGGAATAGCTATTGAACATCCCGGCGTGGAGTACGAGCCGCAGAATTGGTGGCAGTATTTTTGGGGGTACGCGAAAATTCCGAAACCGCTCGAGGTGACGCACAAGCAGAAGAAAGGAGGCGAAGTTTTGCCGTCGTCGTCGTCGTCGTCGCGAAAAAATCGAATGACATCAAATGCAAATGCAGGTGCAAAAGATAGAAAAGGACAGGACAGCATGGAAACAACGATAAAAAAAGAGAAGAAAGAAAAAACGAAATGGATGCGTGACGGTTGGCCCGGGAAATCCGAAGGCAAACCGCGTCCTCGTCCGTTTACGGACGAGGAAGTCGAGCAAGCTCGCTTGGAACTATTGTCAAAAGAAGCAGAAGCGAGACAGACGGCAGCGGAAATGGAAACGAGAGCGAAACTAGAAGCAGCAAAGGCGGCAGAAGCAGCTTTGGAAGCTGCCAAAGCCGCTTTGAAAGTCAAGGAAGCGGCGTTAGCCAACGCTAAAGTGCAAGAGGCGGTCATGCGCGCTGAACAAGCGCGGACGGCGGTGATGATGGCGAAAGAAGCCGAACGATTAGCAAAAGTCGCGCTCATATCCACCTTGCCAACGCACAAGGATTACGACAACGCGCAATACGCCACGCGAAACGTAAACTTAGCGACGAAGGAAGAATTTGAGCGCTTATACGGATTGCAGGTGAACGCGACAAATTATCCCGTGTTGGAAGCGTATCGCAAGGCATACGAACACCAGCGATTGAATATGCCGTCCAATGCAGTCCCTGTAGCGCCCCTTTCTCCCGAAATGATGGCTTCGGAAGCGGCAACGAAAAACAGTAACAATAACAACAACAGTGCGATAATGGATTCGTTGAAATGGCTCGCCAAAGGTGGTCCTTTGCAACAACAACCCGAGCAACGACAGCAACAACAAGAAAGACCAAACGTTGCGTTGCCAAAGGTTGATCCTGCAGTTTTTGCCCCCGTTCCCCACGATTTTCAGAAGTTTATGCCTCAACCGAAGACGGTGGATCCTGTTCCCACTTCTTCGCCTCCGGTGGCGGTGATGGAGCAACAACAACAAACGGTTACTACGGCCGCTATTACCACTACTACTCTTACCGATGAAAAACAGCCCGAAAACGTGGAAGAAAAAGGAGGAGAAGTGGAAGCAGAAAGAGTCGATAATGGCGAGGAACGCGAAGAAGAGAAGCAGGTTGCAAAGGGTGAATCCATCTCTATCAAGAAGCCTTCGTCGACAACCGGGATAAAAGTCTTACCGACCAAGAACAAAAGAGAAAAGAAGTTGAGCCGAAAAGAGAAAGAAAAGGCGCATTTACTGGCCAAAATTGCAGCTTTGGAAGAACAAGCCGCGAAGAAAGGTTTCGTAAAGTCAGGAACGAAATCTGTGCCCATATTTGAACATAAAAAAGAAACCTCCGGCGACGGAGAGAACGAGAACAAGAAACAGCCCAAAGAGGGGACGGAAAAAGACGTCGTCGTTGCAGTTGTAGTTCAAGATCGAGAGAAAGGCACACAAAAAGAAGTGTCGCTGGTAAAGAGTCGCGCGCAGTTCTTCGCGTTTCAAAAGTGTCACAATCAGCATCGCGTCGTCGACGACGACGAAGATGACAACGAACCGAGGAAGAAGCCTTTGTCAACGACTGAAAAAGCGCGCTTGGAAATTCAAGCCGCGTCTGGGGGGATATCAGTCGCAGACCGCGCAAAGCGCGTCGCGAACAACTTCAAACCAAAAGCGCAATACGCGTGAATCGTGTGTTGATGTCGCCAGTTGATAACGCATCACACACTAGATGAACATTTGTAAATATGTATATGTATTTTTACAGAACTATATGGACTTTTTCTCTCTCGTTATTTTGGCGCGAGCGAATGCCTCGCTCCTCCCTTGGCAAACTGTTTACTCACCAACGAGCTCGTCACGCTCGCGGGCTTCAATTTCGCCCCATTTTTCGAAGGAATCAACGACCGCAAATCCCCACCACTCAGTGCTAATCCGAGCAACGCCAAGTTTACGACCCAAAGCATATCGTCTTTTCCAAAGCCAAGTAACTGCGGAACTGCATCGGTAATCTTTTTGTGCACGGAATGGGGTACGGGCAAGGGGTGACCAATCGCGTTAAAAATGCCGTGATACCCACCCCTACCTTTTGTATTACCGATCGCATGGTCGGCCATGTACCCCGCGCTAATTCTGGTGCACAATCCTTCCGAGTTATACGTGAAACTACAAATCTCTGGCGCGGATTCCACCTCGATCCCAGTCGCAGGAATCTTGCGCTTACCCATGCGCAAACCATCCCCGGTGTGCTTTCCTTTAAATTGCGTCGTGCACCACACCTTGTACTGCTGTTGTCTCACTTTCGTATCCCATTCGACTCTCATGCTGTCGTACAACAACTCGTAGTCGCTATTTGGGAACCCACCTTGCAAATTCATGTTGGCGAAGAACTCCAAATACTCTTGCTTGTTTTTCGGTTTTTCGTAACACGCATCGTACACGAAGTCTTCAGCCAATAGCTCCGGACATCTTCTGCCAAATCTGTTCTTCAACAGCTCCTTCGTCAGTGCAATCTGCGTGTTTTTCGATAACCCAGGCGCCGATGGAAGTTCCTCCTTCAAAGCTTCCTCAAGTTTTGCTCTCCTGCCACCATCGAGCGTCATGTATTGCAAACGCGATTGAATCTTCAACGGCTGTTGGTTTTTACTAGAAGACGCGCGGTGCTGCGTCTCCTTGCCACTACCCGATGAAAGCATCGGCGCGGGGGCAGATACGGAGTGTTTAAAAGATAAGGTGGAGGCCATTTTTAGAGCGATATTGTACGGCGATGCGCGCGAAAGCGATGGATAAAAGCTTTTGGGAGAATGGAGAGAATTTGGAAGAATGTACACGTGTTTCAACCTCGAAAAGCCGAAGATGCGAAGATCTAAATTTACCCTAAACAGCCAAAAATTTAATTTCTGATTATAAAACTCTTCCGTTAATTTTTTCCTATCGCGCTGCGCGTGTGTGTGTATTTGTTACACCATCATCGCCTCCCTCGACCTCCTCCTCGTCCTCCTCCGCCTCCTCGTCCTCGACCTCGACCTCGACCACCGGATTGCATGATCGATTCCACGCCTCTTCGTTTTCCGTTTCGATAGTGCGTTTCAGCCGGGAAGGCTTCCTCTTCGTCGGGCGCGGCTTCGCGAATGCCGAAGCCTACGGGGCGTTTCTTGTCTCCTTTTTTCTTCTTTCTCGCGTCTGTCGAGGCGTCGAAGAAGCCCTCGCGGTTTCCAACTGTTTTCTTTGGGTTGCGTCGTTCGGCGTCGGCTAAGGTTGTTGCCGCGCCGCCTTCGAGCTTGGCGCGTTCGATCAGAGGGAGATCGACGTGCGAGTTCAACTTTTTCGTGTACGCGGTTTTGTGGAAAGCGTCCTTGACGGCGTACATTTGCGGCTCTTTCGAGACAGAGGAAGATTTCTTGGCTTTTTTGTTGCCAGTGCTGGCTGCAGTTGATGGTTGTTTTGAGGATGCCTTCGTGTCCAGGTAGTATCCGACTCCGTGCTTGCCGTTGGAGAAGACGTACCCTTTCTTCGCGCCGGCAAATGCAGCTGCCGGGATGAAGTCCTCCCCTCCTCTTTTACCTGGTCGTCTTCCGTCGTCGTCGTCGCTATCATCGTCTACTCCTCTTCGCTTGCTATCTTTCTTATTCGTTTTCTTTTTCTTTTCTTCTTCTTCTTCATCCGAAGACGTGTCGAACGTATCGAAATGTTCTTCGATCAATTCGCGCTTTTTCCTCGCGTCCACCTTAGCCGCGTTCGGATGCAACAACTTATAATGCTCAGACTTCTCGTCGATTTCAAAGTCCGCGTCTTTAAACAGCGCACCAAAACGTTCGTCCCGCATGAGTTCGTTTTTGATTCCTGGTTCTCCCTCCAACTCTTCGTTATCAAAGTCGGCGTCCGCGTCGCCAGTTTTGAAGCTCGCAGTTTTCTCGCCGCTCGCCAATTTCGCGGCAAACGCCGCGTTAACTTTCGGCATCTTGAGTTTCTTCTTAGGCGCGATTCTCGTCTGTCTCTCTTTTTCCATCGTCTCGGCAATCTTTTTGTTTTTATAATCCTCGTACGAGAACGGATTGGAAACCGATTTCGCTTTGCCGTATAATCGATTGTCCATGAAATACCCATGCATGTACGCCCTTAACATCTTCGTTCCAATCAAATGGTCCAAACCTAACTCGCTCAACTCCTTCGCGGTTACGAAACGGTAATCGTCGTACAGCGTTTCTCTCTTTTGTTCTTCCATCTCTTCGGTCAAGTTTTCTAAGAACGAACACCATTTCGGTGCCGGACCGAGACCCGGGATGAAATAGCACCCGATTTTTGGATCTTCCATGATGGTGAAAACTAAACCACTATTTTCCCAACAGACGATATCGTTGATTTCTTTTCCATCTCTCGGCTCGACCGCGACGTAATTATCTCCGCTATTTTGTTCCCAAACTTTCACAATCTTCTTATCCGTGCTCATCACCCGCTTCGTCCCGTCGACGGTTTCGTGAAATTTGATGTCTATAATCGGTTCGCCGTACATGTGATCTTTCGTCACCTTCGCTCGACTCGACCTCAAATCAAATATCCTCACGATACCATCAGAGCTCCCACACGCTAAATTTAAACCCGAGTCGTCGAATCGCACGCACGTCACCCCGGTTTGCTCGTCAGAATCGCTCATCTCCGTTCTATTCTCTAAAGTACTATCTCCGCCGCAAGCGTGCAATCTCCCCACGCTCCTCTTCTGCCTCAAATCAAAACACTCCACGCTTCCATCTCCACCTCCGACGGCGACTAATCCGTGCACCGGACTGATACCAACGACGTTTAAATCCTCGCATTTTGCCTCCAACGGCGCCAAAAACCGTCCCTTCTCCAAATTTAGCCGGTACACGTCTTTGCTCGATCCGCACACGATTAAATCCGCCGTTCGTTTCGAAATCGCCAAATCTCTCCCTTGTCTCGGCGTTCGAACGTCGTAATACGTCCCGAACTTCGCGTGAAAGCGAATCGCTCTGTCCGCG
>Ga0181598_1002989_pt1 | contig 14947 bp, 15 predicted proteins | sample 041ome_4_FD_153295 | JGI IMG/M metagenome (GOLD analysis project Ga0181598, IMG submission 153295) | Coastal salt marsh microbial communities from the Groves Creek Marsh, Skidaway Island, Georgia - 041404US metaG (spades assembly) | ecosystem: Environmental > Aquatic > Marine > Intertidal zone >... | reverse complement strand
TCTCTATTCTTTCGATAGAAGTTTCTAATTTTTCAATTTTTTCGTGAGTTTGTTTTTGCATAATACGACAAAGTTTTTCATGGGATTCTATTTTCTGTAGAGCTGAATCTTTGTTTCTAGGCATTAAAAACTACCCATTTCTGCAGGTGTTCCTCTGCCGCCCATAAAGTCTCCACCACCTCTATCTTGACCCCATGATGATTGATAACCTCCTCTATCACCAGCGGCTTTGTTTGCTTCAGCTATTTCTCTAGTTCTTTGTTGCTGACGTTGCTGTTCTTCTTTAGCACGTTGTTCTTCTTTTCTTTGAGTTATAATATCTTTTGCCTGTTGAGCACTAGCAAATTTATTTCTAGCTTGTTGTATTAAAGATAATCTATTTATTAAAGATGTTTGTACAGGACCTTTATATTCTCCTGCAAGAGCTGCAGCTACTTCTGCATCACTCATTCCATATTTTTCTTTTAATGTATTGGAAATTGTTTCTGTTCTTTTATCAAAAGATTTATCTAATCCATAAGTTGTAGGCTCACCATATGCTCCGCCTGTTAACATATTTAATAAACCACCTGATACAGGATTGTATCCTGCCATAATTCCTTCTGGTGTATTATAATTATCAGTAACTATTCTACCAATGTTATCTAATTTAAATCCTTGACCCAATAATTCATTTTGAAATATAGCTGTTTCATTTGGAGGAAGTCTTTCAGCTAAAGCTCCCAGACCTTTTGATACAAGTCCAAATACACTAGGAATTTTATTCATTAACTGTTCAATACCTTGTTTTTGTCCCACTCCATAATAATCTGGATACATTGACATTTGTTTTTGCAAACTTGTTTCAGTAGGATAAAATTGACTTTCAACAGCCTGTCTATATGGGTAAGCGTTGTATTGATCAGGAGTTCTTATACTAGAATCTTCCGGTCTTATATCATATGGACTAAAACCATCACCACCACTTGGTTGTGGCATTACAGGTAATAATGGTTGTACATCTCCACCATCAACTGGATCAGTTGTTGCAGGTGGTGGTGTTGTAATTGCAGGATAAATACCCGATATATCAGGTAATCCTTGCCTTAAATACTGCATCGCTAAATCGTATAAACTCGCCATTAAACTAATCCTCTTGACCTTAATCTAATTTGTTTCTCTTCCTCCGATAATAAAGCATTTTCAGTAGGGGTCAACCCTTGATTCATGACGCCTGGAGCCTGAAGCGATGCTGTTTGTACCACTTGTTGATTAGGCATTGGTGTAGTCGGTAATGGTGGAGTTTCTGGTTTACTAGAAACCATTGTAGGTTGTTCCATAGTTTCTATACCTGTTGGTAGTGAACCTCTTAAATCTTGTAATTCTTTTTCTTTTTGTAAATCAAAATAAAATTCATCCTCTAAAGAATCTCTTTCTAATTGTCTAATAACTCTTTTTAAATCACTCTTAGGAAATAAAAAGTTCTTAGGTAAATCATATTTAAACCCTTGTTCATCTTCTCTTTTTGAAAGTGTTCTTAATTTTTTCTCAAATAAAGATTCTGAGAAAGTAACTGGACTAAATTTACCACTCATGATTAGTCTAATCGCTTTATCACTCATACCTGTTCTTTTTTTAAATAATGCTCTTATATCACTGTCTGACAAATCAAATTTTTTAGCTGCTTGAATTGAATCATATATTCCTTTTTGTAATCTAAATGCTTCTTTTTGAATATCAATAAATTCTTCAACTAAAACATCACCGCCTCTTTTATATAAATCTTTATAATTATAAAAATTTTCTGCTTTATATACATCAGTTCTAATTTTAGAAAATTCAGAAATTTTGTAATCTAAAGATTCTAATATATCCACATTGAATGGTTTGATACCAGTTGAAGCTCCTACAACCACATCTCCAAATTCTCTAACAACTCCACTTGGAGTGGGTTGTTTTATAAACGCATCATAAAATTTTCTACTTGATGTAATAATACCAGGCTCCAATACTCTTATCACGTAATCAAACATTTTATCAAATTTCTCTGATGGTAAATCTGTTTTAGAATATATTATTTTTCCAGTTTTAGTTACTCCATCTCTTGCAATAACATCTACAAATGGTTCTAAACCAATCGGTGTTGAAATATAAGATTCAAAAAAACTCATAACTGGTCCAGTTGGACTAAAAATTTGATTTAATAAAGAATTAGTTACATCGTTTCCAGCTAATATATTATTTTTTCTAGTATTAAAAAAAGCTTGAATGGGCTCAGTCACTGCAGCATATGGAATAAAATCAGACATATTAACTGTTTTAAATTTACCATCTTTTACTTTTGTAATAGGTAACATCTGTGAATTTTTTTCATATGGTTTTGCAAAATATCTTTTATAAGCATCCACCATATCATCTGTAAAGAATGTCATGGATTCATATAATTTTTTAATTCCGTAAAACGCGCCACCCATAGTAGTATACATACCAATTAAACCACGAATACCCATTGCCCTAAGAGTAGGATTATCTGAAGCTGCTTCTCTCATAGATATATTTAAATTATTAAATGTTGTTCTCAACATTTCAGCTGGGAAAGATACGAAATTACCTAAAGGAGTTCTTCTTAAAGCTTGAATAAAAGGTGGTACCTTACTATAAGTTGGAACAGTATTGGTCGTATACCAAGAAGCTGCTCTCTTAATTAATTCATCTATATCCCCTGGAGGAGCATCTAAATCTGCTATATCTCTAAACCATTTTTTAGCTATTTCTGTATTTCCTTTAAATAAATCTTTTGTAAAAGATTTATACCAATTATATGTATACCATTTCCAAACGTTATCACCTCCAGCATAAAGTCTAGCTGCTTTTTCTGTTAATGGATTTTTTTGTAAAAAACTTGCGAGATCATCAACCGAAGCGATAGATCCATTTTTAACTTCTTTTAAAACTGCAGCTAATTCTGAAGCCACAATACTTTCATCTAATACACCATATTTAATACCTTCATCAATGCTATCTAATAATCTTAATTCAGCTCTTGGATCTCCTTTACCAGCATTAAAAATATCATCTACAACCATTTTAATTGATTCAGTGACAGAAGCTCTACCTCCAATTAAACCTCTGGCCAACGGAAACATACCTGCAGAAAAAAAGTTTCTAACTTGTGTTTCAGGAGATAAAACTGTTTTACCATATTGAACACCTGTTTTAAGTTGTAGTACATTCCTATACCATCCAGATTGAATCCAAGTATCAAAAATTCCTTTTGTTGTTTCTAATGCTTCTACAATATCTTTCCCACCGTAATAGGGTTTTTTTGGATTAATTAAATCAGATTTTAGTAAACCCAAACCTTCTGCTCTTCTCAATCGAACTGGATCTATAATACCTGCTTTTCTTGCAGCGTTTTCACTTGTAAATAATATACCTGATTTTTGTAAGACAGGACCTAATTTATCTAACATTAATTTATTAGAAATTTGTGTAGTCATTGCTGCATTTGTTGCAAGCACTGATCCTCTTAAACTATTTTGTTTACCCAATAAACTTTTAATTACTGTAGGTAATTCTTCTCCTGTACCAATAAATCTTTTTAAGTCTAGTAATCTAGATATATTTTGTAAATTAATAATTGGATCAGCAGAATCTTGTTTACCTAATCTTAATATTTTTCTAACCATATCTTTAGCCGCTGAATCTTTTATTTCATTTAAATTTTTACCTTCACCACCAAATATTTTTCTTGCGTCTTTAACTAAATTAGGAGATCTATTTACAACTCCTCTTGCAAATTTAACTGCATCTATAAATATTTTAGAATTCTCTGGAACAGAATAAGCTGGATTAGTGAAGATAGAAAAAGATCTTCTTACATAACTATCTACATTTTTTAATATTAAATTTTTTAAATCACCTGTTGGTAAAAAATTTCCATACATTTTTTTAGTTTCAATAAATGTATCATTTAAAGCTTTCGCTGTGATTTGTAATTCTTTTGGTAATGATGCTAATGTTTTTTGACCTTGTATGTATTCTAATACATCATTTAAATATTTCTCTTGACTAGCTGGTGAAGTCTTCGCTGTATTATATTGATTCTCAAAAGATTTAGCTAAATTATATGCTTTCTTTTCTATGCTCATTAATAACTTCTCGCTTCTTCTTGCATTTTTTTTAATAAAATTTCTAGCCGAAGATGTTATTTCATATTGTTCTCCTGTCATGGTAGCTGCAGATCTTAAATACTGTAGCTTATCATCTACTTTTTTAAGAGCAGATTTTAATGGATCAGAATTTGTAACAGAAAAAGTTCTCCAATCTTTAAACGGTGGTAACTTTGCTTGAAATGATTTTACAAAAGCATCTCTAGATACAAAAGGTAGTATGATTCTACCACCAACTTCTTTTGCTAAAAAATCTGCAGCTGTATTAAATCCTTTTGCTGTAAGTCTGACTCCAGGTGTTCTAGCTATTATTTGAGTAGCTGGATTAAGAATTGCATTAGTTGCTTTTAACCCTGTACCCAGAACCACGCTACCAGGTTTATAGATTCCATACTTTGCTGCAAAGGGTAATGCTTTTGAGGCCAAACCAAAACCTACACCTATCGCAGTTCCTTCTTGTCCAAATTTTATTTTATTTAATAATCTTGCAACAGATAAATCTCTACCTGATTTTCCTTCTTCATCTATTTTTTTAATTTTATAAGTAGGTTCTTCACTACTTTTAACCACAGCATCCGTTATACCTAATGATAAACCTGCTTGACCTGATCTTCTTGCAACACTTGTTATAAATTTTGAACCTCTTCTAAAAAATTTATTTTCTATTGCACTTAAAGAACCTCTTAATTTTTTATATGCTTTACCAACAGAATTTATTTTACCTATATTGTTAACTAGTTTAAGTGCAAGAGTACCTGGATAACCATATTGACCAACTAATTTAGTTACATCACCTTGCCAAGTTTCAGGATTACCATGTTCTTCTAAATAGTCTCTAGTAATCGTATCTAATTTTTTTGTAAAATCAGTGTCAAAAGCAAAATCAATACCTGAAGTTGCTAATTCAGCTACTCCTTTTACAGCTAAAATAGGTCCCTCTAATATTCCTTTATGTATATCTTTTGCTAAATCTGCTTGACCTTTTCTTACAGGAAAAAATTTTGCTTCTTTACCTTCATTAATTAACTGAGCATCTTTTGCATCCATTGCCATTGCAGCAGGAAGCATTTCTGGAATGAATCTTATAAATGATAGTGGATTGAATACTGCTTTCTTACTATCCTCTTCTTTATTTGAATCTATTGTATTATTTTTTGTAAAATTTATTTTAATATTATCTTGTAAATCTTTTACATCTATCTGTTTATCAATATCTATTTCAGGTAATTTTACATCTAGATCAGAAAGATCTATTTCTGGTAATTCTATTTTTATATCCTCGGCCATTTAAGCCTCCTGAGGTAATATTAAATTAACTCCGTATCTACTGTTAAATGCATCAACATCAGCTTGAGTTCTTAGTTCAGCAAAATCTGCTAAAGCTTCATAGCTAGTTGATAAAATTTTTACCACTTCATCATTTATTTCTTTAGGTAATCTACTTCTTAATTCATCATAAGTAATTTCCATTTGAGGATTGTTAGATACAGTTTTGCTTCCAACACTAACAGGCTCGTTCATTGTATTTTGATTCATACTTGGATCAGGATTTCCTATTGAATATTTAACTCTACCTCCACTAGCAAAACCTTCTTTTAATTTTTCACCATATTTTTTGGTAAATTCAGCCATTGTTGCTAACAATGTCGCTGAATATCTAGGATCATCTTCATCTATTTTTAAATTATTCTTAATATAGTTTTCTGCTTGTCCCAATATAACACTTTGTATTTCATCACCTTTAATAACATTGTAAACATCCGAAACATCAAATCCTTTTACAATAAATAAATTTAAATCATTTTGATAATCTTTTTCAATTTGATCTAATAATTGTTGATTACCTGCAGCTTCTTTTCTTTTGATATTATAAACATTATCTAAATATTCTTTTTTAATATCTAAAGCACCTCTTTGCTGTATTTTAGCTACATCCTTTTTGATGTCTCCTTCGATATCTAATGCTTCAGCTTCCATAGCTATTTCTCTTTTTTCTCTATTTGCAGCGCCTACATTTTTAAAATATTCTTGAGTTGGACCAGTGAATGCTTTAGCTAAATTACCTGCAGTTCCACCCCCACCTGTTTGTGACATAGCCTGTAATCCACCTGTTATTAATAATTGAGATATTGGATCAATTGATGTATCTGGATATTTTTCATAGGCTGATAGAAGTCTTTCTCTTGTACTTTGACCACCTACGCCCATTTCATCTGATACAGCATGCATTTCTCTATCAACAATACCTGACATAATTCCAGTCATACCTTGAGTAGGTCCACCTTTTCTAAACATTGGTCTTCTAAATACTTTAGTCATATTAATTATCTATTAATAGCCCCATAAATCCCTGCAAGTGTTGCACCTGCACCTAAAGCAGTTTGCAATGGACTTGGTGTAGGTTGTTGAGTTACTTGTTGACTAGCTGGATATCCTGAAATTAATCCCATGATTCCTGTACCCAGAGTCTGTGCGGCAGTTATAGGTTGTTGTAATTGTTGTTGAGCCAGTTGTTGTTGAGCTTGTAATTCTGCTTGTCTCTGTGCTTGTAATCCACCTCCTAAAGTAGTTAAACCTGCAACCTGTTGACCTAGTAAACCTGGAGCTAGTGAAGCTAGAGCTGTTTGTTGTTGAAACTGTTGACCCGCTGCTTGTTGTGCTTGACCAAAACCTTGTTGTAATAATTGTGCTTGTAGTGCAGCTCTATTTCTATTGGACGCTGCTCCATATTCTGCTTCAGCTACACCTTGTCTTGCACCACCAAATGCACCTGCTTGATAAGCTGCTTGACCAATTCCCGGTAATCCTTTTTGTGCTTGAATATCATATTCTTGTAAAGTTGCATTTATAACATCCTGTTGATAAGGAGACATATAAGCTTGGTAACCTGTAGGTCCAGTCGCTGCTTGAGCTGCTTGAAGATAAGGTTGGTATGCACCGATTCCAGCTGTTGCCTGTTGAATAGCTTGCTGTTGTAATGGATCCATTCCTGCCACAAATTGTGGTCCATAAATTTTTGATAAATCTGCACCTTTAAAACCACCAACTGCTTGTTGTAATTCTGTTATATATGGTTTAGCTGCTGCTTCTATAAATTCTGGTGGTTGTGTTATTTGTGTTATTACTTCTGCCATTATACTCTCCCGCCTTTTTCTAATTTTTTCATCATATCATACATAAGTTGTGCACCTTTGTTGACATCACCATTACCAGCATTTCTTACAGCATCTGCTGTAAATACGAATTCATTATTAGATAACATCGCTGGAATATCATCTGCCTTTTCTTTTACACCAACTGGAGGAATAAATCCACCACTATTTCTAAGGTCTAATTCCTTAACTCCGGCTTGATTAGTTCTTTGAGGTAAACCCATGATCCCTGAAGCCTGATCCACTACATCACCAAAAGCGTAGCCAATTCTACCACCATTTGCATAACCACCAGCACCTGAAGTATATTCAGCTAAATCTGCTTCTACTAATGCAGGTATTTCGTTTTGGTCATATCCTAATTCTGTATATGCTTTTGTCAATCTTGTTCTAAGTGCATCAATATTTCTTTCACCACCTGTTGTACCTCCTTGATCTTCATAACCAGATAATGCACCCCCTAATAAAGTTCCGGCTGTACCTACTTTTAACATATTACCTAACATTGCATCTTTACCTGATTTTAATCCTAATATGCCACCTAAATTAGTTGGTATATTCCCAAATGCAAATCCACTATTTTGTTTTAAAAATGGTAAGGATTTTCCAAAAAATGAACCACCACCTAATGCATAAGCTCCACCTGCTAATAAAGCTGCTTTACCTAAATCAGATTTCAATATACCTTTAACACCTTTAGTAACTGACTTAACTAAACTTCCTAAGCCATACATTTGTCTCGGCATTTGTCCTCTAGAAATTGTCATTACTCTGACGCTGCTCCTAATGGTGGCATTGCTGCAACCTTAATTTTTAATGATCTTGTAATATGTTCTTTTTGAGTTGAAGTATTTGGATCTGCAATATCAGCTTCCGCTTCTGCATCTGAATTATATTCTATATTAGTTTCTTTATTTCGTAGTACGACTTCAGTTTCACATTTTACAACTGGCACCTTTTTACCATTGATCATTGTATATGCTACTTCTGCTTCTTCTTTAAATGCCATGATATCTCCTATTATGCTCCACCGCTACTAGCAATGTAAACTCTGCTAACTTCTAGTAAAGCTGCTGTTCCACTTATACCAGATATATTTGAAGTTTCAATCCTCAATTCATCTGATTCTTCTAATACTACAGAACCTTTTAAAAGGTTACAAATAGTAGGTCCGGTTATCTCTGCATGAGCTATTAAGTATTGTGTTGTTGCAGAACTATCATAAATATATACTTTTACAGTTTTAGATCCTGATTCATTCGTTATTTGCACCGTTTGAAAAATAGCTCTAGCTTCTGCAGGACAAGTATAAATTGTTTCCGCTGAAGTAGTAGTTGGTGCATAAAATGCATTTTTATATACGTTTGCCATTAATTATCAATGAGTATTAACTCAAATCCTCCTGCTGACGATGATGTAGAATTAGATATCACTTGAAAATCTAAATCTGTTTTTTCTGTTGCTTTGTTTATAGCGTATTTTTTCCAATCTGAAAATCCACCTCTACCTGTTAAAAATTCTTTTACGTTCCACGCTGCATTTGCAACTGTATTATCTCTAGACAATAACCTATATGTTTGTTCTTGATCTTTGGCAGAAGATATATTTATGTTTATAATATATCCAGTTTTTCCTGCCGGTATAGTGTATATAGCCATTAAAGTTTGACCCATTCCATTGGTTGCTCCATTAGTAATTAATCCTCTTGTAGTAGACGTATCTTGATCTCGGACAGTAATAGTTCCTTCGTTTCTTTCAGAACTTCCAGCAGTCACTACTCTTGCTCTAAAAATTCTTAAAAAAGATCCAGTAGTTGTAACAGCAGTTGTGCCATTCATAGTTACTGTCTCTGTTAATAAATTCCAACTAGAATCTAAACCTTGTAACTCAACTGTTCTTGCTCCAGTTCCTGCAGATGTATCATTAGCACTAGAACTTAAAACTTCTAATTGATCCGCTGCACTCATCCAAGGATAAGCATTAGAACCTTCCCAGATACTTTCATAATCACTAGATCCAACGGTTGGATTATAACCAAACTTACTTACATTGGAATAACCAGTAAAATCACCTTTAGCAACAGCAAGATAAAAATCGATATCACTTGATCCTGGTACAGTTGATCCTGTTGTGTTTACATTATTACAAGACACTAACAATCACCTCCATTATTACCACCTTTGAACCAAGCATATCGTTCAGTATCTTCTTTTAATTCTTGTAAGTATGTAGAGTTTAATTGTTCCACAATACCTTGAATAGCTCTATTAATTTGTTTTTGGTTTGATACATCATATTCTTCTTTTGGTTCTGGTATTCTAATATTTATTTTAGTCATTATCTTCTACCATCCGGTTGTATGTCTATTCTAAATGTGCCAAATCTCCATGATTCCGAGATAGCATTATTTTCAATTTTAATATTTACAAAACGTCCTCTAGCTCTGGTATCTTTTTTATTAGTACTTGAGGTAATTGTAAATGGACTTAATGTAGTAACTGTTTCTGATTGTTGAGGATATCTTTTTACAGCTAATGTTATTAAAGCATTTCCTACTAATGATTTAAAATCAGGTACAAAACGTCTAACAGCTAAAAATGTTTCTCCCGAAACAGATGGCCCAGTGGGCTTACCCGTTGAATCAGCTTGTCTTGCCTGTAAGTCAAAGTCGTATGATTTAACAAATGAAGTTACTAATGTAGTTGTTCCATCTGGATTAACTTGATCAGTGCCTACCTCTTGTTCGAATAATACTGTTTGACCTAAACCCGATTGTCCAACAATAACTGGAAATGTTCCGGTATTAGATGAATTAAATTTAGTTGAAAAAGGTTTTGGATATACGGTTGAGTCAATCCAAGTTGTTCTTGATTCTGTTCCTATATACCAAACTCCACCTTTCACTGCTTCACCATAATTAAATACAACGTATTGATCATTATATTCTGAATTGGTTGAAGGATAATACCAAGTTACTTCGGTGAATTGATTATTTAAACCTGCATATACTTGTTGTCCTTTTGTAGTATCTGCTTGATCGTAAACGTAATCTTCAACAGAACATGGCATTGATTTAACAGTACCATCAAACATAAAGAAACCATTAGAAGACATCCAAAATGCCACACCATCTATTTCAACAGCTGCATTTTTACCAATCAATCCGCAGTTAGTACCCACCTGTTCAAAACCAAATGTGAAAGGAGCACCAACAAATTTCATGGTATATAAAGCATTATCAGTCCAAACTAAAATATTTTCTTTTGCTTTTAAAGCACCTACAATTTTAGTACCATCTTGTAATCTCTGTGATCCAGAAGTATTAACTGCAGTTGGAGTATATTCATTAATATTTTCTTGATCAGAAAATCTTATAAACATATCATCTTGAGATGTAGTATCACCAATAATAGTTTCTGTTCCTAAATGAATTAAGTGTCTTGTTGTTGGTGAAACTAAAGTAATCCTGGTTGCTGTTGGATTACTAGTTGTTGCAAATCCTGATGTTGTAGTTGAGGCTCTTGTTGTTAATCTTGCAGCATCACCGGAGTTCCATGTAAATGTTTTTCCGTTTGCAATTGTTGCAACTAATACTTGACCAAAATTACTTAGACTCCAGAGGCCTGGTTCTAGACTCACGTCAGACGCTGAAGCTGCTTCGCCCCAAGCACCACTGCCCCAAGTATCAATACCCCAACCATAACCATAAGACTGTGCAGCCGGACCCACTGGTTCATAAGGTTTAATATCTATACTACCACCTGTACTTACTGTTGCAGTTGCATTAGTAGATTGAGTAATTGTAAATTCTGTTGCAGAAACAATACCTGTTACTTGAAATAATTTATCTTCAAAATCTGCATCAGTATATCCAGTGCCACCAGGTAAAGTTACATTATCTAATAAAACAATATCTCCTGATGATAAATTATGATTAGTTCCTGTTGTAATATTACAAACTGCTGAAGCATTAGTTGTAGCAATTGTTGCTGAAGCTAAGGTAGCTTTTAATGGAGTGATGTCATAGAGTTGACCTTCAAAATAAATAAGTAAAAATTTATCTGTACCAATTGCAACGTATCTGTTTCCTGAAATATCAACAAATGCAAATTGTCTTCTTGCTACACCAACAATAGTATCTGTAACTAGTGAAGCCCAACCACCAACTTTTTCTGGTAAACCATATCTAAATCGAACGTTATTACAATCGACCCAACGATACTCAGCTCCAGAATCTGTATTCTGTTTGTCTATTCCTGGTAGAACTTTAAAATCTATTAGAGCCATCTATCAGCCCCTATACGTTATCTTTATATGCCCAGCCTCTAGTTGCATTTACATAGACTAAAGTAAACGCTGCTGTGTTAGTAGAAACAACTAAGTCAGAAGCAGCTCCTAAAATGTTAGAACCATTTCTACCGATTGTTAAATTGTTTGATGCAAGGTTATTACCACTATCTATAAAATGAACTTCATCACCTATGTTTGGTGATACAGGTAAATTAATTGTAACAGGTGCTCCAATACCACTTCCTGATGTATCTACTAAAACTTGATCACCATTAACTGTAGTATAAGTTGCAGCTGGTGTGATATAACCTTTAGTTTGTAATTTACCGGTAATGTTAGTTCCATCAGAGTATAAAACTGTAGTTGAACCTACTGGTAAAGTTAAACCTGTTCCTGAAACTGTTTTCACAGTTAAAGTAAAACTAGAAGAAGATCGATTAGTTGCATCTTCTACAATAAATACTCTTTCAGCAGAGTCCGGCATAGTCACCGTTCTATTTGCAGTTAAAGTACCAGTAAGTTTATAATATAAATTTTTCCCATCTGATGTTGCATAGTTTGCAAGTGATAATGCTACATCACTTGGTCCTACTGCTAAAGATAAATAACCTGAAGCTGCTTGTTCTAAAATTTGTAAGTTAGTATTAGTAATAGTTCCCCATGTACCAGATTTTTCACCTGTGGTTATGAGTTCTAATTTTAAATCATTCGACGTACTTGATGCCATTTATTCTCCTATGGGTTCTCTGGATCAATTGGTATCCATACACCAGTTGCACCTGGAATTATTGGGTTCCAGTTTATCACATTAACTACATTGTTTGCAAGCGCTAATTCTTCACCTGTAACAAGAACAGTTTGACCTAATACTACTTGTACATTACCTGTAGCTAAATCTACTCTTTGTCCAGTAGGTAAAACAATTGATTTACCTTGAATTACAACATTACCTATAGCAAAGTTTAACCTTTGACCATTTAATACAACTTGAACACTGACTCCACCTGGATCGGCGAAAGCTGCTTGTGAAAATGTGGTTGCTCCAAATAACATATTAACTTCCTAATGATGTTTGAATAGGGGTCCATACTTGACTTGCGCCAGGTACAATACCATCCCATTTTTTAACGTTGATACTTGATGTTGCTATATCTAATTCTTGACCTGTAGGTAAAGCGGTTGCTGCTGCAGTAATCGTCACAACTCCAGTTGATAAATTTTGTCTATTTGTTGTAACACTAACTGTAGCATTTGCTTTAGTAGTTACATTACCAATTGTTAAATTAGCTCTTGATCCTGTTACAGAGAAGTTTGCATCTGCAGATATAGTAACGGTTCCTGTAGTAAAATTAGCTCTTGATCCGTTAGGCAAGACTACTGCTGCAGCAGTTGTCGTTACATTTCCTAAAGTTAAATCAAATGCATTACCGGTTACTGGAGCTTGAATATTAACTTTACTTTGAGCAATACCTGTTGCTAAATCAAGACCTGAACCTGTTAATGCAATTAATGCATTTGCAACAATAACAGGATTACCTGTTGTAATATTAACTCGATTACCATTAACAAGAACTGTTGCATCTGCTGCAATAGTTACATTACCAATTGTGAAATTAAATTGTTGACCTGTAACAGCTACATTGGCTTTACCAACAATACCAACTGTTCCAGTATTAAAGTTAAATTGATTACCCGTTAAAGCAGCACTTGCTCCTGCTGCAACACCCACTGTTCCATCTGCTAAATTAAATCGATTACCTGTAACACTAAAATTAGCATCCGCAGCTACACCTACAGTACCTGTTGCTGCATTAATTCTTATTCCTGTTACATTAGCCAGTGCATTTGGATTAAATCCTGGATCTGCAAATGGGGCTGCCGCAAATGAAGTTCCGCCAAAAAACATAATATAAATCCTTATAAAGGATGCAGTGGTGTGGTATGTGGTGGTGCCACTGCACCCATCATAGGGTTATATCATCGTTTAAACCAAGATGGAAGACCTAAATGAGGACGCTTGTCAAACATATTATCTTTAGCGCCTGGAGTTTTACGATTGTTATAATGTAAGAATACTTGTATGCATTCTTGTCCTTTGAATTTTTCTCGCCAATGCTCTAGTTCACAACCAGAATAAACTAACATATCTCCTGGTTTTAAATCTACTTTAATACCTTTTTTATTTATCTCTCCAGATGGTTCTAAATATATTGGCCAGTCATCTCCACCTAAATTCATAGTCGTAGAGATTTCACAACTAAATCGGTCCTTGTGTCTTTTAAGTTCATCACCTTTTTTATAGATTCTTGCATAAGTATATGCAGGATATAATTTTAATCCTGTTGCTTTTTCCATAACAGGTTGACATTTTAATAATAATGTTTCCATTGCTATATCTGAATATGAAGAATAGGTATTTGGAATCTGTTCATCTTGTCCTTCATAGTAACCTAATAAAGTTTCATAGGGAGAAATATATCGTGCTTGACGACAAGTATCTAATACTTGTTTTTTCATAGCAAAATAATTTGCAACAAATGCAGCTAGATCTTTATCTATTGCTTTTCTAATTACTGTATATTTGTTTTTCTTAAACGACATCTTTAGCCATCTCTTTCGGTACAGCTTGAATGTTCCAATGGATAAATCTAAATGGTTCTACACCAAAGTCGACCGCATATTCATGTTCCATGTATCCTGGAAAGATTATAAGTGTGCCTGGCTTTGGTTTAAAATGTACTAATTCAGTTCCATGAAATACACCATTGCCAGGTTTCATTTTTAATTTTGTAGCTCGTGCACCTGTTCTTGGTTCATGAAATATTGGATAAGAAGTTTTATCAGAGCATTTTAAAAAATAAAATCCTGATACATGTTGATTCCAATGGATATGAGCTGAATGATGACCACCACCATTTTTAGCAAATTCTTGTACCCATAACTCACTAAACATAGTTTGATATTGTTGCATATCAAAACCACACCAATCTAAAAACTCCCAAGATTTTTGACCAATATAATTTCTAAAATCTAGAAATCGATTATCCATAGTAAGTGGTGTTGAATGATAACTTCTTCCAAAGTCACCATGCTTTTTAATAAATTCTTTTTCTCTTTTTTTAGCATCTTTAATATATTGATTAGATGCTTTGTTTAAGGATTTAACAAACTCTGGTTTGTCTTCAATCCATATTGGTGTTTTAAAATATTCTGTTATTTGCATTATTTAAACGGATATCCAAGATTCCACATGACTAATGAATATCGCACTCCTTTCGTTACAGGTTTAACTCTATGCCATACAAATGAAGGAAACACAATAATAGATCCTTTAGGAAGTATTTCTTTTGCTTG
>Ga0181598_1002987_pt1 | contig 14953 bp, 8 predicted proteins | sample 041ome_4_FD_153295 | JGI IMG/M metagenome (GOLD analysis project Ga0181598, IMG submission 153295) | Coastal salt marsh microbial communities from the Groves Creek Marsh, Skidaway Island, Georgia - 041404US metaG (spades assembly) | ecosystem: Environmental > Aquatic > Marine > Intertidal zone >... | reverse complement strand
CGTCGTCGTCGCGCCGCGTCCGCGTCCGCGTCCGCGTCCGCGACGTCACCGCGCGCGCCGTCCTCGCGCGTCGCGTCGCGCGCGCGCGGCATCGCGCGTCGCCGCGCGCGCGTGTGCGGCCGTCGCCACTCGACGACGCGCGCATCGATCGCGCCGCCGTCGACGCGCGACCCGAAGCCGCGCCGCGACGCGATGGAGGTCGAGTACTGCGCGTCGTGCGCGTGCCCGCTCGAGTACTGCGACGTCGTCGGCTGCGCGCGCGTCGCCGCGCGCGCGCTCGAGCGGGTCGCGCTCGACGACGACGCGACGGCGACGACGACGACGACGACGGCGGCGGCGGCGACGCGCGACGACGACGACGGCGAGAACGACGACGACGCGACGCGAAAAACGACGTCGAAGAAGAAATCCAAGTCCAAGGCGCGCGAGGTGGTCGTGACGCGGTTGAGCCGGAACAGGAAAAAGATGATCACCAACGTCGTCGGGCTGGAGCGGTTCGACGTCGACCTGAAGGAGGCGAGCAAGGCGTTCGGGAAAAAGTTCGCGTGCGGGTGCTCGGTGACGAAGGGGGCGACGGGGAGGGATGAGCTGGACTTGCAAGGGGATTACTCGGAGCAGTTGGCGGCGTTGATTTGCGAAAAGTACGAGGTGGGGGCGGAGGACGTGCGATGCGTCGACAAGAGCAAGTTTTGATGTAATACGAAAACAAAGTATTAGGAGGCGATCGTCGGTTCGCGCGCGCGCGAGGCGGCGATGGGATGCGCTAGTATCCGAGCCGCTTGTCGACGACGTTCGTGAACGGGGCGTTCGTCGCGTATTGCTCGGCGTGCTTGATGAAGCAGTCGAGCGCCAAGTCGTGGTAATCCGACGTCAAGTCTGCGCAATGAAAACTCATGAGCACGTTTTCCATGGTGTAGAACGGGTGGTCGCTCGGAAGCGGTTCCAACGCGAACACGTCCAACGCCGCGCCGGCGATTTTCTTGTTCCGTAACGCGTCGACGAGCGCGTCCTCGTCCACCGTCGATCCGCGACCGACGTTTATGAGCACCGCCGTGTCCTTCATCGCGCTCAATACGTCGGCGTTGATCATCTTATCCGTCTCCTCCGTCGATGGCAGCGCGACGAGTACGTAATCAGCCTTGGCGCACGTCTCCTTCAACGCGTGGAACCCCACGACGTTTTCGACGTAGTCGTCGTTTGGATCCGTCTTCTCCGGCGTTCTCCGCACCGCGCACACCTTCATCCCCATCGCCTTGGCCCTTCGCGCGACGTGTTGCCCGATGTCCCCGTATCCGACGATGACCAGTTTCTTCCCCTCGATCAACCCCACCGTCATCCGTATCCACTCTTTCCTTCGCTGCGCCGCCCGCATCGCGTCCACCCGCTTCGCGAAGTGCATGCACGCGAACACCCCCCACTCGCCTAGACTCGCCGAGAAAGCCCCTCGTCCGTTCGTCAGCGTGCTCGCATGTTCGCGCACGCTCGGAATCGCCATCAAATGATCCACTCCCGCGCTCCCGCTGTGCATCCACTTGACGCGTTCCGCCACGTCTCGTCGACTCGCGAACGCCGTCGTCACCTCCTTCGTCGCGAACCACCACAGCATCGCCAGGTCCCCGTCCGCGCGCTCGCGCCTCATTTTATCGATCTCTTCCTCGTTCGACACGACGACGACGTCGAACGCGCGCGGCGTTTCCGCCCGCAATCGTTCCGTCAGGGGTCGCGAATTCAACAACTTTTCGTGCGTCACCACGCACAGCGTCGTCGTCGCCGTCGTCGTCGCGCTCCGCGCCGTCGTCGTCGTCGCGCTTTGCGTCGTCATCGCGCGCTCGATCGCTCGCGTCGCCGCGCGCACCGCGCTCCGCGCGCGCATCTCTGCGGTCGCGTTCGCTTCGATTCGCCCCTTCGCGACGCGCGTCAGACGCCGACGCGCGTCCGACGCTTCGCCGCCATGCCGCCGCGCACGGTGAAACCGAAGCTCGACGACGCTCCCGCGGCGCTCGCGCTCACGGACGCGACGAGCGCGATGAACCTGCGCGTGCTGCGCAAGGAGGACGACGCGATCGAGCGCATCGTCGCGCACTCGAAACACGCGGTGCTGTACGGATTCGACGCGGACGCGCGACAGTGGGCGCGGAAGAACGTGGAGGGGGCGCTGTTCGTCGTGCGACGCGCGACGGAACCGCGAGACGCGTTCGTGGTGCTGAATCGGTGCGGGACGGAGAATCTGCGACAGCGCGTCGGCGGCGCGGGATTCGAGCTGGAGCGGTCGCCGCCGTATTTGATGTATCGCGTCGGACGAGAGGTGAACGGGATATGGTTTCACGACGCGGAGGAGTGCGAAGCGATGAGCGCGGTGCTGGAGGGCGTGCTGGCGGAGGCGCGGGCGCGGGGAGAGGGAAACGAGGTGGGGAGCGAGACGCGGACGACGACGGAGGCGGCGGCGCGATTGTTCGCGAGCGCGACGACGACGAAGGCGACGAGCGCGCCGACGGGCGGAGATTTAATGGCGCAGTTGATGGGATCGGTGTCCATCGGGAACGGGGCGAGAGGGAGCGAATCGGTGGCGCCGACGCGGGTGTTACAACCGCCGCGTAAGATTACGGGAACGTCCGCCTCGGCGCCGAGGACGAAATCCGTCGCGAAATCCGCGCCGCCGACGACGTCTTCCGCGCTCAATCCCGCAGCCGTGCGCGCGGCGATGTCGGAGCTCATCGAAGACGACGAGTTTATCGGTTTGATCACGCGCGCGCTCGCGAAACACGCGTAGAGAATTAGCGATTGCATTGCTTTGATACGACGACGACGACGAATGGAACGCCGCGCGCCCGTCGCCGCGCGCCTCACTTTTCGACGCGCGACCTCGCGCGCGACGCCGACCTCGCGAGCTCGCACGCGAGCGAACGCGACGCGAGCGCACCGCCCGATCGCCCGACGGCGCGCCGGCGCGCGCGCGCGACGCGCGCGCGCGACGCGACGACCGACGCGAAACTCGGCACCTCTTCCGAGACACCGCGCGCGACGCGAACATGTCGACGACGGCGGCGCGACGAAAGAAGAGCGCCGCGGCGGCGGCGGAGGAGACGATGTGCGTGCGCGGAGGAATGTCTCGCTCGCGCGCGACGATTCGCGGAGACGGAGAGCGCGGATGAGGGGAGAAACGACGTTTATGAGGTTCCGAGACTCCGAGAGACGAATCGACGCGATCGAATCGGCGCGCGCGACTGACGAAGACGAACGACGCTCGATTGCGTAGGGTTGACGTGGAAGAAGACGCCGGGGTGACGTTTGCGGAGGAACAGTCGAACATCGTGTCCATCGATGCGCTGCAGCAGAGCGGGGTGTCGGCGACGGATATAAAAAAGTTGAGAGACGCGGGATTCGTCACGGTGAGACAGTTGTTGATGTTTCCGCGAAAGGCGATCATCGCGGTCAAAGGCTTCTCTGACGCTAAAGCGGATAAGGTTTTGGAAGGTGCGGTCAAACTGTTACCGGAGAGCGAAGCTGGGGGATTTGTCACGGCGGCGGAGGATGCAGAGCGACGCAAGGATGTGGTGCATATTACATCTGGAGCCGCCGCGGTGGACGCGATCTTGGGCGGCGGATTTGAAAGTCGAGCGATCACGGAGATTTACGGCGAGTGGCGATGCGGCAAGACCCAGCTATGTCACACTATTGCCGTTACGACGCAAATGCCGGTGGAAATGGGCGGTGGATGCGCCAAGGTGGCGTGGATCGATACCGAAAACACCTTCCGCGGAGACCGCCTCGTTCAAATCGCGAACCGCTTTGGACTGGACGCTGACGCCGTTTTATCGAACGTCATGGTCGCTCGCGTGGATACCGTCGATCAAATGATGCATGCTCTCATCGCTATTGGCGCGAAAATGGCTGAAGAACCTTTCAAGTTACTCGTCGTCGACAGCATCATGGCGATTTTTCGAGTGGATTACGTCGCGAGAGGAGAGTTGAGCGAACGACAGCAGACACTCAATCAGTTCCTCTCTCGCTTGCGAAAAATTGCCGAAGAATTCAACGTCGCCGTCGTGCTCACTAATCAAGTCCAATCTGACCCGGGGGGCATGGCTTTCGCGGGAGTTGAACCAAAGAAGGCGATCGGGGGGCACGTTTTGGCCCATGCGTCTACGATTCGTCTGATGGTAAGAAAGGGCAGAGCCGAGGCGCGCGTGCTCAAAGTGCTTCAAGGTCCGACTCTGAAAGAAGACGAAGCTGAATTCCAGATCACGGAAGGCGGAGTGACGGGGATGGAATGACATGATGCGATCTAGGACGATATCACCACTGCGTCGCGGCGACGGTGAGCGAACGAGCGCTGAGAAGCGCCGACGTCTTCTTCACAACGCCCGCGATCTTTTGTTCATTTACTTAATCTTGCTATTTCATATTGTAAGGTTTAGTTCTATTCATCAAGTTTATGTGTACGCCATGTGATTCTCGTCTCCTTTGCATAGGCATTCCTGCACGCGGAACGGGTTCGGAGCATCGCAGCATGCGGGGAGATCGTCGCCCATCCCCATCGCGCGCATTCTATCGCAGTACAAATCTCGTCCAAGAGCGTCGATTTGTCCGCATCCCGTCGGTGTCTTATCCATCATCAACGCACATCCGCACAAATTGCGAAGGATCGAGTCGTACGTGTTGAACTCCATGTCATCTTCTTCTTGTTCAACAGCCGTCACCGGCATGTCCCTGCAGCACGCGTTTTCGCTCCCCTCTTCAAGGCACCACGTCTTTGTTCGCAAGCACTGACGATGATAATCCATCAAGCCGTTGGTGACATTTTCTTCGTTCTTCACGCGAAGCTGCTCGATGACGTGCGCACGAGCGGCGGAACGGATTTCATAGCCCGATGATTTCATAGACCAGAATCCACCCCAACCGAGCCTCGCGACGACGAAAGCCTCAAATTTGATGAAGTCTTCGAGAGGGAATGGCCGAGCACCGACAGGAATTTCGCTTCCCTTGACGGCGCACGAAGAGAAAGGTAAGTTCACAACGTAGAACTTACCGGCACAGTCCGCTAGCTTAGAGCCTAGCTGCGCCACCTCCTTCTTTGCGCGCATCACAGCCGCCGCTCCGGGCGTCGACGAAGTGGCGGTGGCGACGAAGAACACACCCGCAAGAGCCGACGCGACCATCGCATTCCTTCTCGTCTTCATCGCTCGCAACTTGCTCGCCTCACGCTCGGCCACGTCAGAAGTCGACGCTAACAACGAAGCGCGTTCCTCGATTGGACCTCGCTTTGTCAATCTCTCGCTCGCGACAACCGCGGCGGCGATGACCATGAGGACAGCCATCGGGGCGATGATCTCATTCGGTTTGAATGCGGACTCCTTTTGCATCCCAAGTGCGGCAAAGAAGGCTCTATCAATGTTCGGTCCGTACGGACTATCTTCCACCGGCCGCTGTGCATCGAACTCCTGCACCGAACCTCGTGACTGTTCAGTAGCGAAACGCTCGCCACGATACGCCGCGAGCGCCGCTCGGTCGCTCGAGTACGACGTGGACGAGTCATCAGACACTTTTGACACCGCTTGAGCTCTGTAGTTGCTCAAATGGAATATGGCCGGACATCCGCGCGGAGGATTGTAGCACCCCGGCTCAAGATCTTCGATTTCGGATACATCTTCATCCGGATGGTCCAAGCTCATCGAGGACGCGTTCACTACTTCAATTCTCTCCAGAAGGAAATCTCTGAGCGTGTCCCTTACGGGAATGACGATGCGACCATTCACGAGGCCAGCTTCGCTATCCACATGAGGAGGTGCCGGCGGAAGCGGTGGCGACGGCGGTTGGACCGTGCCCGGATACGGCGGCGGCGGCGGCGGCGGCTTGCGTCTCGGCGGCGGCGGCGGTGGCGGCGGTGGCGAAACGTCATTTGTGGCGTCCGCCAACAACTCATCCACGTCGGATCCTTCTTCGTCTCCCGCCGTCTCGGTCACGTTAGTCACCGCTTCTGCCTCAGCCTGTACAATCTCCTCAGTCGCGTTCGCCGTGGCACTTTGAATTTGCTGGACGGCGTCCGCGACGGCGTCTTCTATCTGTTCGGCGATGCTTTCCGGCATGGCTGGCGTCCGCGTCGCTGGATACCCATCGCTGTTGGCCGGATATCCGTTGCTGTTCGCCGGGTATCCCTTTGCCGGATATCCGTTGCTGTTCGCCGGGTATCCCTTTGCCGGATATCCGGTGCTGTTCGCCGGGTATCCCTTTGCCGGATATCCGGTGCTGTTCGCCGGGTATCCGCTTGCCGGGTATCCAGTGCTATTCGACGGGTAACCAGAACCAGTGCTATTCGACGGGTATCCAGTGCTACTCGACGGGTAACCAGTGCTATTCGACGGGTAACCAGTGTTATTCGACGGGTAACCTTGACCGAGTGCACCCACAGAGATCGGATACGCGTTCTCATCGTCGGGGCCATCCAACGGATACGCGTTCTCATCCTCGGAGCCGTCCAACGGAGACGCACCGCGCTCGAAAAGATCGCGCGCGTACGCAGGATTGAGTTTCAACGTGAAAAACTCATTCGTGACGGGATCAGTGAACTGCACCGATGCGTCTTCCGGACCTTTTCGCGTGGACGTGATTTTTGTGTACATCGACGGCGCCGTTTTGATGATCAACTGGGTGAGCGTCTTGTGATTCGCCACCCACTCGCTTCTCGCCATCGTACCGGCATTGAAATCCTTCATCACGCGAGCGAGAACCTTCAAAACCGCCGCATCCACTCCTGGTACCGTAGTGGCGTTGATACTTTCTTCGGCCGCCGGAAGAAGGGTAAAGTTGCCGTGCGCGGCGTCCGCGAAGAGTTGCGACGAGATACGCGTGACGGTGAGGTTGCCATCGAGAACCGCACCGCCTCCGGCGACAATGTTGTTGCGGAAGAAATCAGGATCGATATCGGTACCATATGATGCGCCCACATCGAGCGCGAAGTCAGCACTTTGACTCGTGGAGAAGATGTTATCCTTCAAAATTAACTTCGAAGTCATGGCTGAGTCAGTGAGTAAAGACGCGCCGGCGGTGGGATCGGAGTAGAACGTGTTCTTGCTCACGACAACGTACGGCGAACGCGCGATCTTCATCCCAACGTTAGCGTTGAACGCGATGACGTTCTCGGAAAATCGCATTCGTAGATCTTCATCCGCCACAGCGTCCAAAGCGACGCCGAAAGTCTTCACAAATTTGGAGTACGAAGCATTCTCCGTTCGCTCATACAAGTGCGATTCGACGCCCCAGATCGCGTTGCCTTGTACATCCAGCCGATAGTCATCTTCTTCGTCTTCGTCCACCGCGGCGGTGTATGTGCGTTTCACCGCAGCGATATCGCCGACACCAAACCAACCGATGCGATAAAACACGTTGAGCTTGATTGATGAATATAACGCGTCGACGACGTTTACCGCCGCCTCACTGACGTCGTGGCACGCGTTTCGCTTGATGCTCACGTGTCGCGACTTTTGACCAATTCTAAAGCAAGTCCTACCCACGTGCGCGAGCTTTTCACCATTCCACCACGCTTTGACGACATCCTCCGTAGTCGCCTCCGAGGCGCCGCCGTCGACTTCAATGTCTTCTACGGTGACGTACTCGGCACCTCTAAAATCCAACGCAACACCACCGCTAAACCGGAACTTTGGCAAATCCGCACCATCGCTCGTGCGGTAGCCGCGAATGGTAATCGGCGCGTCGGCATTACCTCGCGCCAAGATCTCCGCCCCGATGAACGTGTCGAGCTCGTACGTCCCGCTCAACACGCACAGCGTCTGCCCCGGTTTCAGCGCCAACTGCGCCTCCTCCAAGCTCCCGAACGGATTCATGATAGTACCCGCGTCGGTTTGCCCGATCGTCGTTCCCTCACCCTCGGGCGTCATGTAATAATCGCACGTCGAAGTCGTCGCGCTCGCGCGCGCCAACGTCGCCGCGCTCGCCGCCATCAACGCTCGCAGCGCCGTCCCCGACGTCATCCCTCGTCGACCGCGACCGCTCGCATCGTTCGAAGCGTGCCCCATGTCGCCTTTTTTCGTCCTCACGAGCGCTCGCGTCGCCTCGAGCGCTCTACCGCACGCGTCGCGCGCGCGCGGGTGTTGTTGGCTCGATCCGCGCTCGATCTTCCGCGCGCGCGTCGCTGAGGGTCGCCGTGCGGTCGCGTGCGCGTGCGCGGTGTGCGACGAAGCGTGCGCTTTTCGTCGGCGCCGCGCGTCGCGCGGTCGACGCGCGGTGTCAGGTCGCGCGCGCGCGTGTGCCGATCGCGCGCGCGGGGGTGTTGGAGATGTCGTGAGATGCGCAATACGAGACGGGATTTCGTTATTAAATCGCGTTCGCCGCGGCGAAATTCGCGGACGCCGGCGCGCGGCGATTCGAGGCGTTTAAACGAAGTCGGGAAAGCGCTTGGCCAGAGACGTCTTGATCCGCGCCATGGCTTCGCGGAGATCGGAGAGCTCGCCGACGTAGGAGAGTCGCAAGTGACGCTCGCCCGCGGCGCCGAAGTCGGTGCCGGGCAAGAGCGCGACGCGGGCGTCCTCTAAGAGGTAATCCGCGAGCTCTTGGGCGGTGACGTCGGGGAAGTCAAAAGACGGGAAGGCGTAAAAAGCGCCCTTGGGCACGGGACAGGAGATGCCGGGGATGTCGTTGAGGGCGTCGACGACGAAGTCGCGTCGGACGCGATATTCGTCTCGCATCGCCTTCACCGAGTCTTGAGGGCCCGTGAGCGCCTCGACGCCGGCGATTTGCGTGAACGCAGCGACGCAGCCAACGCTGTGTACGGTGAGAAGTTTGATCTTCTCGGCGAGATGTTTCGGGCACGCCACCCAGCCGAGACGCCACCCGGTCATGCAATAGGTCTTGCTGAAGCCGTCGACTAAAATCGTGCGCTCCTTCATCCCATCCAAGGCACAGATGCTGAATATCTTCTCGTCGTTCTCCCCCCCCTCCTCCTCGTCGTCGTAAATCAATCGCGAATATATTTCATCGCTCATCACCCAACAGTTGAACTTTTTCGCCAGCCGCGCGACCGCCGCCACGTCCTCTCTCGGCATCACCCCACCGGTCGGATTCCCCGGAGAATTGATCACGATCATCTTCGTCTTCTCGTTCACGCTCGCCTCCAGCGCCGCCATGTCGAAACTCGCGCCATCGCTCCGCAGAGGCACCGGTCTCGGCGTCGCGCCCGCCGCCGCGCACATCGCCGCGTACGTCGGAAATCCGGGATCCGGATACACCACCTCATCTCCCGGATCGCAACACGCGAGCGTCGGCAAAAACAGCCCCGGCTTCGCGCCCGGTCCCACGACCACGTTTTCCGCCTCGTACGCCACGCCTCGCGTTCTCACGAGATACTCCGCGACGGCTTCGCGCAGCCTCGGCGCGCCGCTCGGCGCCGCGTACTTCGTCTCCCCTCCCTCGATCGCCCGCACCGCCGCGTCGCACACGCGCGCCGGCGTCGCGAATCCCGGCTGTCCGATCTCCAATCGCAGCACTCGCTTCGCGCCCTTCGCGTCGCTTCGTCGCTCGAGCGCCGCGACTTTTTCGAGCACCGCGTACGCGCCCTCATTCCTCAGCGTCGCCGCGCGTCGCGACGTCGCCGGACCGTCGTCCTCGGTCGACGCGCGCGCGCGCGTCGATCGCGTCGTCCTCGCTCGGCGCGCGCGCGCGTCGATCCGCGGCGTCGCGATCGCGCGCGACGTCGTCGACATCGCAACCGTCGCGCGCGCGTCCGTCGTCGCGGAATGACGACGCGCGCGATCGCGACGCACCGCGTCGTCGCGCACCTGGACCTCGACGCGTTTTACTGCCAGGTCGAGCGCCGCGATCTGCGCGCGAAGACCGCGGCGGGGCGCCGCGACGGGCGCGCGTCGGCGGAGGATGTCCCGCTGGTGGTGGTGCAGTATAATCCGTTCGAGCGCGGCGGCGTGCGCGCGCTGGCGCCGGACGACGATCGAGAGCTTCGCGATGGGTTCGAAAATCACTCGTTGATCGCGGTGTCGTACGAGGCGCGCGCGAGAGGGGTGAAGCGGAACATGCGAGGACGCGAGGCGAGGGCGCTGGCGCCGGCGTGCGCGGTGGTGCAGGTGCCGACGCGGCGGTCGAAGGCGGATTTGACGCTGTACAGGGAGGCGGGACGCGAGGTGGCGGCGGTGCTGGCGCGCGGAGGGACGATCGAGCGGGCGAGCATCGACGAGGCGTACTTGGATCTGACGGAGAGCGCGAAGAAGGTTTTGGAGGAGACGGCGTGGGCGACGATTTTGGAAAAGGCGAGGACGAGTCACGCGGCGGGCGCGAGCGCGGTGAGCGGGAAAGGATACGTGAGTAAGAAGGCGCTGCGGGCGGGCAGCGCGGATGGACCGGTGCTGGGCGCGGGCGCGGTGGAGGAGACCGTCGAGAACGCGGCGGCGGGGGACGCGTCGGTCGAGGCGGCGGCGGCGGGGGACGCGACGGTCGAGGCGGCGGCGAAGGAAGAAGAAGATCCGATGCGAAATTTTCGACCGCGACCTCCTGATGAGGCGTCCGTGGCGTGGTGGAACAGAGACGAGAGCGAATGGCGAGAGGAAGAGAAACTTCTCGCCGCGGGGGCGTACATTTGTTTCAATCTTCGCAAGGCGTGCGTGGACGAGCTCGGGTACACGTTGAGCGCGGGCATCGCGTTGAACAAAATGCTGGCCAAGCTGACGAGTGGGATGAACAAGCCGGCGTCGCAAACGGTACTCTGTCCCGACCACACGTCGACGCTTTTAGATGAATTACCCATCGACCGCATTCGCGGTTTAGGTGCCAAGTTTGGACGCGAGCTCGCGGATGGTTTAAACGTGAAAACCATCGGCGAACTCGCGAGGACGCCGCTGCGCAAGCTCGAGGAAGTTTGTGGGGAAGAAAAAGCGCAGTGGGTGCGCAAAGTGTCTTTAGGTTTAGATGATGACCCGGTCAAAGCGCGCGAGATGCCGAAAAGCATCGGCACCGGGAAGACGTTTCGAGGGGCGTTGGCGATTCGCTCCATCGCGAGCGCCAAGCACTGGCTCGCCGAACTCACCGCCGAGTTGAACGATCGGTGCGAGGCGGACGAAGAAGAGTGGAATCGCGTGCCAAAGCTGTTGACTTTAGGTCTTTCGAGCCCGGATGAGCGCGAGACGAGCAGTGGGCATTGCTCGCGACGGTGTCCTTTGCGACCTGGCGCGGACGAAATGGCGCAAGACGCGCTCACGTTGCTCTCGAAATGGGCCAGTGGTCGCGAGCGTTGGTCGATCACCGGGATGTCCGTGTCGGCATCAAATTTCGTGTCGCTCGAAAAAGACAGCGGCGACGTCGTGGAGATGTTTAAGAACGCGACGAAAGCAGCCAAGGCGCCGGCGTCGGTGTCGGCGACGCCCGCGGCGAGTCCGATCAAGGCTGATCAAATCGACAAAAACGTGTTGGCCGAGCTCCCGGAGGCGATTCAGCGCGAGATTCGAGCGTCCATGGGCTTGTTAGACAAGTCCACCGGTGGCGGCGTGAAGCGTAAGAACGAAATTACGAATTATTTCAGCAAAAAGCGTTAGCGGTGAGCGAGCGTTTCTGTGATTGTGTTGACATGCGTAGACTACTATTACTTTTGGTTCAACCACGCCGGCTCCTCCACGCCGGCAAAAAATATATTGTACGACAACCTCTCGATCGCCTCGATCGTCTCGCGCTCGTCGCGCACGACGTCCGGAACGTCCCCTCCGTCACCGAACTCGTGTCGCAACAGCACCTCGCGATAGTATTCGGCGTCGTTGTCGTGCGTCGTCGGTCTGTACACCCCGATCAATCGCACGTCGCGCACGTCGTCCGGAATGAATTGTCTGTAATACCGAATCTTGCGCTTCGCCGAGCGACCGAACATGGTCAATTTCGTCGCCCACTCGCGCTCGACTTGCTTCCCGCGCACCACCGGCACGTTTTCGCGTCGCGCGGCGTCCCCCACGCCCTCGGGAAACCACTCCTTCCGCAGCGCGTATCGAATGAACTCCGCCCCGTACCACAGCGCGCGCGGATTGCCTCGCCCCTTGACGACGTCGCGCGATCCAAAGTCCCACACGAAGCACGACCGCCCGAGCGCCAGGTTGAGCAGCAGCGACGCGTCGAGCTCCAAGATCATCTTCTCGCAGTCCCCGTTCTCGAGCAGCGAGCTCTGTATGCGAACGAACTCGTACGAGCGCACGCCCAGGTCGTCGCGCAGCGTCGGCAGCGCCTCGATGCCGTTCTTCAGGTTGACGTAGTGCCTGCACTCGCGCGAGGCGGCGGCGGCGCGCGTCCGCGCCGCGACGCTTCCGCGCGACGCGGGGCGTCGTCGACGCGCGCCGACGTCGCGCGGACGCGCGCGGGGCGCGCCCGCGAGCATCGCGCGTCCGCGACGCGGCGCGCGCGCGTCGGTCGTCGCGCGTCCGCGTATGGAGTCCCTCGAGGCTGACGAGTCGTGCCTCGAGGCTGACGAGTCGTGAACAGTCGACGAAATACGTATTATACGTGGAAAAGAAGTATTTCCACTCTCAAAACAAAAAAAGCGCGTATTGGGTAGGAGGTTCGAACTCCTGACCTTCCGCGTGTGAGGCGGACGTAATAACCAACTATACCAACCCAACATCACATATTCAAGCGTATCAAACGCCCATGATACACGCAAACCACGATAAACACCTCCCCCTCACCCGTCCGCGCGCGCGTTTTTTTTGTTACGGGCCGAGGTTCGACGTCGCGTCAATCGATCGATCGCGTCGCGCCAATCGCGTCCGCGTCCGTCGCGTCACGCGCCGACGCTCGTCGCGCTGCGCGCGCGATGCCCGCGCCCGCGCCGCGCGAGCTGTTCGCGCTGCCCAAGACGCTGTTCGACGCGAAGACGGGCGCGCTGACGCTCCCAGAGTTCGGCACGCCCGAGTTCGTCAACGCGGTCACCGTGCTCGGGATCGCGGTCGCCGCGCTCTTGGTCGTCCTCGATCTCGCGCTGCGCGCGACGCGCGAGGGGAGCGCGCGTCGTCGAGCGAAGGCGCGGACGGTGGCGTCGCCGAAGACGCTCGGGACGTCGCGCGTCGCGCTGAAGTTGGCGCGAAGAGAACAGATTTCGCCGGACACGGCGCGGCTGACGTTCGCGCTGCCGACGCCGTCGCACGTCTTGGGCTTGCCCGTGGGACAGCACGTCGGGTTGTCGTACGTGGACGCGAAGAGCGGCGAGCGGCACGAGCGACCGTACACGCCGGTGAGCACGGACGATCAAGAGGGTTCGGTGACGTTTGTGATTAAGGCGTACAAGCCGTGCGAAAAGTTTCCGCTCGGGGGGAAGGTGAGCCAACACCTCGATGGGTTGCGCGTCGGTGACTCGTGCGACTTCGACGGGCCGAAAGGGATGAAAACGTACGAAGGCGGTGGGGTCTTCGCGATCAGGCGGTTGCGTTCGCAGGGCGGCGGGTTTGAAAAACGCAAGTGCTCGCGCGTCGGCATGATCGCGGGCGGCAGCGGAATCACGCCCATGTTGCAAATCTCGCGCGCTATTTTAGATAACGGAGACAAGGTGAAGATGAATTTGTTGTTCGCGAACCAAACCGAGGCGGATATTTTGTGTCGCGAGGAGATTGAATCCGACGTCGCTAAATACGGCGCCGACAAGTTTAGCGCCGACTACACGCTCGACCGCCCGCCCAAAGCCGGCTGGTCGCACTTCTGCGGTTTCATCACCAAAGAAATGATCGAAAAGACGATGCCACCGCCGGGGAAGCGCACGCAAATTTTGATTTGCGGCCCACCGCCGATGTTGAAGTTCGCCGTGCTCCCGGCGCTCGAGGAGCTCGGCTACACGAAGGATATGATTTTGACTTGGTAGGCGTACTCTTGCTAATCACGTCGTTCGCTCGTATTAACACAACACAACTCTATTCATCTCTATTCATCGCTTGATCGGCGCGTCTAATCGCGCGATGAGCTGCTCGAGCCCGCTTTTGGTGACGATGAGCGTCCGGCGACGCAAAATGCTATACACGTTGGCGCCGATTTGCGGCAGCACCTCCACGTGCGGCAAATTTCGAGCGCTCATGCGCACGAGCTCGCTCGGCCCGAACTGGTCCTCGGCGTCCACGACGCTCTCCGCCATTTCCTCGAATTCGCCGTCGATGATGAGCGTCGAGTGAAACTCGCCGCCGGCGGCCAAGCCGAGGTCGCCCGTCAACCGCTCGAGCGTCGCCTTCATCGCGCGCGTTTTCGGCTCCATCCCAGCGAATGAATCGACAACGATGAGCTTCCCCTCCGCCGCCTTGGCGCTGAGCGCCACCTTGAGCCCCATTCGCCGCACTTTTTTCGGCAGCGCGTGCGCGTGCGACCGCACCACCGGTCCGTGCGCCGTCCCCCCGCCTCGCATCTGCGGCGCCTTCAGGTTCCCCACGCGCGCGCGCCCCGACCCTTTTTGCGGTCTCACCTTCCGCGTCGACCCCGCGACCTCCCCGCGCGACTTCGTCTTGTGCAAACCCTTCCTCGCCTTGGCGCGTTGCCACCGCACCACGCGGTGCGCGACGTCCACGCGCAACGGCTGATCAAATATCCGCCCCGGAAGCTCCACCGATCCTCGCGCTTCGCCGTCGAACGAGTACACCGGCACCACCGCGTCCTCCCCCCGCCCCTGTCCCTCCGCGATCGTCCAGCGCACGCGCATGACCCCCGCGTCGACCCTCGCGCGCGCGTCGTCGTCGTCGTCCCGCCCGTCCGCCGTCGCGTCCGCCTCGCGCGCCCTCGTCCCGCCCTCTCCGCCCCCGACCGTCGCCGCCCGCGTCGACGCATCGCTCGCGAGCGTCCTCCACCGCGCGCCTCGATCGAGCGTCCACCGCGCCGTCGTCCCGCGCGCCGCCTCCGCCGTCGTCGCGATCGCGCGCGCCGCCGTCGTCGTCGTCGTCGTCGCCGTCGTCGTCGCCGTCGCCGTCGCGAACCGCGCGCCGCG
>Ga0181598_1002985_pt1 | contig 14959 bp, 10 predicted proteins | sample 041ome_4_FD_153295 | JGI IMG/M metagenome (GOLD analysis project Ga0181598, IMG submission 153295) | Coastal salt marsh microbial communities from the Groves Creek Marsh, Skidaway Island, Georgia - 041404US metaG (spades assembly) | ecosystem: Environmental > Aquatic > Marine > Intertidal zone >... | reverse complement strand
GTGACCTCGAAGAGCTCAAGATCAAGGAATTGAAGCACTGCCGTTTGTCCATGTTCGCGTGGTTGGGCTGCATCTTCCAAGCGCTCGCCACCCAAGAAGGCCCGATCGCCAACTGGCAATCCCACGTCGCGGACCCGGTTCACTCCAACGTCCTCACCAACGCGGCCAAGGGTTTCGGCTTCTACTAAGCGATATGTTATCAATATATCGCATGATTAGTGTGAATGCGAAAGCGTTTAAACTTTTCTAGAACTCCTAAGTCTAGCGCTAGAGACTCGCGCGTCTTTAAACAACGCGCGAGGTGAAGGTGATAGTGCGATGGCGTTCGTACAAAATAATGTGTTTGTGTGAAGTCGTGAACAGTGTATTTCTCATCATCTGTTGTAAGCTATTTGATGCAAATCTAAGAAACCGAACAACTAATGAACCGTGATGTATTGATTCGTCGCTCATCGTCATCGCGTATAGGGTATGTGGTTAAAACTTGTTGGTTTATCGTTAAGTAATTACACGGCGCGTCTAACATTTTAGTTTGAATCTTTCAACGCGCGACGTCGTTTGCCGACGCGTTCGGCGAGAGGCGCGTTCTCCGCGCGCTTCGCCCGAGTTTGTCGCTGACTTAACAACACAGCCTGCTCTGCGGGCTTTTCAGCTCGCGCAGGTGTTTGTCGCGCCTTGGCTTTTGTGGGTTGAGCGTTCTTTGTCTTTGTCGTATTCACGTCGTCGACGCGAGGCGACGCTGGCGCTGCTGGTGCAGCGACAGTGACGCACGCGCTGCGTTTTGATAACGCATCGATGACGGCATCGTTCTCACTCGTCGATGCGGACGCACCAAATAAGCAGTGCGCATCTAACAACGCGCCTGGGGTTGAAATCCAAGACTTGAAAAATTCAGGCGTGACGACGAGGACGCCGCCGGCGCACGCGTCAATCAAAGGCGCGAGTCGTGGCACCGCTGTAGGCGCGCGCACGTCGGCGTGATCGGTGATGACGATATCCGGTACTTCGGCTTGCGTCAAACACACGTCACCCTTGGATGAAACCGATGACAGCGACGCGCCGCCGGCGCGTAAGACGACGTCGAGCATCGCGCGGTCAATCTTCGCGCTTGGCTCAAAAGGTAAGAGTGCGATGGATAATCCCTTGAAGGCGCTGTGCGGGGCGACAGTGGACCAATGCTTGGTGGCTTGCGCATCGATCACGCCCATTTCCGCCCCACGGCCGCCTCGCCATAAATGCTTGTCGCGCACGTCAACGATTTTGCCTGCGCTCGCGCACTCGACGAGGAAAGATTCGTCAACCAAGTGTGCGCCAGAAATCGCACCGGCGAGAAACTTGATCGAACGACTACCTCGCGCACCAAAAACGACGTGCGTCGTAGATGGCTCCCATTCATGCCCGGAGCAAAGAATGGCGCCGAGACGACGCACGAGCGTAGAATACTTTTTGATCTCCACCGAGCTGAAACCGCTCAAAGCGACGTACGCCTTGGTCGCGAATGCGGGCGTCGCCGCTTTCGTCACCGTCGGCTTTGTCTTTGGTTTGCTCGGCGCTTTCGCAGCCTTAACCACTGCCTTTGTCGTCGTCGTAGCAGGTTTTGGTGTCTTTTTCTTCGTAGCCGAAGCCTTAGACGTGGACGCTTTGGACGTGTCTCGCCCTCGTCGCTCGGGTTCGGGTGCCTGGTTTTCAACGCGTTCATCCTGCTCGGGCGCGATATCCTCAACTGGCGCCATGATGGGCTCTTCTTCGTCAACGCGTTCCTCATCTTCCTCCTCCTCGATGTCGCTCGGCACGAGTTGGCTCGTAGGGCGCTGCGTGGGATCGGGTTCGCTCGGACCGGCTAACAATTCGTAATATCCAGCGACGACGTCGCGCACGGTTCGGTCGACGGGGGCGAGAACTACACCGGCTAAATTCCCAGGCTTTCGCGCCGGAAGGGTGATAACCTTGTCCGCACTCACGAATGACCCATCGGCGTTGAAAAGCTGCGCGTAATCGGTGTCCCGGAAGCTATGCGCGAGATGCATGTAGGTGAGAAAGGTTGTCAAGAGAGCGTCGGCGCCGGCGCGCACGCGTTCGCCCACCACCGGTTGCTTCGCCGTCTCTACGCGGATCATGGCTTGAATCCAAGCACCAAGAGGTCCCTGCTTTTGCTGCATTTCGAGATCGTCAACAAACTTGATGATACCTTCGCAATCGTTACGTAAAGATTCGTCGAGTAAGATGACAGTGCCGCTGTACAGCGTGCGCATGCATAAGCCGTTGCCTTCACGCAAGATCTCCTCCTCCTGACGCTCGGAAATGCCTTGATCGAACACATCGAAACGTATTTCACCGTTACGAATGCGTGCCATTCGAGTTTCGTTATCCTCGTTCTCTACTCGGCCTCTACCGCTCGCCAAAAGCGTACAAAATTCATCGACATTGGGCGCATCCGTGAGCGGCTCGGCTTCGGCGTCTTCAAAAAAGCTAAACCATGCGTTATTGGGCGCATACCGTCCCCCGAACGCCTTCTCGACGTCATCAGGACTTCCAACTAACCCGTGAAACATATCTTCTGGTTGCGTGCAGTTACCTTGGAGCGCTTCTTTATACTTTGGGTCGATGCGACTGCGCTTGCTCACCGCGACTCGCGCGCCTCTCCTCTCCTCTTCAACCCAATCTGGAGAACGCCACGCCGCGCCCTTGCTCGCACTCTTGCTCGCTGATCGTTTATTGTCTCCTTTAACCGCGCTCGGCGTTTGTACCTTCTTCTTGGCCGATAGCGTTAGCGGTGCGGTTTCGAGCTGAGACGTAAACACGTTGGCGTCGGCGCTCGACGTGTTCGCGCGCGCCGTCATCATCGTCGACGTCGTCGTCGTACCCATCGAATCTGGAACCACCGACAACTCTTTCCTCGTCGCATCTTCTACCCCATCTTCATCTTCGCTATCCGGTACCGCGCTCGCCAATTCATCCTCCTCCTTACCGCTTCGTCGTCCAAACGCCGCCTCGTCCACGCGCGCCCAGCGCCTCACGCACTCCTCCAACCACCTATGATTCACAATCTTCGCCGTAGTCCATCCTCTCGCGCGTTCCCACTTCGCGCCAGAAAATTCAAACGCCACCAAATGCGTCACTCCGCGATCGAACACCTTCTGATACGTCCCGCCGAGAACCTTCACCATTGTCTCCACGTCTCGTCGGCGCTGTCCGTTATACCCCGTGGCGCACACCACGCAATCCTTAAACGCCTCCAACCCCGCCACCGATCGCGGCGGCACGTACAAAACATTCGAATCCACATCCAACAACGTCTTCGCGCTCAAGCACGCGCGAATCCACTCGGCGCTGACGACGCGCGCGTTCCGTTCGGCGTCGCCGAGCGTCGCCGACGCATCCTCAACCGCCGCGTGCGTCACCTCACCGCGCACCGCCACCGCCGCATCACCGCCGTCTTCATCCATCACCACCGCACCGCCGTGATGCGCGATCGCCTTAGCCAACTCGCTCACCGTCGCGCGCGGCACGCTCGTTAAACCTCGCAGCGAAATCACGCACGAGTGCAAAAACGGCTCCCCGAATTCAACGACGAGCGACGCCGGCGACGTCATCGTCGTCGTCGTCGTCGTCGCCGCGAACGCGCGCGCGGGGCGCGCGGGCGCATCCGTGGGTGTCATCGCGCGCGTCTGCAGTCGTCTCGCGCGTCGTGCGCGCGTGTGAAGGCGCGCGAGCGACCGACGCACGGACAGCAACAGGTGGCTGAGAATTTGAATTTTTTGGAGGGTAGGGGGTCATCGACCAATCGTAACTCAGCGAGCTTACACACATCATCAAATAAGGATTGAAACGCGTGGGCTCGAGCCGGGTGCGACAGTGTACGACGCGCGCGCGCCATCGAGTGCGAGTGCGATACGTGTGGATTAAACCTACGCCTGTGCATCGGGTTCATCGGCGCGGGGCGTGAAGTGGACGACGACGACGACGTGGGCGACGAGGACGACGATCGAAACCTTTGGTTTTTGAATTTCGACAGCTGACGGTATGGAGAACGACATGTCCGTCGCGAACGCGCACGGGGAGACGACGAACGCGTCGCAGGAGAAGCAAGGGTGGATGATGGATGATGATGACGATGGGTTGACGGAAGAGCAACGGAAAATGATTGCTGAACGCGTCGCGGCGTTGCAGAATAGATTTAAAAAGTTTGAGGAAAAGACGATGAAGGAGAAGATCGACGAGCTCATGTTGGCGAATAGTGACGTTCAATTGACGGAGAGAGAGGCGGATATGATATTGAAGGTGTGTAATGGTAATGAGTTCGAGGCGAGCGATCGATTAGGCGAAGCAGAGGATGGGGAGGCGTTTTTGATGAGCATTCGATCGATGATCGCCGAGGAGGACGCGTTGAAGCGCGTGGGTTCGTCAAAATCTAGAGCGGTGCAAGCGGCGAACGAGAGATTGCAGAGGAAGATTGAACGCATGAGAAAGCGTCGGGCATCGTTCGGGTTAGGTGACGAGTCCGAGGAAGAGTTACCGGAGGAGGAAGATTTATTTCATACTGAATATATTTTGGAGGAGAGCCTCGGCGTGCAATTTGTGCGACACACGAAGAAGCACGTCGGCGTCCGACGATTGCGACTCGATGATGCGATTGCGCGCGTCCAAGAAGCCGCGGTCGCAGCAGCTGAAGAAGGCGCGGAAGCCCCTGCAGACCTGTACGAAGGTTGGTCCGATGCGCGCGTGAAGGCCTGGAAGAATCGCGAAAAGAATGAAAATCAATACTATTATCGCTTCAACGCGCCTGGCGAAAAGCAATCCAACGGCAAGTGGACGGACACAGAGCACGAACTCTTCATGCAAACTATCGCCGCACTTCCTGATGGCAAAGCTGATTACCAGTGGGGGACGTTCTCCAAGGCTATTCCCGGACGTGTGGGGTACCAATGTTCGAATTATTATCGCTCCTTGGTGAAGAACGGCATCATCGTGGACACCAACTACATGGTTGACGAAAAGGGTGAACTTCGATTCAATTTTAAGAACAAAGGGTTCGATCGCGTGGAACAACCAGAGGGTAGCGAACAGCGCGTTTTCGTCAAGGTTGTGCGCGTGCCCAAGCCTAAAGCTCCAAAGGCACCAAAGCCAAAGCCTAAGCCAAAGAAGAAGAAGAAATTGGACGACGACGACAAGGCGTTTCATTGTTGCATCAAATCCACGGTCGTTCGCTCAAGTGGACGCGCTGCGAAGCGATCGTACGCCGATGGCGAGGACGAAGACGACGATGGAGAGTTCGAGGAACTTCCTGTGCTTCCTGGATTTATCGATCCCATCACTAGACTCCCCGTGGAGGAGCCGACAATTTCGCCGTACGGTCACGTCGCTGGCTACGAAACGTGGTGCCGAATTCTCCGAAGCAGCGATGCCCCGGATGTGTGTCCTTTCACCAAGCAACCTCTCAAGCGCCGTGAACTCGTCAAACTCACGCATGAAAACATCGGAGAGTACGCGTCCAAAATTGTCGAGAACCAACAAATGTAAAGGTTACTTGTGTAATACTCAAACTTTTTGAACCTCACTCGCCGCCTCGTCGGCGCGCCAGTCGATCGTCGCCATGCCCGAAGGAGAGATTCCAACCAACGCCGTGCGGCAACTCGGCTCGGGCTATCGTCGCATGTCGACCCCGACGCATCCGACCGAGGGTGATTTCCTGTCACTCAAAACGGAAGAGATGTTTTTCGGTTTCATCTTTGCTTTCATGGCGTACAAGGTGTGGCAAAACCTCAGAGGTTTGAGAGCTTATTGGAAGTATATTCGCACGCCAAATTCGCCCATGACGGATCACGACATAGAGGATGACGATGCGTATGACGACGACGACGAGGAGGAGGATAGGAAGTTTGATTGACGCGGTGGGGCGATCAGCGACGGCGACGGCGCACGCGAGAGAGGTAGAATGATATTGAATTGAGTAGCATGGTGTTGTAAGTATTTTACATGTATATAGAAGATGTATTCGTTACGCGTCTACGCGAGCAGGCGCCATTTTCATGATTTTGATGTCTTCAGCGTTCGCGTCGACTGCTGAAATATCCTGCGGCGTGATGAAAATGAACTGCTTGTCCACGTGCTTTCGCGCGAATCTGAGGAGCGAGTCGATAGAAACCTTTCGGTTTACGGCATCCATGAACACATCAAATTCATCCATTGCGCTAAAAGGCGATTCATTGGTATCGCCGAGAGAAAGATTAAATGCGAGCGTAGAGTACGACCGCTCGCCGCCACTCATTGAACGCATATCCTTCACAGATTTACCCTTTTCTCCATCCTTCACTTCAAGCGACAACGTGGCGTCCTTGAAGTCGACGAGAACACGCCCGGAGTGGCCCTTCTTGCTCATGTAATAGTTGAACCGATGCGACACGATTTTTGAGATTTCAGTCGCGCGCACTTGCACTTGTTTCTGGCGAGCCTTGACACCTTTTCTCAATTGACCGTAAAGTTTCATAGACTTGCCGAAGCCTGAATCCAACTTGGCAAGCTTTCTAGACTCGAACGATAATTCATCATTTACCTCTTCAAACGGTCGCTTGTGACGCTGTTCCTCAGTCCGCATCTGTTCCTTTGAGTTTTCATACATGCGAAGAAGTTTTTCAGGTTCGATATTGATATCACCCGCCTCGACCGCTTCTGACCGCGTGCATATTGCTGTCGTTTGCTCTGCGCACGTCTCGATCTCTTCATGCATCGCAGCAACAGTCTGCTCAGCATTAGCGATGACGGGATCAGCGTCACGAAGTTGCTCCTCCTTGCGGGCAATGCTCTTCGCCGTGGAGACGCTCAAATCTGTTGCGGCGCTGAGATTGTTCGTCAACTCTCTCGCGTGCTCCTTGAACGATTCACCGAGAGCTTGTTTCTCAGCCAATGCGTTCTTAGCGTCATCATACGCCTTTTGCTTTTCTTCACATTCGCGTTCAACTTCTGCGAGGGAACTTCTGTGGGTAATGAGTTCGGCGTTCAAGCTATCAAGCTCGTCTTGAAGCGCGCTCACGTCATAGCCGGCGGCACTCGTGTCCTCGGCATCACTCTTTGCTTGCTCTAACGCACGACGCGCATCATGTGCCGCGGAGACGAGTTTCTTCAAATCGTTCTGAGCCTTCACAAGCGCAGATTCAACATCTTTAACAGCCTTGCTTGCTGCGACTTGCGCCGCGCTCGCACGCTTGGCGTTTTCTTGCTCCTCTTTAATTCTCGCTTCGAATTGCTTGATTTGTGACTTTGAATCTGCCCCCAACTTGCGCGCCGTGTTCATGTTCTTGAAAGCCTCGTTTCTCGTAGTATTTCCGCTGCTGAAAATTTTACGCAAAGGAGTGTAGATGCTTCCAATGTTCTTTGCTTTTGCTTCATTGCTGTTGAACAACGCCACGGCGGGTCCTTCATCCTTCAAGAGAACAGAGTTTTCAATCTGACACTGGTCGACGCAGAGATTAAAAATCACATCATGCGTGCACTCAATCACACTCATAACCGTGGTAAATTGACTTGGATTCGGTACGCGTTCGCTCGGGATGTTATACCGCTGGCGATTGAAATTGACGCACACGACGTTGACATTCGGCACTCCGCACTCTTGCGCGAGTTTACGAACCTTGTCCATATCCTGCGGTGTTGCGACGACAAATGAATTCATCACACCAGAAAGACACTCTTCCACAGGAGTAACCCACTCTTGATTTTTCAGAGTAATGTGCGTGCCGACTGGACCAAGAGGAGGCTTTGAGAAGTCACCGCGACGGCGCTCGATCGCATCAACCAGCGCAGGCATTTTCGAGTGATACAACACGAGCTTATTGCTTGAAGTGTTTTTCAACGTCGCAATTTGCTTGCGAATGTTATCAATCCCCGCCTCGATTCCACGATGTCTTTGCGCACACACTGTACTTTCTCGCTTAGAGTTCTGTCTTGTGGATTCGAGTTGTTCAATGTGCTGCTCGCATTGCGTGACGTCGGCTTTTGCCTGCACCATAGCCTGATTAAATCGCTGAATATTCGCCTCAACTTGCGTCGTTTCGCCTTTTTGCATATCAACAACGCGCTGGATTTTCGTTTCGGCATCTTTGGTCTTCTTGGACAGTTGCTTAATCTTGGTTTCCTCGGTCAACTGGTCAGTTTTCACCTTCTGCAACTGGCGAGCCGCTTCCTTGTACTCAGCTTCAATAGCCCGGCGTTCAGCTGCTGTGGTCGTGACCTTTGCCATGTATTCATCATGTTGACCTTGCAAGGTGTCTTTTTGCTTCTTTGCGTCATCACGAGCTTTCTCGAGTTTGGAAATTTGTTCGATTAACTTCGCCTTTTCGTCTTGATATTTGGCCAATTTCCCGCGCTCCTCTGCCAACTTTCGTTCCATTTGCGTAATCTTGGACCAAGCGTAGCGCCTTCTAAAATCAATGGATTTCGATCGAAGCTGCTCAACGCGCTCAAACGCGTTCAACTCGTGCTGCAACGCCTCAATATTCTTCTTCAGCACGGGGATGTTTTCGTTGTGCTCATCGAGCACCATCTTCATCTCGTCCACAGAGTTCTTCGCAATCGTCGCGCGTTCTTGCACCGCTTGCAACAACGTCGCGCGCAAAAAGAATTCATACTTCTTGCCATCGTCACCACTGTTCAAAAATTGCTTTGCCATGTCTTGCGTCATCACCACGATTGGGTTGTCGACGTCGATGGCAAAGTGGTCCGTGATTCTCGCCAACTCATCCGATTTGGTCCCGATCGTCTCCCCTTGTGCATTCTTAATCTTCAACGAATTCGCGCCAACCTTAGCCAAAACCTTTTCAATGATAATCGTTCGCCCGTACGTCGCCGGCATAAACGCATCCTCGCCATCGTTTGAAATCACCACCGTCAACTTGGCTTGTTGCGTCCCAGACTTGATCATCCCCTTCACGCTCTTCGTCGACGATCGCCCCACCGACTTTGCCTTTGCCCCGAGCGCAACCGTGAGCGCCGTCAACACCGCCGACTTCCCCGACCCGTTCTCGCCGACAATGTAGTTGATCCGCGGCCCCAGCTCGACGGTTAAGTGATGATGACACATGAAGTTCACCATGACCACCTTGACGAACGATCCGGCGCTGCCGGGGTGATACATCGCGATGTTTGCCTTACCCATGGCGATCGCGTCGGCGTCGTGGACGTCCACGCGCGTGCGCACGGGCGTGCGTGCGGTGCACCTGCGCGAACGCGACGACTCGCGCGTCAGTGAGTGCGCACTCGTGATTCATTTTCAAATTTTTTCACCAGCTGTCGACGCCATTGCGCGTCCGTCATGTTTCGCGCCATCCAGCGCGCGCGGCTGGACGTGCTCTCCGCGCGCGATCGTGATTACACCAGAATCGATCGCTGCGCGTGCGATGCGCGCGTGGCGCACGCCGGGGCGTCTCCCGCGACGTGTGCGCAGGTGCATTCGTACGCGTACACGTCGCCCGAATCGAGTCTGTGCGAGCGCGCGTTTTTGAATGCGTTTTGGGATTATCTCGTGCGCGAATGGTGCCCGTTGTGGATCGCGCCGAACGCGATGACGCTCATGGGGACGTTCTTTTGCGCGGTGGCGTACGTGGGGGTGTGGACGATGTCGCCAGAGTTGACGTTCGCGGCGCCCAGGTGGTGCTACGCGGCCTTCGCGATGTGCATGTTTCTGTATCAAACATTCGACGGGTGCGACGGGAAACAAGCGCGGCGAACGAAGAGTGGAAGTCCGCTCGGGGAAGTTATTGATCACGGCTGTGATGCGCTTGCGATGTGCGTGTATCCGGTGATTGTGTGTGATGTTTTTGGCGTCGGGTTCGCGACGAGCGCGGCGCGGTTGACTACGGTTTCGGTGTTGCTCATCGGACGGGCGATGTTCGTGGTGGATACGGTGTCGAGCACGTATACCGGGGTGTTGCCCGTGAGCCGATTTCTGGATTCACAAGAGGTGCAGTTGATTTCGCAAACGGTTTTTATTGTTGCGGCGTTGTTTGGGAACGCGGTGCTATCTGCAGAGATTTCCATTCCGGGCGTGGGATTGACGACCACCGTCGGAAGGTGCGGCGCGATATTCTGCATCACCGTCGGCGCCGTGGCGCGACTCGGAACGTTTTATGGCACCATCATGGGCGATAAATATAAAGCGCCGCCGCACTGGCCGAAATACCGTAGTCCGATGGGAATCGCGGCGCGGTGCGCCTTGGTCGAGGCGATGCACGGCGCGTGCTTGTATTACGCGCCTAATTTCGCGTACGCGCACGCCACGAGCGCGCTGTTGTACGGCGAATCTGAAGCACGCATCATGTCTATTCGAGTTTCAGACCCGGACTTCCCCGTGACAAATTTTTTAGCTTTATTCATCATGTTTTTGACAACGTTGGTGCCCAAAGGTGATGCGTTTTCGAGTGGCATCCTCATCGGCGCCGCCATGTTCTTGTTGATTCATCGCGTGGGGAATCTCGCGGCGCAAATCACGGGGTGCTTGGGATTGCATCCAAACATATTTGTATTGCGCCCAAAGATAAAGTAGAACTAGAGCAGCGCTATTTGATTTATTAATCCATTCGCATTAAAAATAAAGTCACTAGTACTGACGTCGTCGTCTCGCTTAGACGCGCTCGCATTCAAGCAAGCGCGAGAAATAGAAGGACGTCGCGGTCATTTGGCGACGCTTGACGCGGAAACCCGCCGCTGCGAGGGCAGCTTCGACGTCGCCCTCGTCGTGGAGGTACGCGCGGGTCGCCTTGGACGGTCCCGGGAACAATTCGCCGATGCGCTTCAAGATGAGGTAGGACACCGTCTTCGGGGCGAAAGAGATGATGAGCTTCTTGCTGCTCAAGCTCGCCAAGTGGGAAATCATACCGTCAACGCGATCTTTCGGGTAGTGAATCATGACGTCAATGCACGTCACCATGTCGTACTGACCCGTGCATTCTTCGAGGCCCATCGCGTCGAATTTGGGCGCTTGCGCCGGCGCCTTCGCGCCCGCCGCGACTTGTTCGTTGAATCGGCGTTCAGCCTCGCCAACCATGGAGCTGGAAATATCACTCGCACTCACGCTCGCCCCCTTGAGCGCCAACGGAATAGCCAAAGACCCAGTTCCGCACCCGGCATCGCACACCGTCACGCCGTTCAAGTCGTCATTCTTCAACCAGTTGAGCACCTTGTCCACGGTTTGTTGGTGTCCGTTACGAATATCCAACTGCACCTTGTTCACATCCTCCGTCTCGCCATAAATCTTATTCCAACGTTCAAAACCAGTGGTATCGAAGTAGTTACGCACCGAAGCCGCCTCATCGCCACCAGTTTCGGACATCATCGTCTCCCGACGCTTGCTCGGATCAGTCAGCACCAACGCCGCGCCCGCGCCCGCGAGCACGACCGCCCCGCCGATGGCGAACCCAGCGCCCGCGGCAACCTCCGCAACCTCATTCGCGTGTGCCGCGTGCGCGCTCGCCAGCGTCGCGATCGCCGTCGTCGCCGTCGACACCGCCGCACCCGCGCGAGTCGCGCTCGATGGCGTCTTATCCACCGTCGCGCGCGTAATCATCGCCTTTCGCGAGGCCTTTGGCGCCGTCACGCGCGCGCGCGCGCCGGCGGTGTGCATGGTCATGGACGACATCGTCGTATGGTCGGTCGTGCGCGTGCGCGTGTGCGGTGGCGCGGCGTCGACGGCGCGAGTAAAGCGCGCGCGCGCCACCATCGGGACGAGATCTCAAAAAGTGAAACCCGTCATTGTTTCTGTTCTCCCGGGCAACCAATCGACCAATCATGATCAGAGGAGACATGAGGGACTCTTTTAAAGTGCGTTGCGAGCGAACGTGACGCGCGCGCGATTGCGACGCACGCGAGAGCGCGACGCGCGACGGAGATCGCCGCCATGCCGCCGCGCGCGAAGAAAATTACCGATGCGTTCAAGGCGCAGAAGGCCTCCGCGGTCGCCGCGCACGGCAAGGCCAAGGCGCAAGGTACGGAGCGATGTGATGACGATGTGTCGAAGAATTGACGCGTACGTCGAGGGTGACTGACTGACTGACGACGACGAACCGTCGCGTACGCACGCAGTGATGACGATCGCGAACGATGACGACGACGACACAAAGCTCGAGGAGGATTTACACGAGCTCAAGATGTTTGATTTAACCATGAAGTACGGTCCGTGCATTGGATTGACACGATTGGAGCGATTCGACCGCGCCGAGGCGCACGGCTTGTCGCCGCCAAAAAAGGTTTTAGAAATCATCCATCGTCGCGGAGACGATGCAAAGTGGACGGAATGTTTGTGGCACGGCACGCGCATTACGTGATTGAACGATTGGGAGTAGAGAGGGATGACATTTGTGATATAAAATTGTGGTTGTTGACGTTTGGTGCCCGCTTTACGCGCCGACGCCGACGCGCGCTCGACTGTATTGTGCGACGCGACGCGACGCGACGCGACGCGACGAACGCGACGAACGCGACGTGATACGCGATGACGATCGACGCGCGCATGGAAACGTACGACATCGAGGCGACTGCGGCGTGGATTCGTCAGGGCAAGTTTTCGCGCGTGGCGTTGCAGCTCCCAGACGACGCGTTGAATGACGCCGCGGACGTCGCGCGTGCCGTCATCTCTGCGCTCGATGACGGCGTCGATGGCGCGACGACGACACGCACGGAGGTGTTCGTGTTGGCGGATACCACGTTTGGATCGTGCTGCGTTGATGAAGTCGCGGCGGCGCATCGGGATGCGGATGCGATTGTGCATTACGGACGCGCGTGTTGTAGCCCGACGTCGCGCACGCCGGCGCGGTTCGTGTTCGGTAGAAAGCCTATCGACGTTGACGCGTGTGTGCGAGCGCTCATGTCGCACGCCGAGCGCGTGCGTGACGCGTGCGCGGCGGATGAGGCGCCGCGAGCGTTGGTGTGCGTGGCGGACCAGGAGTACTTTTGGGCGCTCGACGCGTTACGTCGCGCTCTGAACGCCACGAAGACGAACGGTGAAGGTTTTGTGACGATAGCGGATGCCGTTCATGTAGAAGTAGTACCGAGTCGAGACGCTGGTGTGAATGCCGAGGGCGAAAGCGATGGGTTTACGCGCGTCGGCGCGTCGAGGTTTAGAACGGCGAGCGGCGCAAAGGGCGACGAATGCGCGTATGTATGGATCGGAGGAGATGGACCAGCGATGACGCACGCCATGCTGGTTCTCAGTGACGTCGCAGAAAAGCACGGAGGCGTGGCGCATTATGATCCGAGCAATGATGGCGACGTTCGCGTCGATGCGGATGGCGCGAGTGAAATGTCTCGAGCGTTAAAGCGTCGACGGTATTTAATCGCTCGCGCAAAAGAGGCTCAGGTTGTGGGAATAGTGGCTGGAACTTTAGGCGTCGCAGGTTATCGAGACGTCATCGCAGATTTGCGCCGGTTAATTGCGAATAGTGGCAGGAAGAGCTACACCATCGTTGCTGGCAAGCCAAATCCACAAAAGTTGGCCAACTTTCCAGAAATCGAAGTTTTCATCATGGTCAGTTGCGAACTCACCGCACTCATGGACGGCCGGGAGTACATGCAACCAATCATCACTCCTTACGAAGCCACGATCGCGTTTACATCAGGTGCGATGTGGATGGGTGAAGTCAAACTCGACTTTGCGTCTGTTTCCGTCCCTCGAGCTGACGGCGACGAACGCGAAGACGGAGAAGAACCAGAGTTTAGCCTCATCTCTGGATCGTACCGCACATCCACCGCGGGCACGCACACACACGAGACCGCAGAAACCGATGCGTTGACGGGCACAGAGCTCGCTCGCCGCGCTGAAGGCGCGCTATCGATTCGCGCCGACGGCGCCTCCGCCGCCGTCACATCGGGCGCCGAGTATCTCATCTCTCGACGCACATACACCGGTCTAGAGCCTGGGCCAAAACGCGACGAAGACACAGGTGCCATCGCCGATGCTCCCCTTGATGCCGCGCGAGGCCAATCTGGACGCGCGCGATCGTACGCACAGGAACACTCCACCGCGCTCGAGACGGAGGCTGAGCCATCGTAAACGCTCGACATCCGCGACGCCCGCTCATCCACTCCATCGCGCGGTCGCGCCGCTATCATCGCCGCGCACCCCTCCAACCATAGCTGATAATAATCACAGTATGTATTCTACTCCCATTCGCATCTAACGTCGCGCCACGACGCGTTCAACCGCGCCCAACCGCGCCTTGCGTCGCCGAGCTCGCCGTTTTGGGTGATAAAGCGTTGACCGAAACGCCAACGTCGTCATATCTCACCATGTCCACCGACGCCGCCGCGGACGCCGCCGCGCCCGCCGTCGCGGAAACCGTCGTTGCAGTCAAGGCCGAGCCCGTGGACGACACCGCGGGCGCCAGCGAGCCTGCACCGCCCGCGCCCGTCGACGATTCCGCCGCCGCCGCGACTGAAAAACGCGCGCGCGATGACGACGACTCTCACGCCCTCGAGCACGGTGAAATCGCCGACGAGGGCGCGAAACGCGTCAAAACCGAAGATACACCAACCAGTGTGACGCTTGGTCCAAAAACCTTCGCGCACGGTGACGATATGATGCGCTACTTTGGCACGATTCGCACGCGCGCGACGTTGAACCAAGACTTTAACGAGTACGAGCGCGCCGTCGTCGAACAATGCCTCGTGCAAGGGCACGAAGACAGCGCGTCGAAATTCGGAGCGGGTCTCAAGGCGTTTCAGATTCGTAATCATCCCGAACACGGCACGCGGTGTTTTATGATTTTACGCGTGGATGGAACGATGGAGGATTTCTCGTACCGCAAGTGCTGCGCTCGGCTGTTCCCGGGGTACGACCCGTCGACGTTTCGCGCTGAGGATCTCGGCGGAAGCGATCGAGGCGGCGGTCGAGGCGGTCGCGGCGGCGGTCGCGGTCGCGGTCGCGGTGGCGGTCGCGGTGGCGGTCGCGGTGGCGGTCGAGGCGGCGGTCGAG
>Ga0181598_1002983_pt1 | contig 14960 bp, 8 predicted proteins | sample 041ome_4_FD_153295 | JGI IMG/M metagenome (GOLD analysis project Ga0181598, IMG submission 153295) | Coastal salt marsh microbial communities from the Groves Creek Marsh, Skidaway Island, Georgia - 041404US metaG (spades assembly) | ecosystem: Environmental > Aquatic > Marine > Intertidal zone >... | reverse complement strand
TGTTCCTGCGTTGTTGTTTGGCGGATTGAAACGCGCAAACGACGACGTCCAAGGAGCGCTCCGCGTGCACGCGCGCTCTCTTTTTCTTCTCAACGAGGAGGGTATTTTACTCGACGCCTGAGAACACCAACAACAGCAACAACAACAGAGATGATGACGACGAGACGATGTTGCGGGGAGGAGATTCCTTTTGCAGAACACATCTGAGTTTACTAAGAATGGCAACATCGAGAAGCACACGCGAAGACAAAGGACGAGAAGAAGAGGACGACTTGTGCTGGTGCTGAAGAAACGATGACGTCGTCCTCGCTTCTTCTGGTTCCACCGAAGCCACTTCCAGCGTCTCTGATGCAAAACGAAACGCTCTCGACTGGGTGTTCAAATCTCGACCAAATACTGAGAGGCGGCGTGAAGACGAAATCGATGACGGAGTTCGTCGGAGAGAACGGGAGCGGGAAATCGCAGCTGTGCTTGCAGCTGTTGCTAGAGACGGTGTCGGGTCGTCGTCGTTTTGGAGATGATGAGGATGATGATGATGATGACGATGGCGGTTTCAGCGCGGTGTACGTGACGACGGAAGGACAGTTCCCGGTGGAACGGTTGCGAGAGATATGGAGGGAGCGGCGTAAGATGCAGCGGAGAAGGCAGTGGGAGAAGGAGAAAAGGAACGTCAAGAATAACAACCCCGGTGTTCGGGAGGAGGAGGACGCGCAAAGGAGGAGAAGAAAAGAAGAAGAACGAGAAGACGAGGAAGACGAGAGGAGAGTGTTGGATTCAATTTACGTGTTCCAAGCGATGGGAAATGCGGAGAATTGTTGGGAGGTTTTGCGGTCCGTTTCTACAGTTTTATGTAGCACAGAGAGTCGCAGTAGTGGTGGTGATGGTAGTAATAGTAACAGGAGGAGCAAAAAGAAGAAGAGGAAGGAGAAGAATGGCGGTGAAGATGAAGAAGATGAAGAAGATGAAGAAGAAAGAGAGATTCGTCGGAAACCGGTTAAATTGATCGTCATTGACTCGCTCACCGCACCGTTTAGGGAGGATTTAGAGGAAGACGACAGAGCCAAAAGCGAAAAGCAGCGAAACGCGCAACGGGTAATTCTTCGAGCGCAGTTTTTATACAGGATTACGCACTTGTTGAAAGAGTTTGCGTGGAAACACGATTTGGCCGTCGTGGTGACCAATCACGTGGTGGATTCTTTCGACGACGACGACGATAACAGCATCGCTTTTAGAAACAATATCAACGTCGCGACGAAAAAGAAGGAAAGCGCCGCGGACGTCTTGCGCGCTTCCAACGACGACGCGCGAAACGCGAACGATCACCGCGGCTTTCAATCCAAACACCAGGGAGAACGTACGCAAGGAGAAGAAAAAAATACCGAAGAAGAAGAAGACGCCGATTGCTACGGCAAACGCGCCTTCCCAAAACGCTTCTTTACCTCCAACCGTTTCGTCAAGCCTGGTTTAGGCTTAGCCTGGGCAAACTGTCCAAACTCGAGCGTCTTTCTCACCCGCGACGACAACGGCACGGACGGAGGAGGAAACAGTTCTCTTCGTCTTCGCCGCCGCCGCCGAGCGGACGCGTTCCGCTCGCCCTTCGCCGAGGCGCGATCCTGCGCGTTTCGCATCGAAACGGAAGGCATCGTAAACGACCAAGACGACGACGAGTCAGGAGTTGTGATAGATAGATAGATAGATAGAGAGAGAGAGAGAGGGAGAGAGAGAGAGAGAGAGAGAGAGAGAGTCAGAAGAACATTTTTAGAGAGAGACAAGAAGCAAAATATCTTCAGAACTTACAAAAAATCTTTATCTGGTCCCGCATCAAAGAATCAAATGCAAACTCAATGCGTCCGATGTCTTCTCGCCGCATCGTCGTCGTCGTCGTCGCAGAGGGGCGCGTCTACGTTCCCCGTCGCCGCCGGCCGTCGTCGTCGTCGTTCTCTATATCTTCGTCGCCTCGCAGCGGAAATGGAAAAAGTCGATAACGCTGATAATGACGATGTCAACAACAACAACAACGTATCATCGATTCAGTTGATCCGCACAATCAACAACGCTTCGAAACAGAATTCGGACGACGAAAGCAGTGAACAACTTGAAGATAAAATATTCGCGCTGATGGACGCGCTCGAGCGAGAGCAAGAAGATGTTGAGAAAGATTTGGGTTTAGTGGGTGGCACGTTTTCGTTGTTGTTCACGGGAGGCGCGACGGACGCGAGCGAGAAGGAACGGAAGCAGAAAGAAGGAAAGATTGGAAGTTTCGTGACGAAAGTGACCGGGTCGTCGTCGTCTGCGAGGAAAAAGAAGACGAAGTCCTCTTCTTCTTCTTCTTCTTCTAATTCGAAAAACTTTCAAATCATCGACCTCGAGAACGAGCGCGTTGAAAACCGGGCAGATTTGCTCGTATTCAATCGCGTTCCGATTTCGGTACGAATATTCGGAAGTTGCGTGAGAACTACGGGAGACGATGGTAGTAATAATAGCGCGAGCTCCTCGGCGGCGGCTTCTCTCGCTCCGTCGGCGACGCGTCCGAGATTCTCGGTCTGTTTCACGCACGCGAAGATTGAAGTCTTTGGCAAAGAAAGAGTTCGCGTTCCTCTGGAACGTTTCAACGCTCGCGGTTGGATTGACGTCACCTACGTGGACGATTTGATCAGACTCGGCGTCGGCGATAAAGGAAGTCGCTTCGTCACCGCTCGACTCAAAAAGAGCGAACAAAGAAACAACCCCGAGTAGAAGAGATGTACTTCTACTCCACGTTTTTACAAAGATGCGCGAAGCGGCAAAGCGCTCTCGCTCTCTCGCGCGAAAGAGAGAAAGTCGGAGGATCCCACGACGACGAACTCAGACCGAAACGCGGTGACAGACGATGATGCGCGCTTTTTGGTCGCTTTTGAATAGTAACAGCAGCGTGTATAATTAGATAGATGCCAGATGTAATTAGAGAAAATTAGAGCGTAGTTTAGAGCAATTTTTCGAGTCAAATATTCGCCACAAACGAACGCTTTTGAGATGATGATGGACGAGGATCGCGCAAAAGACGACGACGATTCAGGAGGAAACTTCGACGACGTGAACGAGGACAAAAACGACGGCGATCGATTCTTCTGCAAAAATCCAACCGAACGATGGGCGGACGTCGACCCGCTCTGCGCTCGAGCCGGCTCGGGAATCTTCACCGATGTTGATGACTTTGACGGAGAGGGAGATGGTTTTTCCCCGGACCCGTCGTTACTCTCCTTGGTCCGGGAGAACATAAAAGTCCTCGTCGTCGGCGCCGGAGGTTTGGGGTGCGAACTGCTGAAAGATTTAACCTTGTCCGGGTTTAAACACATCGACGTGATCGATATGGACACCATCGACGTGAGCAACTTAAATCGACAGTTTTTGTTCACCGAGGAGGACGTGGGTGAGCCAAAGGCGACGAGAGCGGCGCGAGCGGTGAATCGGAGAGTACGAGGCGCGAAAGTTACGGGGCATTATAAAAGAATAGAAGATATGGAGGATAATTGGTACAGGCAGTTTCACGTGGTCGTGATGGGTTTAGATTCGATCGAAGCGAGGAGGTACATAAACAAAGTGTACTGCTCGTTTTTAGAGTTTGAGAGAGAGTCCGGCGAGGCGAGGGAAGGGACGTGGACGCCTTTGATTGATGGAGGGACGGAAGGGTTTAAAGGGCACGCGAGGGTGATTATTCCCGGGAAGACGCCGTGTTTTGAGTGCACGACTTGGTTGTTTCCTCCGCAGACGACGTTTCCTTTGTGTACGATTGCGGAGACGCCGAGGAGCGCGGCACACTGCATAGAACACGCGAAGATTGTGCAGTTTCCGGAGGAGTATACGGACGAAAAAGAAGGAGGAGTAAAAGGCGGCAGCGGAGGAGGAGTAACGTTCGATGGCGATAATCCAGATCACGTGACGTGGGTGTACAAGCGCGCGTTGAAACGCGCGGAATCGTTTGGGATTCCCGGCGTGACGTACAATCACACGTTGGGCGTGGTGAAAAATATCGTTCCCGCGATTCCGAGCACGAACGCCATCGTTTCCGCGTACTGCGCGTTCGAGGCGTTTAAAATCGCCACCGGGTGTTTGAAATCCATGGACAATTACGTCATGTACGCTGGATCGGACAAAGTGTACCAAAACTTGATGAAATTGTACAAAGACGAGGGATGTTCGCAGTGCGGTCGAGGTTTGTTCGTTCAGCGCGTGTTTGATTTAGAAGAGGCAACTTTAGCGGACGTCTTGGACGCGATTGAAAGCGAACACGAAAATACGTTCGGGAAAAGAGAGAAGGAAAAAGAGGAGGACAACGTGAAGAAGAAGGACAATAAAGAAGGAGATAAAAAAGAAAAAGACGACATGATGGACACCGCCAAAGGCATCACCGGCGTCTCTAGCGACGGCGCGACGGTTTGGATGGGCGGCGTTTTAGCGTCGCAATACGAAGAAAATCTCTCAAAACTTGCCTCGGACGTGTTTTCGGTGACGATTGTAGCCAACGACGACGAAGAGAAAAGGACGACGACGAGAGTACTCGTAATAAGAAGACCGTCGTCGAGAAAACAATCCACGTCAACTCCGCAAAGTTACCCTCGCCTCTGCGCGTCGGTTTAGTTTTTGAGGCGAAAAAGTAGAACGCGTCGTAAAACAAGCAAAGAGGGAAAGGAAAGAGAGAGAGAGAGAGAGAGGAGGTGAGGACAGATACAGCAACAGAGAGAGAGAGACATCGCGTTTAACGCAACGCGTATAAAATTGTACATCAAAGCAGTAATAGAGAAAAAATCCAAAGCAGCAGACCAAAAGACAAACAAACAAAGCGAGACGCGGCAAAGAAAAATTCGAAACGCGCTCTTTTATTTATTTATTTATTACGATGAAGGTCCTCCGCGCAAACGCGACGAACATCAACACTCACGGAGCGGAGAAGAAAAAGCACGTCCTCTCGCTCCTCCTCATCGAATAAGAGAGAGAGAGTCTCAATCGTCTCTCTCGTCTCTCTGAAAATGCGCAACTCTGACGTGTCGTCGAGGGAAGAAAAAGAAGCGCGGGAGACGATTCTGCAAAACGCATCGCTGAAACCGCTGCGATATTATCACGCGGACGAAGAGAAAGCGAATACTACTACTACTAAAGAGAGTGGAAGTGGTTCTTTTTCCGACGACGACGAGAAAGAGAGGGGGTTGGGGTTGTTACCGCCGATATCGCCTCGGGTGTACGTGGGCGCCAAAGATCTGCGATTTAAGGAGACGGATTGGCGGAGATTCGGGGCGTTGCACTTGTTGGCGTGCGCGTTGGCGACCATATGTACCTTGGGGGTGTACGGTATTCTGCAGCAACGAATAATGACCATTCCGTACGGCGGCGACGACGCGAGCGAAGGAGGAGACATTTTTACGAGCTCCATCTTTTTGGTGTTTAGTAATCGAGCGTGTTCGCTCCTCCTCGGCTTGGTCGCGTTGGCGTATACGAAACCGGAGAGGGTGAGTTTGTTCAGTCGGGAGTGGTGGTGGCCGCACTCGAGTATGGAGAATTACATGTACGTGGCGAGTTCGAATTTAGTGAGCACTTTGTGTCAGTACGAGGTTCTGAAGTATTTGAGTTTTGCGCTTAGTACTTTGGCGAAAGCGGCGAAGATTTTACCGACCATGCTGTGGGGGTACATTTTACACGGGAAACGATTTCAGTCGAGCCAGTATTTGTCAGCGATTATTGTGACCACGGGTTGCTTTGTGTTTGTATTTAATTCATCGGTTGTTATTCAGTCGTCTTCCTCGACGGCATCGTCGTCATCGCAGTTGCTACCGCAAGCGTTCAAGGCGGTGTATGATGATAATTATGACTCGATAACCATCGGCGTGGGCATATTGCTCGTCTACCTCGCCGCGGACGGATTCACGAGCTCGTTTCAGCAAAGGCTGTTTCGAGTGCAGAAAACGTCCTTGTTCGATCAGATGTTTTGGATGTGCGTTTTTGGTACCATATTTAGCGGCGTTTGGTTGGTTTGTTCCGGGCAATTGATGTACAGCCTCACTTTTCTTCGCCGGCACCGAAAAATTTGCCAGGACATTGCGATTTTATCCTTATGTTCCGCGTTCTCCCAAATTGCAATCACGTACACCATTCGTGCTTTTGGTGCGGTGACGTTAGCATCTATAGTGACCGTTCGTCAAGTCGTCTCGATTGTGTTGAACTCGTTCGTGTATCACGAAAAGTTGGTGCCTTTACAATGGTTCGGCATGGGTTTGATCGTCCTTCCCGCCTTGTTCGGCGGCGATTGGTACAGGAAAGAGTTGGAGCGCGGCGATAGGTCGCACTCTACCTGGGATTTGAAGAAACTCTCCACGGATCCAGTCGCTTCAGAGAAGAAACCGGACGGAAGAGAGCACTTTTATCGCGTCCCGACTTTTCAAACTTTTTCTTTCGCCGCCAAAGGTGCTGCGCCCTCGACGCGCGAGCGAGACGATGAAAATGGATGACGACAAACGCAAACGAGTAGTTTTGTGCGCATAGAAAGAGCACCACGCATTTAGTAGTACCAGCATAGATTTAGTTTTGTATAATGTAATATAATAATAATAGAAGTCGTTGTAGTTAGTATTACCAGTAGATTTCGTTTTGTATGTTGTACTAATAATAGTACTCGTACCAGTCACTCTGTTTAATTTAACAACCCGGGGGCCTTAAACGAGTATTATTTCAGCACGCGACTCATCTCAGACTCCCAACAACAGTTCTGAATACAAAAATCATCAGAACCACTTCCCATGTCGCGCGACAACCTGATGTACCTGTCGTCTCCTTCTCCTCCTTATATATAGTACATTAATTAATTACCAGTTAAAAATATCTTCTCTCTTTTTCCCTCGTCGACCTCAAACTTATACCGTTATATTCCCTTTTATAGCATGTCTGCGCTTTCGGAAAACACGCGCGATCGCGCGCGCGCGAACTACAAAACGACGAGAACACCGTCGCACCGTCTCCCTTTACTCTTTTTCGTTTCTTTCGTCTTCATTTTCGTCTCGAGTTCGGCCACCACCGTCGCGGCGTCGTCGTCGTACGAGTCGCGTCTTTTGGAGAAATGGAAAGGGACCAAGGAGTACGCGAAAGCGGAAAAGCAAGCGAAAGCGCTCGTGGAACGCGTTCAATTAAAAGAAGGAGGAGGAAAGGAGAAGATGACGACGACGACGATTTCTAAACAGCGCGAAACGAAAGCTGCGATCGCGACGCACTCGAACATGTGCGTCGCCAGACGGTACATTGATCTGTGCGAGGGAAAGACGAATGAAGGCGAGTGCAATGCAGAACCGGCGTGCTGGTGGGACGTTGCGCAAACGACGCCAAAGTGCACGAATCCGGTTGCTGAACCCACTGAGATGGGTATTGAGTTGGGTGCATCATTAATGCTGCTCGTGCCCGTGCTCACGTGCGGATTCGGTGGTCTGGAAGGCGAGGCGGCATGCACCACCCTGGCCGCCGACGGCTGGGGGTGCGTGTGGACCGCGGCGGACAGCTCGTGCGGAGTTGATATGACGGAAAGCGCGCTGACAAACGTGTTTGGCGATTCGTTCCTCGCAAAGCTCATCGTGCAAGGTTCTCAATGCGGTGAAATTACGAGCGAAGTAGCATGTGTTGATGCCTGCGCTTGGGACGCGACGTTCAGCTCGTGCGGCTCCCGAACGGATTTGAAGACTTCGTTGTACAGTTCGTATTGCGACACGGACACGAAAACGCAAGTTGATACTACCGATTATTGCGAAGTTCTTGGCGCGGAAAAAACGTGCTCGACGTTAACGAGCGATAGCGCGTGTTCTGCGAGCTCCGTGTGTATGTACGACGGAACTTCTTGCTCGGCGAGTATAGATATATTGTTTAAATCGTTGGCAGTCACGTTCGGCGGCAAACTCGCAACGCACATCGACGTGATGACGTGCGCTAAAGGTTTGCTCAATTGTGCGGAGCTTTCGAACTGCGAAGTTTTATCCTCGAATGGTGAACCGATTTGCGTTCCAACCGACGCGGCGTACGACGCCGCGTTGCCTAACAACGCGTTTTTAGCCGACATGGAAAAAAATGACTACACATGCAGCATGCACGACTCCTCCTCATCGTGCGCAACCGACAGCAAATGCGTGTGGAGCTTCGACGATTCCGATTGCAACGCGAATCCAAACAGCATCGAAGTGACGTGCGGTAGCGGCGTCTCGCTCGACAGCGCCGCCGGCGCCCTTCGCCGGGACGGTCTTCGCCTCGCCGCGACCACCGCGTTTGTTCTTCTTCCTCTTCTTCTTCTTCTTCCGTAAGAAAGAAAAAGAAAAGAGAGAGAGAGTGTGTACACGTGATGATGCGCTCCTCCCGGTTGTATTTTGTTGCCTTCTTCCGAACAACGGGGGCCAACATGTTTCTTCTTTAAAAGTTTTATTTATAATTTAAGAATACGGAAAAAAGGTCATGCATTTCCTATATAAAAGTCAATTAATGCGAGGACGTGTCGTAACAATTAAGCCACATCGTCGTTTCGTTTTCCTCAACACAAAAAAAATCCTTTAGAAAAGAATAAGACTGTTTCCGTACTTTATTGGTGACAAGTTCGAACAATTTCGAAGCGTTGAAGACGCGCAGAAGACGCGAGTCAGATCAGTCAAGAAGTGAAAACTTGGCAGGAACGCGCATGCACAGCGCGGACTACACACTTTACCTTCTCTCTCTCACTCTCTCTCGGTTTTAGTGGTAGTATTGTGAGTATTCTTATCTTCGCATCGTCGAGCTCTTTTTGCCGCTTTCGGAGGATTCCGAGATGCTTCCGAGATGCTTCCTCCTCAAATGTATCAACGAAGAGTGCGGCAAAATCGCGCCGAGAGATGCCAGTTGGCGGAAATCAAAAGTCGTCCTCGACGCGGACATTTGTAAGAAGTGTTTCGACGAAGAGGTGAGGGCGTTGAGACCCGACGACGATTCAGACGATTTAGACGAGGATGAGGAGGAGAGAAAGGAAGAAACGAAGGGCAACGAGAACAATGACAACAACAACAACAACAACAACAACAACAACAACAACAAAACGGATAAATCGGAGGCCGTGCACGACCTAAACAAAGAAAGAGCCAAAGCGAAAAGAGAAAAGCGAAAAGAAATAGCCAAATTAGGAATGAAATCGTGCGCCGCGTGCGCTTCGAAGGAAACCACCGCGGGGTGGTATCGCTCGCACGTCAAAAAAGGAGTGTATTTGTGCCATCGATGTTACTATCGCGAACGGACGATGTTGACCATAAAAGTGTGCGTGGCGTGTTCCACCGATCGAACGAGCGGGAGTTGGTTGAAGAGTAAAACCACCCAAGGCGGATATTTGTGCGTGAATTGTTATTACAAAGAGCTGGTGGCGTTGAGTGGGAAGCACTGCGGAACGTGCGAAAGTAAAACGACGAGCTCGATATGGTACAATGATAAAGAGCGCGCTGGAAAATACTTGTGCGCAAAGTGCTATGCGAGGCAGTGGAAGAAGATAAAGGAAAGGAGAAAAATAGAGGCGGAAGAAGCGAAGAAGATACAACAACAAGAACAAGGACAAGAGCAAGAACAATGTAACTTTTAGAATCGTATACATAATGACCATAATGATCATATACATAATTGTACTACAAATACATAAAATGAACGTCTATCTTTGTTTTTAAGATTTCGTCGTGAACAGTTCTCCTTTCACCCCGTCTGGATTATACCGAACGCTTCCCTTCATGTGGCAACACCAGTAATCCGGTATCACGCTGCTTTCAGGTTTGGCAACCGATTCGATCGTCGTTCCGAGCATCGTATCAAAGTGCAAAAATTTCTTAGAGTTCGCCTCGCCTCCGAGCATTTGCTCCAAAGCCTCTAAATTCTCCGCTGGATTCTCCAACGAGACAACCGTATTTGCGTTTTGAATGGCTACGTTTTGACTCGGGTCGCACGCTTCTACTTTACCATCGTTGCCGCTGTCGTACGCGTCGTGATGTTCGAAGCACCTCCGTAAGGAGATTTTTGTTTTGTCGTCCGCGTTGTGTCGCGTTGTTGGTATGATTTCCATAGGAATCGTTCGCGATTTCTTGAACGCCTCGTTCGTTCTTTTCCCATTTACGACGACTCGAGCAGAAGAATCCGGCGACACGGCACCTTTCGGCATTTGCGGGTGCGCCAAAAAAGAACGTTCCCGAAATTTACCTTTATTTCGCCACTGCTCGACGTTGATGACGTGATCTTGCGGACAAATAAACGGAAGCTGTAAATGCGAACCAGGGAATCGACCGTAGTGCGGGAACCACACTCGATCGATGCCGCAAAGGATCGGCGGTATGATCAAAATGCGATCGAGATGTTTTGCGATCGCAAGCGCTTCATTAACTTGTGCCAGCTGAAAATTCACCAAACGTTCATTTTCCGTGAGCACTTTCTCTTCTTTCGTTGGAATGCTCGGAAACGTGCTATCTCTCTCAGGCCAGCCGCGCTCGACGAATATATCGAATCCTCCGCGAACGGTTTCCTTGTCGTCGTCGATGTCGTCATTTCTACCTTCACTACTAGCCTCGAAACTATCACTACTACTATTATTGTTACCCCCGCTCTCGGTACTACTACGAAAGAAATCTCTCTCTACTCTCGGCGTAAAACTCATAAACTTCCCTCGAAAGTATTCCTCCTCCTCTCCCATCCAAGCGTTTGCCTCTCGCATTCGATTTCTCTTCCCCGGCGTCCCGCCGTATTGGAACGTCGCGTGTACAGCGTACGCGTTCTTCCTTTCTCTCTCGTGTAACCTCTGCACGTAATACGTGTGTCCGTTCGCAAATAAACTTACCGGCAGCGCCCCCATCTTCACTCGCATCTTCTTGTTCTCGTCCCCGTACGCTTCTTGCACTCCACTCCCGTCCACTTGCGTCTGGCACCCTCCATTCAAACTCTTCAAATCGTTAAACGCGCTTTGGTCCCACAGATTATCGTCCTTTTCGATCCTATCCACCCACTCTGTCGTTAACTCCTGATTCCCGCGACTCGCTAAAAACCACATGATCCCAATATTACTCGCCGCGTGGCAAATGTGAAACTCCAACCCTTCTCCATCTACCATAAACTTCTTCTGTTTCAAACTTTCAATCATCGTCTCCGACCTCAACTGATCCGAAGACACTAAAACATCCGCCACTGGGTACCGCTTAAAAAACGGCAACGGATTCCTCAACCACACCACGTCGATATCTGAAACCAAAACGTTCACCCCGCTCCTGGTAAAATCTCTAATCAATCGAATCTTATCTCGTCCCATCTGGTGGAAATTCTTCGTCCCCCACCCAAAATCGTTCTTCACCGCTTCCTTCGAGATCCCTTGCGATCCCATCAACCACGTGTGCACGCCACCGCTAAACTCTTCCTTCAAACTTTCGTACATCTTTTCATCCATCGCGCCTACGATAAAGTTACTCAAACCCAACCGATTTTGCACGTGGTTGATCCAGTTCCTCGCGAAATCCAAGTAGTGATGGTTCGCCCACGTGACGATGATTGTGTTATCCTTCGCGATTTTCTGTATGTGTTCGATGGTCAACCCGGTAGACAGTTTCGTTTGCGCCACCGGTTTGGTTTCGCCCGAATGCGAGAATCCGAGGTGGACGTCTTTCAGTGACCTTCGAGACAAAGACGACGACGACGAGGTCTTACCATCGCCTTCTTCTTCGAAACCAACTCTTCTCATCGCCTCCCCCGATGATGATGATGATGTCGCCGACGTAATCTTCATCATCAAAATCACCAACAACAGTACCAACGCCTTCGTTCCGATCATCCTCCTCGTCGACTTAAACAGAAAAGAAGAGGAACACGACGATGCCGATTTTGACGATTTTGATGAGAACAACGTGGCGACGATCGTCGTCGTCATCGAAAGAGGGAGGAGGAGAAGTTAAAGAAGAAGAAAAAGAAGCCGCGCAACACCTCCTTATTGTAATGAAGAATTCCAATTTTGCTCGAAATGCGCCACTTTTTTCCTCACGATGATGACGATTCAAACGACGACGACGATGAGGCTGAAAAACACAAAAACTATCATCAACAGTAGCTACGGTAAAAGTATTATTCGTGGCATGGCTTTTGCGGCGAAAGGAGGAGCATCTCGCAGCATTACGAACAGTTTCACATCGTCGAAAAGAAGCACCAATTTCGTTCGTTTGGCGGCGACGAACAACAATCATCGCTTTGCGATGATGACGATGATGTCGTCGTCGTCGTCGAGAGGACAGAAGACCACCACCGCCGCGGTCGGGAAAGGCATGCCAGTTCCGGTTCCAGACAACGAAGAATTGCCGTTTAGTAGAAGTGCACACAACCCGTGGGGGGAGAACGACGAGAGGTTCCTCGGGAACGACGAGGACAAGAGAGGAGGAGGATTCAACGCGAAATCCGTTCGACTGGTGCAGTGGTACCCGGGACACATCGCTCGAGCGGAACGGTTACTCCGAGATCAGTTGAAAAACGTAGACTGCGTGGTGGAAGTTCGGGATTTGAGGATACCGTTGGCGACGAGCCACCCGGACGTGGCCGCTTGGGTCGGGAGCAGTCGGGATAACAGTAATAACAACGCTAATAACTCTTCTTCTGGTAAACTTCACATAACCGTTTTGAATCGGTCGGATATGGTGGACGAGCAAGAAAGAGCGAAGTGGGTTTCCTATTTTAAACACAAAATGAAAGAGAGACACGTGATTGTGACCGACGCGAAATCTGGTCGCGGAGTCGAGCAGGTGAAGAAAATCGCGCTCAGCGTAGCGAAGGAGGTGAACGAAAAGCGGATTCAGAAAGGTTTATTGGCGAGACCGGTGAGAACTGCGGTGGTTGGGTACCCAAACGTAGGGAAATCGGCGTTGATTAATCGATTGGTTGGGAAGAAAGCGTGCGCATCCGCGCCGCGACCGGGGGTGACCAGAGATTTGAGATGGGTGCGAGTGAGCGAGGAGATTGACTTGTTGGATTCTCCCGGAGTATTACCGCCGAGAATGAGTGATCAAGACGCCGCGAATCGATTGGCGATGGCAAACGACATCGGCGAGGCGTCGTACAAAGCGAGCGAGGTCGCCGCGAGGTTGTTTGAGGAGATGAAAATGTTGCCGAGTTGGAGGAGAGAGAAAGGGAACATCGGAAACGTTCTCATGAAGAGGTACAAGATGTCCGCGAAAGAGGTGGAGGAGATGAACGGGGACATGTTCATCGAAAAGATTGCCCTTAGCACTTGCGGTGGGGATTTCGAGAGAGCTGGCGCGAAGGTTTTGAACGATTTTAGGGGTGGGTTTTTAGGAAAGTTTTGTTTAGAAGTGACGCCGGCGCGGTAAAAGATGCGCGTGACGTACGCGTACTTTCGCCGGGCCAAAGCTCATGTACTACTACTACTGCTGCTACTACTACTGCTACTGCTGCTACTACTACTCCTTTGCCTTTCTCTTCTTTCGTCATCGTCGTCGTGTTTCTGTTTTTGTCGCTCATGCTCTTATCTGTTATTTCCAGTTGGCGTCCGACGTGAGTTCCCCGCGCCAAACGGATTATCGTCTTTCCAATCATCCCAACGTCTCTTTTCGTACAACTTTTCATCGCTCAACTCGTCCTCCGTCTTGGCGCTTTCCAACACCGACTTGCGCTTCTCTCTTTCCTTACTCAGTGCCGTGCGCTCCATTAATTCTCTCAGCTCGATTTCTCCGGCTTCTTCGATAGACATTGTGGGTAAAATGTGCGAAGGCCGAAACAAAGCGCTTCTCGCGTCTCGAACGACGCTTTCCTTGCGATTCGCGAATAAGGAAGACGGGAGCGACGGGATCGCAACCGTCGGCGCAGACGTACCAGCCGGCGGCGCGCTTCGGTTCATCATTCCATTTCGACCGTTTGTTCCGTTGTTGTTCTTGTTGCTCTCCAGAGACGCGATGGCTTTTAAAAGCTCCCCTGGAATTCTCGAGGACGAACTCTCCTCCTCCCCTCCTCTTTGCTGCTTCTTCTCCCCTCCTTGTACGATTCTCCTCACCTCGTCTTCGCTCACGCCGGTCAAAAGTGCCACCTCCTCTTTGCTCCCCTCTATCATTTCAATCGAATCCAACACGGCTTTTTCAATCATCGCAAACCAATACTCTCGAACCTTCTCCTCGTCAGCTTCCTCTTCCCCTTCTTCCTCTTCCTCCTCTTCCGCAGTCCTCGATTTCACCCGAGCGCATCTGTCTACTACTCCGCTCTTCTCCATCTCCTCCAACTTCCTCCTCAACTCGCTTTGCTTTTTAAACCGTTTCACTTTCATCGTTCTCTTCGCTTCCGGAGTCATCATAGCCTCTCGAGTAGTACCACCGTCGTCATCATCATCATCATCATCATCATCATCTTCTTCTATCAAACCCGCCGCCGCTCTCGCGTCCTTCTCGAACCCGCGCGGGAGGAACCGCGCCGCCGACGCAAACCTCAAGAACCGCTCCAAACACTCCTTCCCTCGTAACACGTGCTCCACGCGCAGTTCTCGGTTCATCACCATCGTCGTCTTCTTTTCCTCCCCTTCTGCTTCGCCGGCGATGAGAGGCACAAACTCCGTCCGCATCGACTGCCAACACTTCCCCTGAAAATACAAGCACAACGCGTATTTCAAATCGTTCGTGGAGACGTTCTCTCCTCCTCTTCTGTTGTCACCGCCAAAGTTTTCCTCGTTCTCACCACCGTTGTTGGCATCATCATCAAAACACCCGGCCGAATCGCATCTCCGGAAAACTTCCGCGAACATCTCGATCGCTTCTCGCAAAAAAAAAGAACCGTCATTATCACCACCACCATTAATACCACTCGACGTCCTCGTCGTCATCTTCTCCCGGGCGAGCGCGAACAATTCCTTGGTCGATTTCGTTTCCATTTCATCAGAAGAAGTATTCCTCGTCATCTCTCTCTCTCTCTCTCTCTCTCTCTCTCTGTTTAAT
>Ga0181598_1002979_pt1 | contig 14966 bp, 5 predicted proteins | sample 041ome_4_FD_153295 | JGI IMG/M metagenome (GOLD analysis project Ga0181598, IMG submission 153295) | Coastal salt marsh microbial communities from the Groves Creek Marsh, Skidaway Island, Georgia - 041404US metaG (spades assembly) | ecosystem: Environmental > Aquatic > Marine > Intertidal zone >... | reverse complement strand
AGAGAAGAAAGAGTCTCACGCTATATGGTCTCTCTCTCTTCTCTCAAAGTTTCTTCTTCTTCTTCTTCTTCTTCTTCTTCTTTGCGAAGATTTTCGAAAAATTTTCGTACGAGCAAAAAAAAAAAACAAGGCACTCTTCAGAACATACGACTGACTCACGCACGTAACAAACGCTGCTCCTCTTCATATCCGGTTTCGAAAGCGCTTTCGGCGCGCGCTTTCGGCGAGGGCGCTTTCTTTTTCAAACACTCTTCCTTTCCCGCAGAGGAGGAGGTTTTGTTGCTTCTTTTTAAAGAGAAATAATAAAAGAAGGAGAAGAGTTCATATCGGCGCATCACACCAAACAAACGACTTTCGAGAGATGAAGGAGGAAAAAGAAAAAGAGGTGATTGAAATCATCGACGACGACGACGACTGTGACTTTGACGAGGAAAAAGGCGACGGTGGTATTTCTCCGACGACGAAGGCTTTTTGTTCTTCTTCTCTTCCAGAGAAGGATGGAAAAGAAGGTGGCGATGGTGCGGTCGCGAAGAAGAATACCGGTGGTGCTCATCTCGTTCCTCGTTTTTCGAGCGATGCTGTTGAAGTGAAAGAAGAGAAGAAGACAGTCGACGCGAGTTTATTTAGCAAGAACGCCGTTACGATCGCGGCAGCGGCAAGAGCGAGGAGGAAAGAAGAAGAGAGAAAGCGCGCCAATAGTACCGCTACGGCGTCTCTTGCGGTTCCGCAACCGACGAGAGCAGCAGCAGTAGCTCGTGCCGATGTCGCTCCCCCTCTTCCTCCTTCCGTTCCGGCTGCCGCAGCCGCGGCGAAAACTCAACCCGCGATTACTCCTCACGCTCCGAAACCGAGCAAACCGAGAAAGAAGAAGCGAGAGTTGCGAGAGATACCAGAAGACCATCGCGGGAAACCTGTGACGTATGAACTCGACTGCGAGGAGTTGTTCGCGAAATCGTTCGATAGAAGAGAGGTTTGGAGAGAGGTTTTGGAGAGGAAAGGGAGGACGTACCGTTCCTCTTCGGCGTCTGGTAAAAATAACACGAAGAAGAAGGAAGGAGAACGAGAACATGACGGAACGCTCACCCCAAAAGAAATCGAAGAGTTGAATCTCATCAAAAGGAAAACGCTGTTGGAAAACGACGATACTATTGAAAGAGCGGACGTGGAAAATGTGCAGGAGTTGGTGGAAGATTTTGCGGCGTTTTTCATCGCCACGTATGACGAGAAGAGGAAAAGGTGGGCAAAGAAGTGCTTTCGCGAAAACGCAAAGCGACGAAGAGCGAAATCGGAAGAAAACGCTAAGAATGATGCGCGTAAATTGACCGATGGGTTGGAACGAACGTTCGATGAACCGGCCTCGTCAAAGGATTTCGTCAGAATGCTGATGGAGTCGAAGAAGGGTTCGATGAGAACTGTACTCGTCGACGGGAACCGTCAAGGGATCGTGGAAGTGGTGAATAACATGCCGAAGTGCACGGTAAGGGAGTCTGCGTTCGGTTTTAAAAGGACAGAAAGGGAAATGACGGTTCCAGCTGTGCGAATTCGGCCGGTGTCGAACGTGCCTGAGTACCGAGCTTACGTGTATTCCGTGCATGAAAACGTCCGAGGCTTGGAAGAAGAGAGGAGGAGAAAGTTGCTCATTTCTGATCAAGATGGCGAGTACCGAGTCGCGAATGAAAACGATTCCGATTACAGCGATGAGGAGGAAGACTTCGAAACCGGGGGAGAAGAGTACCCGTGGCATCGACGCGACGATCTTTTGTTATATTCTTGTGTTAAGTACGTCATCGGTGAGAACTCAAAATTAGACGAGTTTCTCATTCAAGACGTTTCAGAAGCTGCCGCGACAGCGGGCGGTAAGGGAGCAGCTATTGCAGGAGATGAAGACGAAAAAAAAGACGAAGCAAAGCCGAGTAAAACTGAGGATACAACAAACACAACGACAACAAACGAAACGACGACGAAAATGGAAGTAGAAGATGTCGCGATGACTGGCGACGAACGAGTAGAAACTGAGGAAGAAGACGAAGATGGGTTTGCAAAGCTGAATAAGCATCTCGAAGAAAGAAATAAGAACGAACAAGAACCGCAAAACCGGCAGCAGCAAAGAGACGAAGAAATTGAAGTGAAAAAAGATGTGATGAACGAAGAGGAGGACAAAAACGACAAGGAGAAGAATCTATCTGACGACATCAAAACTAGCACTGCTGCGACACAAACGAAGAGGCATTACACCCCAATCGATATCAAAGCGAAGCAATTATTCGAAAGTGCATTGTCCGCGCTCGCTTCATACATCACCGGTGTGCCTCCGGTCAGCAGCATCGCATCACGGGTCAAGATTCTTCGTGATCAAGAGTGTGGCATTCGAGACATTGTCAAAGACGTAGAATCTATGCACGACAAGGATGCGAAAAAGAAGAAATCCAAATTGACTTCTTTACCGAAATTGAAAACGTTCGAGGCGATAGCAAAGGAAGTCATAAGCCGAGAATCAATCGATTTCTTGCCTCGAAGATTGCACGAGTACAAGAATATGGAAGCCGCGATGGATTCCTTTCGCACGTTGTTTTGTCCAAGATGTCACAGTTATTCGTGTCAAGTTCACGGCAACGGGCACTTGCCGAGCATCGGACGAAGGATTCTTACGAATCACAAACCCGAATGGAAAAATAGGGGAGGACAGTCTGGTGGCCCGCAACAGAAGAAGAAGAAAGAGCACGTTCCGGTCCCGGGTAGAAGAAATGAACGCCTTAGGGGCAAAGACACCATCAATCCCAACACCGATGCGAGCGCCCCGGCCACCATGGACTTCGATGATACCAATGACGATAAGAAAGAAGAAGATGGGCGAATGAATGACGCGGATGATATCAATAACATTGACGGCATCGAAGAAGGTGGAAAGAAGCAAAGTGCTCCCAAATGTGATCCAGAAACAAATTATTTAGCGCTCGCAAAACCAAAAGATCCGTGCCGAAGTTCTGAGTGTTGGCGTTCAAACGAAGCACTCTTCGCTCTCATGAAAAAATTGCAACCGCCGTGGCTTCCTCCGTCCGACCGCGTATTTTGCGCGCCGATTCCCGCTGATAATAAGGATAAAATGATCGATCAGATGGATGTGTCTGAGGCGGAAATGGCAGATTTCCTCTCCCGAGACGAATCCATCACCGACGAGTACTTATTGTCCATCGCTCAAAAGTACAAGCACACCGCAAAGTGGGAGAATTGGGTCGTCGAGGTATTCGACAAATCGTTGGATATTTTCGAAGATTCAGCGAATCCTTGCGCGGTTGCTAGTTTCTTAGAACCGTGCGAAACGAAACCGCCGTCGTGTAAAATCGTCTGTGAAGAAATGCTCTCGATGTTTTGCGAAGACATTTTGGACAAGAGAAAGGAAGATAGAGCAGCTCAAAGGGCCGAAAAGGGCGAAGCTAAAAATGGTGGTACAACTGCAGTTGATGCTGCGACAACGACAATGGACGCTAGAAAAAGAAAAGGCCCGCGATTGATCAAGCGAGCGTGGGAAACGCAAGCAGAAAGCAAACAAATCGGTAACAGTCGACATCGACGAAAAGCCTCCAAGAAGGCGCCCAATATTGGTTACCAAGGTACGGTCGCAAAAAGCACCGTCGCGCGAAGAAAAGAAGCCTCCGAAGGTGACAAAAACGCTTTGTGGTGCGAATATGAACCGTGCAATTGTGAGGGTGGCGTCTGCACGGACGAATGTCCGTGCTCACTGAACTGGAACTTTTGTGAAATCAACTGCGGGTGCGGCGCAGATTGTCGCAACGCATTCATCGGATGTAATTGCAAAAGCGATTGTTCCAAATCGACGTGCCCGTGTAAAATGGCCGCGAGGGAGTGCGATCCGGACAAATGTACGGAGTGTTGGCCGTCTATTCGAGATTTTTCAAGGCGCAAGAGAGAGTTAGAAGGCATTACTCTCGATACGGAAATTTTTTCCAGCGATCCAAAGTTGTTTGGCATCACCGAAATTAACATGAAGCGCAGGCAAGAAGACAAGAAAGCGCCGTGCGAAAATATGAAACTCCAATTGAAAGAGCATGCGCACGTTTTACTTGGAAAATCTCCAATCGCTGGTTGGGGTGCCTTCTTTGGCTGTGATGCGAAGAAAGACGATTTCTTGGGCGAATACGTTGGCGAGATGATCACGCATGGAGAAGCCGAAAGGCGCGGGAGCCAATACGATCAAACCAACTCCAGCTTTTTGTTTAACCTGAACAACAAGTGGGTCTTAGACGCTTATTCGCGAGGAAACAAGTTCAAATTCGCGAACCACTCAAAGAAACCGAACTGTTATCCCCTTGTGATTTATGTGCGCGGGAACCATCGCATCGGCATTTACGCAAAAACGGATTCCAAATTCGGCGACGAAATGTTCTACGATTACGGGTATACGAAAGATATCATCGGAGAAGCTCGCGTTTGGGCGCACGATGATGAAGACCAGGACGAAGGGAATTATAGAAAGTAATACTAATGAAATTATCAAGTCAAATTATCATCGATACATCTCTTGTCATTCAACAAGACCTAATTTTACGCGCTCTAAAAATTTTCTTCTAATTGCTATCATCACTATTTCGTCTTCCTGATCCTCTACCTCGTCCTCCTCTGCCGGGTGATCCTCTGCCTCTTCCCCTGCCACCACCATCGACCCATGGCGGTGCGTTCGAATTTCCTCGTCCATCTTCGCTGTCGTAAAAGTTTCTTCTCACAACTCGTCTTCGCCGGCTTCCGGAGCCACTTGAATCCTCATCTCTGAAATCGCGGTTATTACCATTATATTTGGCATCATAACCGTTCCAAGTATCGTTGTTGTTGTTATTATTATTATTATTACCGTACCGACGCGGAGGTCTGTTCATTCCATCACTCCCTCGCTGATTGTAACTTTCATTTCTCGCGCTCATGGAGTGTTGCTGACGGTTATAATATCCTCCTCCTGCTCTGTTGGAATTAGGGGAATAGCGGTTGTCTCGAGGAGCATAGTAATCGTCAGATTCAATGGGCATGCCTTTTTCGTCGGCAATTATGTTCATACCTCCGTCACCGTGCGTTTGCATGCGTTCTCTGGCGACTTCCATCACTCCTAGAGGAGATATTGGCAGGAAAGTTAACTGAGCCCGGTCTCTTTTAGCGATGGATTCAAACGCAACTTCAACTTCACGTCTAGACCCTTCGTCTTCCATATCGATAAAATCAATCATGACTAAACCACCAATATCGCGTAAACGCAGTGTTTTGGCGACCGTTTTCGCTGCTTCGATATTCACACGACGCGCTAATTCATCGTTGTCCGCACCTTCTTTTTTCATGGCTGATCGGCCAGCGTTCACGTCAATGGCGGTCAACGCTTCCGTACGTTGAATGACCAAGTGCGCACCGGGAAGTTCCGTTTGGTCGAGCCATATAACCTCGTCGTCTAAGGACTCTACCGCTTTCGCAATACCCAAGTGTTGGAATAATGCGTTTGATGAACCACTGTAGCTGTCGCTACTGTAATCATCAGTATTGTTTGTATTACTTCCCGCGGCGAACAAAACCACTCGATCAATGATTTCTTTTGAGGCGCCTGCTCTGGTGAGATCGTCAACAATTGCCTCATACGCGCTCGTCGTGTCCACATATAACTTCGATATGCGTTCACCAAACAAATCGCGGACTAAAACTTGTTCACTAGTTGCCGAGTTTAGTAATCGTCTCGGTTCCAAGTCCGGGTAATCATGCGCTTGCTTCGCGGATAAGTTCAAATGTCCATCCAAGCGATATTTCTTTCGCATGAAGTCATTTTGAAGGCTGGAGGATTGTTTTACAAGTTTCTCCGCAGTTGTCTTCACCGAATTCCAGTCGTCCACTAGACGTTTGATATCTAGTTCTAGAGCATCTTGTGCGACGCCAGCGGCTTCGGTGCGCATGATTAGCGCCGAATCAGACGGACAAACGCTCAAACCAACCGATTTGACGTATTTGCGCGCCGGACCGATGAGTTTGCGAGAAACGTACACGCCTTCACCATCCGGGCACAACACGACATTTCTCCCAGGTAGCGTTGGACGGGCAGAAACGCGCGGACCTTTATTGAATTGACCGAGTCGAGTGACTTGGACAACGATTGGTTGTCCTTGTTCCCATTTTGTGGCGCATGCGCCTCGAATATCTTCTTTCGTGACGCCAAATTTGTCGCGAATTTTACGAATCGTTTTCCTCTTTCCCGCTTCTGGATCGTCGCCAAAGTCTTCCTCTTCTTCGCCATTAGCACTTGACGTCCGTGTTGTTTCTGTTTTCGCGGCGTTACCATTCTCGTCGTCTTCATCCACGCTCTCGTCAACTTCTACTTCTTCCGCACCAAACAAGATTTCCATCCCATCCTCCCCGTCGCCTTCTTCTATCCACTCCTCCGTGACTTCCCCAGTTTCTTCGTCCACTTCAATATCATCCATTTGCCCAGCTACACTCGCCATAAATTCGTCAGATTCAAAATCTAAAGCGTCGTTGGTTGGTGCTTCCAACGCGAGTTCGACGGATTTCATAGCCGCGAGTTCCATTTTGATGACAGACAAATCTAATCGCCATGGTTCCAAGGAGACAAGAGGTATTTGGTCTTTTTGTTTGCTTTTACCACCATATTCATCATCGCTTTCATCGTAGTCATCGTCGTCATTTTCATCTGAACCACCCTGATGCCTTTCAGACGGCGGCGAGCGCCCGCCAGCGCCTCGCCACGACTCGGAAGATCGGGATGCTAAGGCATTTCTTTGCCGTTCTTCTGCAGCAGCTTCCTCAGCAGCCGCGCGTGCGCGATTCAATAAATTTTTCCCTTTACTCGGCGAGGGTCCACCACTGCCGTCCCATAGATCGCCCCAATCGCCACTTCCCCATCGTTTTTTTGTCGGTCCGACTTCAGACGTAGTTGATGAATCATTGTCATCGTCGTCATCCTCGTCATCCTCTTCCACGCTCCCGTTGATTGTTCTGTCGTACTCTTCTTCGAACAACTGTTTTTCTTCCCACTCTTTAATCAACTCGGATGTCTTCATCAACTCTTTCAGTTGCTTCTGCGAACATTTCGCAACCGCTTCTTCGCCGTACTCCTCTTGTAACAACTTCAACTTGCGCGCTTTTCGAAGTAAAACTTTCGCTCTATTGACTTTCACGGGCACATACATACCTTCCGGTCGATCGACCCAATCTATTTTCGTTTTCCACGCCATGGCTGGCGAGTCGATGCCTTTTTGCAATAAAGCGTACGGCGGCCCTTTACCCGTTAAATCTACGAGCAAGGCGTTCATGCCTTTCATAACGCGCGCGACGGTACCTATGTATATGTCTCCGACGCGCATTCCTTTACCGACTTCTGTGCCATGCTCGGACCAGATTTCGACGAGTTCGCCTTCTTCTAGAACACCAATTTGTACGCCTCGACCTCGAAATTGGTCTGCGGCGGAATAGACTATTTCCGTTTCTAATCCTGTTCTGATGCCACTCAGGTGCGAACCGGGACTGTAGCCTAATTCAACCGCTAAATCATTGTGCATCGCAATAGTGTCCTCTCCTCCTACTTCATCTTCCTCATCTGTGCTGTTGCCGTTATCATCGTTATTTTTATTGCCATTACTTCGACCTCGTCCTAATGTTGCCTTTTCTATTCCTTCTCGCGCGTCTTCGTCGATGTCGTCGTCGTCGTCGTCGTCGTCATCTTTTGTCGCCTCGACGACTTCTTCCTTCTCTCCTTCGTCCGAGGACGCGTTCATCGCGTCGACTTGCTTCGCGGACGGTTTCTGCCCATCCCACGCTAACCACGCCCCGCCGGTTTCAATTTTATTCTCCGAAGCTTTCACCTCCACTTTCGCCGTAGAACTCGCGGTCAATCTCTCGTCATCCACCGGCCAATCGACCGTCATTTCGTATTTCACGCATCTCTCCGGCAACTCGACGTAGAAAGACTCCCCGGGAGACCACTGAATGACGTTTTGAAACTGATCGAGCAAAACCACCTTCAGCTCAGTTTTACTAAACGCCCTGTCGTCGGATAATTCAATCTTACCGGTCCACTTCTCCGCGTCGTTCGGCGTTTGAACGAGTTGCAAACACTCTCGCGAGTCCCATCCACCAAAGGCGTCCAACGTGCCGATAACCGCCACGCGTTCTTTATTATTATTCGACAAACTCGAAGAAGAGGAAAAATCCTCCTCTTCGCCGCCGCCGCCGTCGTTGTTGTTGCTGTTGTCATTATTCTTATTACCGCTGCTGTTGCCGTTATTGCTATTACTATTATTACCGCTAGCGCTACTATTCCTCCTCCTGGTCACGGTGACGAAAAAAGAAACTTTCCCGGACCGATTCGGTCCATCTTTCGAACGTCTGCGCAAACCCTTCGATCGGGCGACGTTCGTGATCGTTAAATACCCGCGCTGCGCGTTGTCGCTACCACTTCGTGTTCTTCTTCTTCTTCTTCTCGTCGAGAGATGAGCGCGCGACGACGAGGCGTTCGATGAAAGAGAAGAAGAACAAGTCGAAGCCATTCTCATTCTTTTTTGTTATTAGATATCTTTTGTTTGTTTATCCAACAACGGCGAACGAACGCGCGCGTTTGTGTTTGCTCTTTTCTCGCGCAAACAACAACAACAACAACAACGAGTAATGGTAGCAGTAGAAGAAGAAGAAGAATGAGAAGCAGAGACGCCAAACCGAGTACACTTAGTATCCCTGCGCGCGCGCGGTCTTTGACGCACCAACGCGTTTTGACGAAAAAATTGCATTCACATTCTTCTTCTCCTTCTTATTTAGGGTTTAGGGTTTAGGGTAGAATGGGGAGAAAGTAAAGAGAGAAACGACGACACAAAACACACTTTTGAGTTTCTACTGACTGAACACAACAAAAAAAATGGCTTCGAAAACGAGACACTTCTCCGCGCAAATGAAAGGTGGCAAACACTCCGACTTGTACGTTGCCATTTTTATCGTTTTGTGCATGTTTCTGGTCGCATTTTTGATCGCGTGGAGAGCTTCGAGACGGGAATTTGCGGTGAAGGGGAAGATTCATTAAAAAGAAAAGATAACTAAAAGAGAGAGATGATTGTTGTCGTCGGGAGCGAACGCGGTGGTTTTCTTCGCGCTTCTTCTTCGTCTACTTCTCGAGCGTTGTCGTCTTCTTTTTTGGCGCTGAAGACGGGGAGGTCGCCGAGAGGTGGTCCGGTTGGCGGGAGTTATTCGAAGAAGAAGAAGAAGAAAAGGAAGAAGAGTGGGCGGCGAACCCCTAATAATAACTGTTTTCACGGCGGCGACGACAAAAATGAAGCGGGGGAGAAGATTAAAAATGTGGCCATCATAGGCGCAGGTTTTGCGGGGTTATCGTGTGCGTATAACTTGATAAAATGTAGTAGTAATAGTAGCGATAGTAACGGTGCGGGCGTGCGCGTGACCGTTTTTGCGAGTGAACGCGCTGGTCGCGGCGGCGCTTCCTCCGTCGCCGCCGGATTGTTGCATCGACGCACGCCGAAGGGGTCAAAAATGCCGTTTGGTTCCCTCGGGTACGCGAAGACGGTCGAGATGCTGGAGAAGTGTCAAAAAATTGAGGAGATGATGGTCGATCCGGATTTGAATTTGAGCAGTGGGATTGACTTTCGATTCAGCGGCGAGTTGAGGGACGTGAAACGAGGTAAGATGTTTAGGAAAGTCGGGTGTTTGCGACCGGCGAGGACGGAGAAGGATACGATTGGAATCAAAAAGAATGTTCTTTCGAAGAATACAAAAAACGATAATAATAATAATAATAATAATAATAATAATAATAATGAAGATAAAAGACTAATGCTAGAAGAAGAAGAAGAAATAGAAGACGCGATTCGTTTTGTCGAGAGAGATGAAATCGAGGTGGATTTGCTTCGATTACGAAACAAGGGAGAAGAGGTAGGAGACAAAGACAAAGATGTGAATAATTCGTGCGGTTTTTACGTCGAAAACGGCATAGTCGTGGACGCTCAAAGGTACTTGGAGGCTTTAAAAGTGTTGATTGAATTCGAGGCGGCAAAAAATGCAGACGCGAACGTTTCGTTCGCGTTCAAGAAACGACGCGTGGAGAGTCTGGAGGACGTTGCGAAGGAATCGTTCGACGCCGTCATTTTGTGCTGCGGCGGTGAAATTTTGCGCGACGGATTTCTCGACGACTCCACGAAACAAGAATTACTCGAAAAAGTGGGAGGGCCTTTAGAGCTTCAAGCAGGACGAGCGCTCGTGTTGGAACGCGAGAATTGTTTCGTTAGGGAAGAAGGTGGCGAGAAATGGGAAATGCCCGGCATTCTCGGATCGCACTATCTCTCTCCATTTCAAACAACCAAAGCGATGTTTGGACCGACGAAAGAAAGAGGCGACAAAGTGAAAGCAGAAGATGCCGCTAAAGCTGGGTACTATTCCACAGAAGCCGCGAAAGCTTCTTTTCCGGACACCCCGGAAACGATCGATTTCTTGCTGCGCGAACTGAACGAAAAAGTCTACCCGCGCGCAAACTCCGAGACGAAGGAGAATCAAACGAATATTTTTTTCTCCACCAAAGACATCGATACCGTCGCGTACGGCGTCCGAGTCAACGGTCCGCGAACGCACGCCGGCAGATTCCCGAAAATCATTCAGTTTGACGAGAAGGAGAAAGCCAACGATTCCAGAAAAATCTTTGCCGTAACCGCCGTCGGCGCGAGAGGTTTGCTCTACCACGCGTTGTTAGGCGAGTGGGTCGCGCGAACCGTTTTATTAGCGTCCTCCTCCTCGTCGGCGTCTTCTTCCTCTTCACCATCATCCAAAGACGATGATCACGCGACGACGACGTTCGAAACCATCGTACCTGCAGAGTTCCGGTAGAGATAGATGCGCGCGGTAGTACTAGCGAGTGAGTTTTGATGACGTTTCGCGTGTGTGTGTGTCATCTCTCCACAAAAAAAAAGAAACTTTTACGTACGGAAGCGCACAAAAACTACACCATTTATAATCGCATTACATAAAATATAAAATAAAAGCATGGAAATCCATCCGTTCCGGTTGAAACCCGGTCAGGTGCGTCCTCCGTCGCGCGCGCGCTGCGTTTCTCTCTCTCGATCGTACATAAATGTTCCCATTATTCGAAGCGGATGTGGATGTTTCAAAAAGAAGACTTTGTCGAATTGGAAAAAATTCGATCGGTATCTTTTCTTTTCCCCATCGCGCGATTGTTTTATATGTATCAATCATCCGTTGTGCGTTGTTATAAACGCGACGACGTCGTGCGTTTGCGACTGACTTTTCGTCTCTCTCTCTCTCTCTTTGCGTATCTTTGTGCGCGAACAACATCGCGCGTAAAAAACAGGACGTGCGAAAAGAGCTCGAACACTACTGCCAACTCAAAAACATCCAAGCCGGGTGCATAATCACCGCGGTCGGCTCTTTACAAAAAGCGAAGATACGCCTCGCCTCCTCGGTGCAAACGAACACGAACGAAGTAGCGGAGCTGACGGAGGAGCGGTTTGAAATCGTCTCCATGACTGGAACGTTATCCGCGAAGAATGGGATGCACGTGCACATCGCGGTAGCGGATGCGAATGGAGAAGTGTGCGGTGGGCACTTGTTGGAGGGGTGCGAAGTGTTCACGACGTGCGAAATCGTCTTGGGCGAATGCAAACGGTTCGCGTTTGAAAGACACGACGACGTGAACACGGGGCACAAGGAGTTGGTCGTGGTGAAGAGCACGGCGAGAGATTTAGAGAGCGAGTATTATTTAGATGACGACGAAGGGGGAAGCGCGAGCACGCCGACGGGCAAAAAGGCGAGGAGATTACGGCAGATGCGAATGATGGAATTAGAGCGAGAGCGATTAAGACAAGAAGGAGGAGCAGAGAGAAGAGGATTATTTTCGAGGATAGCCGCGGTGATAGTGCCGCCACCAACCCCTATGAGGACCGTGAATGAAGTCGCGGACGAAGTATAGTTTATTTTCTTGTACGTGTAACAACAAATTCTTTTATATATATTCAGCAAACTGATGATGATAATGATTAATGTACAATAGCGTAGCAGTTTTTTACCGCACTTCATTCCCTTCTTCTTTTGTTTTAAACGACGGGAATGGGTGTCACCGGAATGCTAGCGTCGCCGTCAGTCTTCTCGGAATCTTCCCCGTCGATAGTATTCGTCTCCGCATCTTCGGACGACGACGGGGTCTTCGGCAACAACTTCTCGTCTCTAAATCCCTGGTTTAAGATGTCAATGTTCTGTTGCCCTTCGTATTTAAACGGCCTCTCTCCCAAGACTTTGACCAAGTCGTGTCTTTGCAACACCTCTTTATCTAACAACGCTTTCGCTAAACTTTCGACGACGGATTTCTTCTCTCTCACTAACGCCACCGTTCGCAGATACGCTTTGTCCACCAACTCTCGCACTTCCTCATCAATCATTCTCGCTGTATCCTCACTGTACGGCGATTTGAAATCGTTGTCGCCTTTCGGAAACGAGAGCAAACCAATTTTTTGGTTCAATCCGTACACCGCGGTCATGTTGTATGCCATTTTCGTGACTTTTTCGAGATCGTTTTGCGCTCCCGTAGAGATTTTGCCGAGCATGACGTCTTCTGCCGCGCGACCGCCGAGCGTCATGCACATCATGTCGGTTAATTGTTCCGTGGTAGCTAAAACGTTTTCGTTGGGGAGATATTGGGCGAAACCCAAGGCGGCGGAACCTCTCGGAACGATGGAGACTTTCAACAAAGGCTCGGCGTGTTCCATAAACCAACCGACGACGGCATGACCCGCTTCGTGATACGCAACCGTTTCTCGCTCCACCCGAGAGATTACTTTTTCCTTCTTCTCTAAACCAGCAATGACACGATCGACTGCTTTTTCAAAGTGTTCCAACACGACAAATTCCGCGGATTCGCGCGCGGCGACCAAAGCCGCTTCGTTGCAGACGTTGGCAATGTCCGCGCCGGCGAATCCTGGAGTTAACGCGGCGAGTCGCTCAGAATAGTCCTGCACCGGTCCATCCAATGTAATTTTTTGTAAATGCACTCGAAAAATTTGTTCTCTTCCTTTCACATCTGGTCGGTCGACGGTAATTTGTCGATCGAATCTCCCCGGTCTCAACAACGCCTTGTCTAAAATGTCCGGTCGGTTCGTGCCGCCGAGAATGACGACGCCTTGCGAGGACCCGAAACCATCCATCTCGACTAACAACTGATTCAGCGTGTTTTCTCGCTCATCGTTGCCGCCAGCAAAACCTCCTCTCCCACGTTGTCGGCCAATCGCGTCGATTTCATCGATGAAAATGATCGATGGTTTTTGTTCCTTCGCTTTGGCGAACAAGTCTCGAACTCGAGAAGGACCGACGCCAACAAACATTTCCATAAAGTCGGATCCAGAAATAGATAAGAACGGAACGCCAGATTCACCCGCCGTAGCTTTCGCCAGTAACGTCTTCCCAGTCCCTGGCGGACCAACTAACAGAGCACCTCGAGGGATCTTCGCGCCCAACTTTTCATACTTTTCCGGCGTCTTTAAGAAATCGACAAACTCCATGATTTCCTTCTTGGCCTCGTCGCAGCCGGCGACGTCTTTGAACATCACTTTCGGCGCGTTCTTATCGAGAGTGGCAACCGTCGCTTTACCAACGTTGAAAATACCTCCACCGGGTCCACCACCACCGCCGCCAATGCCACCCATACCGCCAACCGCGCCTCTGCGCATAAAGTACAACCATCCGGCTAAAATGGCAATCGTCGGTAACGCGCGCAAGATTTCCCCTTGCCAATACATTTCGGAGACGTACGTCACCGGGACGAATTTCGACGATTCTACGCCCATGAGTTCTTGAGCTTCTTCCATTTTCCGTTCGAAGGTTTCCAGCGAACCGATGTTGAAGGAAAACTTGTGCGTTTGTTGATTCTGTTGTTGATTTTGTTGTTGCGCCTGTTGACTTTGATTTTGTCCGAGAGTACCGACGCCGAATCCTCCGGAATCGTAGCCGTCCGCGACTGATCCACTCGTCGCAGTGCTGCTCCCAATCGACATTAAACTCGCACCACTTTTATTCTTCAAGAAAACTTTCGCGGTAGATTTATTCGACACTTCGATTCGATCGACCAATCCTTGCTCCAAGAGTTTCGTCTTGAACTCTTGAAACGAGATTTCTCTCACGTCCGACTGCCCGGCTCGAGAGAAAGACACGCCCAACGCGAGCAAAAGAAGTAAACCTAACTGCCCGGCGACTTGTTGCGACTGCAAAAGCTCCGCGAACGATTTCGGTTTCTCCTCGTTATTATTGTTGTTCCCGCCCGTCTTCTTATCGTTGCCTCTCTTGCTCCCGCCCGGAGGCGCCGTGTTCCCGGTGCTCCCGTTCGAATTATTATTACTACCACTACTACTGCCGTTACCACCACCATTGCCGAGTTTACCGTTCTTCGACGCTTTCAAAATCTGGTCCGCTTTTGCCGCGTTCTCGGCGGCTTTCGCGGATTCCTTCGACGTCGCCGACGCCACGGGGTTTCCTTTTTTGGGAGCCACGCCGCTGCCGCTACTCTTGGCGTCGTTCGAAGCGGCGCTGAATTTTCTCTTCCCACCAACGCCTCCTCTTCCAAATCTTCCCGAAGAAGAAGCCGCGAAACCGCGTTGTCGTTGTTGTTGTTGTCGTTTCAAAGAGGCGAGGACCCCATCTTCTCCTCCGAAGAAGAAAAGCGCGTTTCGTCGTCCTCGTTTCAGCAAAGAAGAACCAGCGGCGGAAGCGGCAGCAGACGGCGCGGCGGTGGTTGCGGTGGAAAAGAGAGAGGAAGAGACGACGTTTTTAGTAGTGGAAGTGGTGCCAAAAACCAAAAACGACGCTCGTCTCGCCGCGCGGCGTCCAATCGTCATTTTTGCGACGACGACGACGATAACAACAACAACGACGGTACGGTGAAAATAAAGGCGCTGTTTTTGTAAAAGTCG
>Ga0181598_1002976_pt1 | contig 14981 bp, 10 predicted proteins | sample 041ome_4_FD_153295 | JGI IMG/M metagenome (GOLD analysis project Ga0181598, IMG submission 153295) | Coastal salt marsh microbial communities from the Groves Creek Marsh, Skidaway Island, Georgia - 041404US metaG (spades assembly) | ecosystem: Environmental > Aquatic > Marine > Intertidal zone >... | reverse complement strand
CTAATATCACCCGCATCGCGCATGGTCTCTTCCGAAGGCACGCGACGACCGTCACTCGTCGACTAACACGGCACCGCAGACTTCCCCCTCGACGCTCCGCCGCACTCGTCGATGCCGCCGACGACGACGGCGGCGCGGTGCCGCGTCGTCGCGCGCGCGCCGCGATGGATCGCGCGCGCGCGCGGGGCCGGGACGTCGACGATCGCGCGCGCGCGGTCGAAGCGGGACGACGACGAGATCTGGGACGAGGACGAGCGACGACGCGTCGAGGCGAATGAGCGATGGCGACGGACGGACGACCCGAGCGAGGCGTGGGACATCGATGAGGCGCGGGACGCGCTGATGTATAAGCGAGAGAGCCTGGAGGCGCTGCTGCGCTTGGAGCACGAGCCGGAGGAGGGGAGGGGGGAGGCGAAGGACGACGACGACGACGACGCGCGCGCGTGACGACGCCGTCGAGCGATGTACGAATAAATATGTTTACTAGTTTACTACGTCGAGAGCTATCCGCGCCGTGAGCGTCGCGCGTTCGTTTCTAAATCGGTGATGACGTCGTCGAGGAGGGATTTCTCGCCGACGCGCACGTCGAGCGCGGCGGCGGTTCGACGCGCGGCGGCGCCGGCGTCGAGCGCGAGGCGAAGCGCGCGGACGTCTTCCTCGATCGACGTCGCGGCGTAGCGCGCGCGCTCGGCTTTGAGAGCGTCGAGGATGATGCGACGCGCTCGAATTTCGGTGTCTTTAATTCGCAGCGTCTACGTCTACGATCTCAATACGTAGCGGTTGCCCTCGAGCGTGAAGGTGGGTTTGGTGACGATGATGGTCTCATCGGTGTCGTCGTCGATCAAGGCAAAGTACGTCGATACCAATTCCGCCAAGCAACGGTGGAAGAGGTCGTTGGCGCGCCAGTCGCTTGCGGCGCCGAAACACGACACGCAGTCTTCGTGCGTCGCTTTCAAAGCATCACGCCATTCGCGTTGAAACGCGACGAGTGCGTCACGAATGACGAGTGCATCAATGCTCGCGCCTTCACCGCTCCGACGGCGTCGCGAAATCGTCGTAATTCTCGGGAAGCGCTCCGCCAACGCGTGCGACACAAACGCTTTGGACTCTTCGATGAGTTTTTCTTCAAAGAAGTGCAGACTCGCGAGTTCTGTGGCGAGTTCGTCATCCTCAGCGCATCTCTCGACACCGTCATCATCGTTGAGATTCGTCAAAGAGCTTAACGTCGAGCAGATGTGATCGTACGACTTTACCAAATACGCGCTTCGCGAGCGAGGCGACGCCTTGAGCGAAGCGCACAGCTTACTCGTAACACAGTCGTACATCGACCGTCGCAAACGATCGAGAAACAAATCAACCTGATTTGTAACGTTAAGTTCATCCGCAGAAGATGCGCCCATGCGCGAATGTGCCACTGTGGTGAGCGCGAGGACAAAGTTTGCGTATCGCTTCACGATGAAACTCGGCGACTCTGGATTGGGCTCGAACGACTCTCGCGTGTCCTCGAGCGACTTGACGTGCGCATCACACGCGTGCTTGAACTTCGGCCAAAGTATCATGTTTAAGTTGTCGATGTACGCGTCCAGCGCGGGCACTCGGCGACGATTCATCACGCGTCTGTGGGCGTTGTTCACGCGGATGGCAATCAACAGCCCGACGGCGTCGTGCCCAGACTGCGCAACGCCTTGGGCGACGAAATCGTTGTACGCCATCAGTGGACCGGTGAAAACGATTTCAAACATTTCGCGCTCGCCTTTCCAAAATACTTCGCAAAACGCATACTCGAACGTCGCGGTGTCTATGAGCAGGCGATGCGCGCTTCGGAACAACTCCTCGTAGTCGTGCGCTTCTTGCGTCACCTTGTCCGATTGCCGATGCACCACCAACGGAGGCTCTGTCTCTGCCGCATACATGGCACGCGCGCGATTACCAAGATCAAACAAGCTGTCGCCATTCGTCTCATCAGTCTTGGACGCACTAGAAGACGCCGGCGACGACGTGATGCCCGCGAACATTCCAGCCAAGGCGTTCGCCGCCGCCGACGCGACGTCGGTCGTCGCCGACGTTGTTGCCGTCGTCGAGGAAGTCGTGCGCGTCCTGGATGCGAGCAAAACTCGAGATCTAGGCGCTTTTGTGACGCGCTTGAGCGAATCCAAATACGAAGTCATCGCCGTTTTCAACACTTTTCCCACGACATCCGCGTAAGTGCTCTTCACCTCCCAATACACCTCTGGTCCTCGCTTACGTAGGAACTCGATCAGAGGCGCGTGTCTCGCGAGTGAGTTTTCTTGAATTAACTGTACGTTCGCGCGTGGCTTCTTCAACGCCGCGAATTCACCGTACAAGAAGGCCCAAGCGCGGTCGACCGCCTTGACGCGCAGTCGCTTGAGCTCTGGCGCGACGTCGTTTACAGCGCGACCCGCGCCTTTCGATGCGGACACACTGAGATGATCCAACTTCACCTCGAGTTCGCGAACGCCTTCGACAAATCCCCCGTCACCGCCGACGAAGTCGCCGTTAAACACGGCGTTAATCAGCGACGGCGGTACCGAAAGCGCCTCCACCGCGTCGCCTAATTTTCGCTCAGCTCGCGCGCGGTTTGCACTTCGCACGCGTAAATCTTCGCTCGAACGCTGTAACTCCCTAATTTCCATCGATATACGCCCTAAATCGTCCTGAAACGTCTTCAACGTTTGTTCCATGTCGCTCAATATCCCGTCGCACGCGTGCACTTCGCCTTGCAGTTGCAGTAAATTCTCGCACTCATCCGCGTGAGCGTCGATCGAGCGACGCTCGACGTCCACGAGTTTCGTTTCGATCTCCCTCGCGCGTCGATCGAGGGATTCGAAATCACCATCATCGTCATCCTCGCCGTGCTCGTCGTCGTTTTCTCGTCGCAACAGCGCTCGAATGACTTCGTGATTGGCGTACCGCAGTAACGATGCCGACGTGGGAGTCAGCGTCGACGTGTCGTTGACGCCGCGCTCGGGTGCTCGCATCACGCTCGTACGATCCATAGCGATATACGCGCACTCGCGTCGTGCGAGACGCTCGAACCAGAACGCGCGCCCTGTTTTGAGGCGTCGATGCAGATGTCTAATACTTTACACTTTCGGGCTACTACGTGAGAAGTTTGCTTACTCTTTTTCTACGGGCGCGGGCGCGACTTTCTTCTTCGCCTTCCCCGATGGCTTTGAATTCTTCGCCGCCGCCGCGTTCGTCGGTTTGCCCTTTGAAGAAGTCTTCTTCGCCTTGCCTTTCCTCTTACCTTTCGCCGGCGGCGCCTCGCCTCGCGCCTGGCTCAGGCGAAAGCGACGAATCTTTGCCGCCACCCCGTCCAACTCTTCGACTTCATCGTGAAAGTCATCCAACGTATCGCGATCCGCTTGTCTGGCGATTCGTTCGTTCAAGAGGGAAGGAATGTAGCCAAAGTTGCGGTTTCTCAGCAAGTCCTTGAAAGGTTTTTCGCCGTGCACCATGCGATGCCAGTTTATGTTGCGTCCAATCTCGCCCCCCGCGCCCGCACACCTGCGGCAGTTCACCGCTCCCTTGCCTTGACAAAACATGCACTGAAATGTCTCAATCTTCGCGTTCAACGTCGCGAAATCACCTCGATCCTCCGGCTTTTGCAACTTGCCAGTGGCTTTGCAGTGCTCGCAGCGCATCGTCTTCGCGCCGCCGCAGAGCGTGCACGTTCGGTGTAACCAGTGCGCGCCGGACTCGCGCGCGGCTGCGATGACGGTGCCGACGAAGCATACCTGCGCGCACACGCCCAGGATGCCCTTGATGTCGTCTTCACCACCCATCGATGTCGGCGTCGGGCGTCAGGTTATGCGGTGTAGTGAGGGTTGAGATTTTCTCCGCACTTCCGCACTCGCGCGCGCTCGAGTCTTTACGCGACGAGCCGCATGAGCACGTACAGACAACCGTTCAGCCGCGGTGCCGCGGCGTTCGGGAAACGACCGAGCAGTTCATCGAGCGCCAACGCCAAGCTCGCCGAGGCGCTCAAGGTGAAAATTGACATCGACAAGGTTGATTTAGAAGTCATCAAACCGTGGATCTCGCGCGAGATCACCGCGCTGTTGGGGGTGGAGGACGAAGTTTTGATCGGCATGATCGAGGTGTTGCTAGAAGAGTGCAAGATTCACAAGAATGGCGCACACATGTACGCGCAGTTGGAGTCGTTTCTCGAAAAGCAAACCGAAACGTTTTGCGTGCAACTGTGGGAGCTCTTGGCGAGCGCACAGGCGAACGCGGGCAAACACGGAGAGAAAGGCGTGCCATCGAAATTCATGAAGGATACCGAGGCGCAGCGCAAGCGCGAGGACGAGGCGTACGAGCGCATGAAGAAAAATCAGGAACGCGGTCGCGACGGTCGACGTTCGCAGCAGAAACCGTACGACCGGCCGCCGCGACGAGATAGCAGAGATAGGGTAGGACGCGGCCAAGAGAGGCGACGAGATTCTAGAAGTCCGCCGCGGCGACGGTCGCGGTGGGGCGCCGACGGTGAGCGGAGCGACGGCAGCGACGACGCGTGAAGGAGGCGAGACACTCATCGAGGTTGAACCGCGGCAAAACTCAAGATGGAGAAAATTTGTAAAATGTTGAATTCATTATTTCATCAAGTTCATCGCGCACGAGTACAATCTACGCTGCCACGGTTTTCGGCCACTTGTCGTGAATCCAGCTCTTGAACTTTGCACACGCCGGCAAGAAACCTCCGTTTTCGGCACTATCGGCGATGACCTCGTCGCCATGGACGAATAGCATGCGCATGTCCAAATCAACATCGCTCGTAGATGTGGCTTCGGCTAGAGATTTTTCATAAGCCTCACGTTCACTCTTGACAAGTTCTTCGACGTCTTCGCCGAGTTCTTTGACCCAAGCGTCGTGCGACAAAGGCTTGCCAGTGAGATTATTCACCAACCCGAGGAAGCCCGGCTTGCCGCTGCCGGCACGCCAGTACTCGGCTTCGAGCGTTGGACCGACTTTTGGGTTATCGACAATGTATCCCTCGGTGCGGAAGAAATGCTCTCGAGTTTGGTGCACGGCCATCTCTGCGAACACGTATCCGTGGTAGTATGCGGACGACTCGTCGGCCAAGATGTGCGGCACGCTCATCAACGGACGACCGCTGAAACCTCCTTGAATCTTTTCTTCAATCTCATCAGCGACGCGGCAAATGTTTTCCGTCGTCAATTGATCTTCCGGAAGCTCGTACAAAGCCTTCTCAAAGTACGGCACGGCGATCATCCCGCGCAGCGCCATGACCTTATAAGGGTGCTTTTGTCGAATATTTCGTTCAATCAACTCCCAAGGAATGACGTTGCCCTTGCGATCCTTCGCGTATCGCGCTTGCCACGCAGCGTCTTCGCACAAGGCGTCGAGAAACATTGATTGTGTCTCCGCCAAGGCGACAGAGAACGGCGCCCGCTCTTGCGCAAACACCGGAGAACCTTGAACGATGTTGGCAAAGTGCGCGGCGTGTCCGCCTTCGTGCATCAGCGTCGTCAAGGCGGTGTTACCGCTACCAATTTCATCAGGCGTGGCGAGCGAGGTAAAGTTCGACTCAGACGGCACCCACGTGCCATCAGTTTTCTTGAACGGCGGCGTCGGCCAGTGGCAAAAACCGTTGGGATACTTGCCGACGCGATCGCATAAATCCAGTCGCATAGTCGTGCCTTTGTAACCAATCTTCATCGCCCCGAACGAGCGTCCCCAGACCTCGGGAGCGTTTTCAAATGGATAATACGGATCAATCAACTGCGTCAACTCTCCGCTGAGCGCGTACGCTGTGTTCCATCCCTTGGTCGCGTCTTCGCCCTTTTCCGCCTTGAGCCTGTCGCGCGCGGCGTGCATGAGCGGTCGCGTAGCTTCCTCCAAGCCATCGAGCATCTCGAAGCACTTCTTCTTGTTGAAGCCTTCCGCTTGCGTCACCTTCATGTCGTAAAAATCCTCGAAACCGAGCGCGCGCGCGAAGCGGTTGCGCTCGGCGATGATGGCTGGGAAGCCGTTGTCGCACAAAAAGGGACCGTTCGCGCGAAGCGTCTCCCAGCAACTCTTGCGCACGCACTCCTCATCGCTCGAGCGAATTTTCGTGCGCAACACCGTGGGCGTGGCCGAGACGAACTTGCCGTCCACATCGGTGTACCCGAGCTCTTGTTTATTGCGCGCCGCTTGCAACGCGTTCTCCTTCGCGATGGCGGATTCGCGCAACGCCACGGCTTCTTTGGACTCGACGATGTAGCACTTGAGCGTTTTTTCGATTTGCTCCAGCACAATCCTTTGGTCATCCGTGACGTCTTTGGACGCCAACAACTCGCGCGTCTTCGCCAACGTCTCAGCGTCGCCCATGAACGTCTCCAGCGCGTTGAACGACTTCGTCAGCGCCTCCACGTCGTTCCCTCGCAGGTTCATCTTCGTCGCCCAAAAGTTATCCTCGAACGTCTTGTGCTTGGCCAGGTATTCATCGTTGAAAGCGTCGATGAAGGACGCCGGCGTCGTCGTCGCCGAGTTCGCCATGACGTGACGTCCTCGTCCTCTCGCGGCGACGTTTCCGACGACGGCGCGCTCGCGAGCGCGTCGAGCGAGCGTCGAGGCCGAGCGCGTCGAGGTCGAGTTCAACGCCGATCCGCGATGCGTGATCACTCGAGCGATGACGCGCATGCGACACGAGGCGGTGTGTGACGATCTCGATGACGACGGGACGACGCGCCTCTCATCCAGCGAGACCCCGCAGACGTCGTCGCCGACGCTGGCGCGGGCACCGCGCGCGCGATGACGCCGCCGGCGTCCGTCGATGGCGACGACGTGCGCCAAGACACCGACGACGTCGTCATCGCGCGTGCGCTGCGCGCGACGCTCGTGCACGTCTGCACCGCGCGCGGGTCGTTGAAGTCGTGCTGACCGAGCGAAGTTCCGAGACGCGTGTTCGGGGGTAAATCGGCGCCCGCAGGCGACGACTCGCGCTTGAGACGGGCGATTCGAGGGAAATCGTGGCGCGATTACATGGAGCTCACGCGACGGATCGCGATCGAGGAAGCGGAGCGCGGGAAGATTGAAATCACTCAAAAGGGCGAGGCGGTGTCGCCGCCGAGCACGTTCAGGGGACCGATTCGATTGCGATTGCGACGGACGGCAACGGTGAACATTGGTGACGGCGAAGTTAAAGTCGAAGGTGCAGCGTCGCAGCCGTCGTCGAAGAGGCGTAAACGAAACGTTTCGCCAAACTAACGGTCGCTCGTGAAGGCTCGAGCGGAAACGGCGACGCTCCGTCGCGCGCGCTCGACGCCCGATACGCCGTTAGAGTTCACCGATGCGGTCGGCAAATAGAATTGTAATATGTGTAATGTTTTTGTCGTGATGACGCCACGCGACCTCGCCGACGCGCCGAAAGCCTGGCTGCCGCGTTCCCGGTGTTGGCTCTCTGGATAAAGCGTCGTCAAGCGTCGCGTCAGTCTCCGACGCGCAGGCCGCGATGGCGTGCAAAGTCTGCGCCGTGGGACGAGCGATATCAACCCCGGACGTCGATCGCTCGTGTCGTCCCTGTCGTCCGTCGAGCGTCCGTCGTCGACGCTCGTCGACGCTCGTGGCGTCATCTTCCGGGACGTCGTCGAGTGGTCGTCCGCGCCGTCCATCGTCTTGGACGGCGCGTGAAAAGACGCAGAAGAATATTGGGCGCGATTATCTCGTGGAGCTCGGGAAGAACGACACCGGGAACACGAATACAAACGTCGGCGCCCGACAAGGTGTAGTGGACGACGTCTTCACGCGCAACGCCACTGGCGAGTTTCAACTCGGCGCTGATTCCGACATCGCGAGCGGAGAGCTTCGGTACCGGTATCAAGAGGCTAGAAAGTTTAAAAATTTAGTCGGCGATTACCACTGTCCACCGGCTTTCATGGAGAAGGTGAGCGGGCACTTGGTGAAGAACTTTTTATTTGGCGGCGGCTTGCGACACGTGCGAGAGATGACAAACGAAGCCGGAGTCGTGGTTCAACCGCCTAACACCCCGCTGATTTTGGGTGTTTGGGGCGGCAAGGGTTGCGGGAAATCGTTTAATTTGGAACTTGCGTGTAAAGCCATGGGTGTGACGCCGATCATCACGAGCGCTGGTGAGTTGGAGGACGAAAACGCCGGCGCGCCAGGGCGGTTGATTCGCGAGCGATACAAGCGCGCAGGAGAAATTTTGCGACGCACGGGAGTGATGAGCTGTTTAATCATCAACGACGTCGATGCTGGTATTGGATGGTTCAAGGACACGCAGCACACGGTGAATAACCAAACCGTGTGTGGCACGCTAATGAATTTGTGTGATCACCCAGAACTCGTCAGTCTTGGCGAAGATCGCGGCGAAGATGGCAAAAATTTGCAAACTGCGCGCGTGCCGATCATCGTTACAGGAAACGACTTATCAACGGTCTACGCGCCATTGTTGCGCGATGGAAGAATGGATAAGTGGTACTGGAATCCTAGTCGAGACGATATCTGTGACATCGTGCACGCACTTTTCAAGGACGAAGTGGACTGGTCTCCAGACGCCACAGCGCGTCTAGTCAATGCGTTCCCGGGTCAGCCGTTAGACTTTTTTGGTGCCGCGCGGGCCAAAGTATACGACGACGCCGTATCACGTTGGATGTGCGAGGTCGACGTCAGGGAGCGTTGCGAGTTTTTGATTCGAAAGATGTCGTTGGGGGGCGAGGAGGACTTGTTCGGAAACGTCGGCGATGACTCCTCGCTCTGGCGCTATCACACGCCAAAAGAAGTCGTGCGAGGGGCTTCAATTTCCCCACAAAGTGTGTTTGACGCGGCAACGGAGTTGGCACAGCAGCAGCAGTACATGATGACGCAAAAGCTCTCCATCGAGTACATGAAGTGGCAAAAGAATCCGGAAGACTTGACGGATGAAGAGCGCGAGGCGATGGAGGCGAAGGATAACTGGCGCAAGACGATGAAGAAACGCGAGGAAGTGAGACGCGCGCGCGCGGCAGAAATGCGTATCAACAAGGCGAGCCCAGAGAGCATAGAGGCGCGGAGATTGCTTCTCGAAGCGACGATGAAGCGCGCCAGAGAGAAGCGTGAACTTGAATCGACCGAAAGACGACTCACGGTGACTAGTGAAGGCATCCAGTCAAAATCGATTCCAGAGTCTCCATCGTCCAAGCGCTGGATGACGGTTTCGGTGGAAGAAGCTTTCGACGCGTTCAAAGCCGGCGTGTGCTCGGTCATCGACGTTCGTGACGTCAAATCGTTTCGGCGCGAGAGCATTTCGGGCGCTTTGAACATTCCTCTCGTAAATATCGAAGGAAAACCACTTGCGTACACGTACACGACAAATGCGCAAGAGTTCCTTGAAGTTTTCACCTCAAAGTTTCCAAACAAAGACGCTGCAGTAGTGCTTCTCGGGGGGCGTCAAATTGAAGCGAATGGGTTGGATGACCCCGAACGGTGCGGCTGCATGGACGCGCTGATCGATCGCGGGTACGAAAACGTCGTCGTTGTCGATGGGGGGTACGATGGCTGGGTGAAGGAGTATACACCTGGCGGCAAAAAGCGTTTACAAGAATGGAAATTGGACGTGGTGGTCGGTGCATCTGGTACGTCGTGCGTCGGTGCCGAGCTTCCCGTCGTTGGAGGTCTTGCGGAAGAGCGAAAAGCGGCGCAAATTGCCCACTTGAAAGCACTCGAGGAGCATCTGGTGAATTCAAACGCGAATAGCGCGTGGAAAGTGGCGTTTGATAGGTTCGATCGGCTTTACTTTTACAACGTCGAAAGCGAGAAGAGTCAGTGGGCGGATCCATCGGCGTATGATGTCACGAATCAGATTTGGTTGCTCTCGGCGCCGATGAGCGATTCAGGCGCCATCGCGTTGACGGCAATTTCCGTCGACGACGCCGTGCAGCGTTTACTTTCCAAATCATCGATGGTGATCGACGTGCGTAACCCATACGCTTTCAATATGGAATCGGTCAACGGCGTCATTAACGTCCCTTTACGTCGAGCGGAAGGATCAAAGCTCTCGCCGACGTACGCGATTGTCGGCAAAGACGCGTTCGCGCAAGCTTTGGCATCCATCGCAGCCGATAAGGCACAGTCGCTGATTTTCGTCGGCGACGAGTCGCCGGACGAGCGCTCGGAGATCGCCGCGCAGCACGCGCTGTCGGCGGGGTATACGGACGTTTTGATAGTCGTCGATTCAGTTCCTCAGTGGCTCAAAAAGTACACGGCGAGCGGAAAACCGAAGAAGGTGTTGGCGCAAGGGGCTTACAAGAGCGACCTGCTGTCAAAAGGAGCCTTCAACATGTTTGCGGGCGAATCGTGATTTCGCGTGAGTTCGCGTCGTTCGCAGAGACATGTATTAAGAGAACAGCCGATGCTTCAGAACGCGACGTATGACCAAGCAATTCTTTTTCGCCGGGGATCTCATGCTAGCGCGCGGCGTGGATCAAGTTCTTCCGAATCCGCTGCGAAACGCCTCGCTACGCGAATCTTGTTGTACGCACGCCAACGACTACGTACGCCTCGCGATGAAGAAGTGCGCGATACAGCGTAAACCAACCTGGACGGCGAAGGAACTGCTCGGCGACCTGCTTCCTGCTCTTCGTTCGCGAGAGCCCATCGACTTAAGCGTCGTAAACTTGGAAACGTCAGTGACAACGAACGATGAGTTTTGGCCGCGTAAAGGAGTGTGTTATCGCGCGTCGAAGGAAAACTGTCTCGATGTCTTGGCAACTTTGCGCGTCGATGTGCTGACGCTGGCAAACAATCACACACTGGACTTTGGCATCAAAGGACTGATCGATACACTCGACGCGATTGATTCAGCGTCTCGAGTGGGCGCAGGACGAAACGACCTTCAGGCGTTCGAACCGAAGATTGTTGCCGACACCGCGGTATTTGGATTGTGTCTTGAAAACTCAGGAGTACCGGTTTCGTGGCAGGCTCGAAGGAACGCCGCGGGTTTGGCTCTCATTCTAGACGAACACGACTTGAATCGAGTCGCTCGTGAAATCGAACGCACAGACGTGCCGATCAAAATCGTCTCGCTGCACGCCGGCGGCAATTGGGGGTATTCGATTGAGCCGGAGACGCGAATGGTCTGTCGCCGACTGATTGACGCTGGTGCGCACTTCGTACATGGACACTCGAGCCATCACGCGCGTAGCGCCGAGCTCTACAAACGTCGACTCATACTCTTTGGGTGCGGAGAACTTCTCAACGATTACGAAGGCATAGGCGATCACGCAGGCTTTCCATCGAAAACATACAACGCCGATTTGCGATACGCGTACTTTCCCACGTTGAACGATACCGGCGAATTCACGGAAATGAAAATCGACGTCTTCACGCAAGCAAACTGTTTTCGCCTCGAGCGCGCAACGATCGACGCCACACAGCGAGCTTTCAGATCGCTCGTCGCCGATTACCGCAGAGGGGGGCTCGCGATGTCGATGAAAGCACCGAACACGCTCCTTGTCAAGCCGCTGTGAGGCATCTAAATTTACTTAGAGCTTGAGTTTTAGTGTAAACATCGGAACATTGTACCGCTTAAACTTCAACGTAGAGGCGCGCCATCGCGCGTTGGACAAAACCTACGCCGCCACTCGACGACGCGCGCCGCGGACGTTCGCACCGCCACCGTCGCTCTCGCGAGTATGTTGTCAGTCGCATCGCGCGCGAGCGCCCGCGCGTCACCCTCGAGCGCGTCGTCGTCGTCCCGCACGAGGTCGACGAGAAGTGGATATCGTTCGCGTCATCGCGCCGTCGCGCTCGCGACGAGCGAGAAGGCGAAACCGGATTGGGCCGGTGACGACGCGCTGTCCAAGCTCGTCGACGCCGCGATCTCCAACGAGTTGCTGTACGAAAACATCATGAAACCGATGGCACGAAGGACGCTGATTCAGACGGCGGAGAAGAATGGCATTCAGTGGCGCGACGAGGCGAAGCGCCTGGAGGGCGACTCGAGGGTGTACGAAGCGTTCGAGGCGATCAAGGACGATTCGATAGAATACCCGGAGTATTACTTGAAACCGTTTCACGCGTACAGCGAAGGGAATTTATGCTGGCTCGCCGCTACGGAGGCGAGAAGCGCGACGTATTCCATGGCGCTCCGCGTTTGGCCCAAGGATAGAATCACGGCGGAGACGGCGCAGCAAAGGTTGAGAGACTCGTACACCGACACCGTGCGCGCGCATCGAGAAAAGTATAACGAGGCCACTGACGTCGAGCCGAAGAAAATTCTCGACGTTGGGTGTTCGGTGGGGATGTCGACGCGCTACTTGAGCGAGGCGTTTCCGCAAGCCGAAATCGTGGGACTCGATTTGTCGCCGTACATGCTCGCCGTGGCGAGCGTGAGTGATCAAGGCGTGGAAGGAAGCGAGCGACGCACGTGGGTTCACGGTAAAGGCGAAGACACCAAGTACTCCGATGCGACATTTGACATCGTTTCGCTCGCCTTTGTGATTCACGAGTGTCCCGAGAACGCGACGGCGGCGCTCATGAAGGAGGCGCATCGCGTGTTGAAACCGGGCGGTACGTTTGTGATGACGGATAACAACCCGCAGAGTCCGGTAATTCAAAAGCTTCCACCGGCGTTGTTCACGCTCATGAAGTCTACGGAGCCGCACTCGAACGAATATTACACCATCGACGTGCAGCAAATGTTGACAAACGCCGGTTTCGAAAACGTGCATCAAGAACAAACGGATCCGCGTCACCGCACCGTGTGCGGGTCGAAGAAAATGTAAGCGCCGTGTAGGGCTCTACTCATTAATAGTACCATGCAATTACAACACCTCCTCTTGTCCGAGCTCAACTTTTCCCCGGCGACTGCTTCGCGGCGCTCGCGGCGGCGCGATCTTTTTCTTCCTTCTCCTTCAAAAGCGTGCGCACGAGCTCGTACGTCAGGAAAGAGAATCCCGCCTGAGGCACGATTTTCAACGAGCTCGGTACCCAACCGCGGAACAACGCCTTGGCACCTCCTTCCTTCAGCGTGAGCTTCAAGCAATTGGCGATGGACGAGCTCGGCGCGAGGCCAGTTTGCATTCTCACCGTGACGCGATAAATCGGATAGGACGCCGTGGACGCGATGAACCCCGAAGTCACTCCGCACAGCAGCGTCGGTAAGGCGCCCGCGGATTCTTGCTTCGTCGCCCTTTTGTACGCTGATGAAAGAATGTCGTACGTGCCGAAACTCAAACCGGTGTAAGGAATCGTTCCGAGCATCGCACACCCCCAGCCAGAGTACAACCCTCGCAATCCAGTCTGACGAACCACCGCGGCGGCGGCGGCGAGCGAATTCGCGTACGCCTTTGTGTTGATCGACAGTCTCGTGGAGATGACTTCGAGTGGGTATAGCAGTGTGTCCGACGTCATACCAGCGAGCGAGCCCGCCAAGAGCCGTTCAACATTCGTCGGCTCGCGCGGCTCGCCTCGAGTGAGCATATTCTTGTACGTCGAGTACGCGAAAAAGTCAAACGCCTTGCCAGGCGCGCTCGAGAGCGAATTCGCTAAATTGCCCTTGAAGAATCCCTTGGTTCCTTCCTCGCGCATGATCTTTTGAAACATTCGCGATAATCCGACGGTGCCGTCGCCACCCACGGTGGTGCGAATCGCGACGACGTTGAGCGGCGACGACATCGTCTTGGCGACGATGCCGGCGACGCCGCCGGCGACAAAGTGCCCCCACGGTGAACCGTCTTTACGTTTGTCTGGAATCGCGAGACGGCGAGGTCCAATATCTAAACCAACCTTCATGTAGTACGGCTGCACCGTTCTAAACGCGTCCACGGGCATGAAGACGAGCAAATCGCGGAAATCATCCGCGTTGAGCAAAGCGTTATCCGACACGGACTGCAGCACGGCGTCTAAATTTTTCTGTCGCAGTTTTTTACGCGTGTTATATCGCCCCGAGCGCAACTCTAAATCACGCAAGCCGCTCTTGAGTTGTTTTCCCGTGATGACGCCCTTATCGTCCGGTTCCAACGAGTCAAACGCGTCGCGCAAAGCGATATCTTTGGAGCGCGCGTACGCGGCAAACTCTTCAAAGTTCATCCACCCGTTCCCGTTCGAATCCCCTTCGGCCACAAAGTCGTGCACGAACGATGCCGGCATCTTCAAAGATTTCGCGTACGTGTCCACCTCGCGCTGCGAAATGTATCCGCTGTCCAAGGTGTCGATGCGCTTGAAGAGTTGCTTCAGGCGCGCCTGACGTTCGATCCACTTCGGCGACTTGCCTCGACGCAACGCGCTCGTCACCAAGCGCGTTTTCAACTCTTCGTAATCATTCGCCGCCATCGCTCGAAGCGCAAACGTGGACGCGACGAACGTACACTCCACCAGCCCCTCGTTCGTCGAAGTCAAGTGCGCGCTCCGAATGCTCAGCGCCATCGAGTTGAACGCGTTTCCTAAATCCGCCATCAATCCCACGCGATCGTACGTCGTCAGCTTCACGCGCGTCATCCCACTCTCACCGTCTGATTCGATCGCACACGTCGTCTGCCCGACGAAATCGCTCAACACGTTTCCGTCGTCGTCGTACACCACCCGCCGCGGCGTCGTCCGCGTCGTCTCCGCCTTCGTCGTCGTCGTCGTCGTCGTCGTTCCGAGTCTTTCGCCGATCATCGCGATCGCCCGCGTCACGCGCGCGCGCATCGGCGTCACCGCGCCCTTCGCGCTTCCGCGCGCGTCGCACCGCGCGCCATCCGTCGCGTCGTCGCCGCGCGCCAACCCTCGGCGGCGGCGATTCGCGTTCGCGACGCGCGACGCCGTCGCGCGCGTCGACGCGCGCGTCGACGCGGACGACGACGCGGACGTCGACGCGGACGTCGACGCCGCACCGTCTCGACGCCCCATCGCGCGCCGCGCTGGCGTCGCGACGCCCCATCGCGCGCGGACGCGGCGACCGACCGACGACGTCGGACGCGCGCGCGAGGGGAACAAAACCGTCGAAATGCCAGATGCGCGCGATGCCGACGCGACGC
>Ga0181598_1002959_pt1 | contig 15039 bp, 17 predicted proteins | sample 041ome_4_FD_153295 | JGI IMG/M metagenome (GOLD analysis project Ga0181598, IMG submission 153295) | Coastal salt marsh microbial communities from the Groves Creek Marsh, Skidaway Island, Georgia - 041404US metaG (spades assembly) | ecosystem: Environmental > Aquatic > Marine > Intertidal zone >... | reverse complement strand
CACCAAAACATATAAGACTAAAGTCCATATTATTCATAATACTTATAGCTCAATGGAAGAATGGGTTAGCAAAATGAACTTTAGAAGTAGTATGAGCGCACAGCAGTTATTTAAAGATGGAAAGATGCCGTCCGTACTAAGGCCAATTATCAGATCATTATTTGCTTTTTTCAAAAAACTTATCATTAAAGGTGGTTTGTTTCAGGGAAGCAATGGATTTAGAGTAGCTCTGACCACAATGTTTAATACGTATCTTAAATATACTAAGCTAAATGAACTACATAAAAAAAAGGATTCATCAGATAAATAATAAATCCTCACAACTGTCAATATCTTTGAGTACTCTAGTAAGACCGTAATCAAATTTATATCTTAAACATTCCTCTATCATCTTATTAAGGGTAATATGATCTAGTTTTAAATATTTAAAGACTTCATGAGCGTTATTTTTTACACCTACAAAATAAAAACCACCATCCTTTGAGGGGCCTAAAACTACATCATATCTATCAAGGAGACCAATACATTCTTCAAAATCACTTGTGTTAATAGACGGGATATCTGATCCAACTAATATTCTTTTGGATATTGTTTTATCTTGTATATTCAAAACTGAATAAATCTTGTCACTCAGAAATCCATTTTTTTGTATAGATACAGACAATTTAAAATCTTCTGACAAATTTTTAATAAAATCTCCTTTGATATTAGGATATAAATATAATCTTTTTTTTACATCTATCTTGGAAATAGCTTTACATGTCATCTCAAGCATTACTTTTGAGATAAAAGATCTATCATCTTTAGATAAGAGCGTTTTTAGTCTTGTTTTACAATCTGTTTGATCTGGATTTTTTGATAAGATGTTTATTACTGCATTCATTTATAAAGTTTATTTAATAATTTATCGTTAGCGCCACAATAATAAAATAATCTCAAAAGTCTCATGATAATGATAGTTTTAATAAATCCTTTTTCTTCCCATCTCCTAACAGACGTAAATGCATGTTCATTTATTTGTATAGGCTTTTTAATCCTCTTTATTCTATTAGTAAACTCAATATCTTCCATCAAACATATATTTTTAAAACCTTTATTTTTATTAAAAAAATCCTTTTGGATTACAAGAACTTGATCCCCGGTTGCATAATTAAATATTTTACTTCTTAAATTAATTAGATATGAAAGAACCTTATATTTTGTCTTATTTGAATTTAAATTTACTTTAAAGAATCCCCATATAAAATCGTTTGTAAGCTTTTTAATATATTTAATTGCTTCATCACTGATTATAGTGTCTGCATGCATAAAGATTAAAAAATCTCCAGAGGCATATTTTGCACCTATATTTTGCTGTTTTGATCTTGAGGGACTGCTCTTTACTACTTTACAAGAAAATTTTTTTGCTACATGGGTTGTGGCATCATCGCTTCCCCCATCAACAACAATAATCTCTGCATTGAGTTTATCTTTTATTTTTTCAAAAAATAAAGTGTTTTCAAATAGAATATGTTCTTCATTTAGTGTGGGAATGATTATAGAAAACATGTTTTTATGAGATTACGCCACCACAACTACTTCCAGAACCAGCAGTACAGCCATAACAATGGTCACCTGTAGCAATAATCTTATTTACTAATTCATCTTTTTTGATATCTGTAATATGAGTTTTTTTATTTGATATATCTACACCTAGCATTTGATTAAAATCACAATCATATACATAACCTTCATAGTCGATACTAAGTAGATTTCTACACATAACATTTTCTTTTGCTATTTGAGAAAAAGTTGATTTTAACAAATCCATATAAGTATGAAACATTTTCTTGCTGATTAGCGTACTACCAAATCTATTTATAGGCATATTAGTAATCGTAAAAAGATTATTGAACAAGATATTATAATTCTCAAGAAGATATGATTTGTATTCAAGTTCAAGTTCCGTCTGTTTGGGTGGCAACTCAGCGCCTTGTGGGTTGTAAACAAGATTTAACATTAATTTCTTGTTCATACCATATCCTTTTTTATTTAGTCGTTGCAGAGCTTTTATACTTTTAGTGAATACACCTTTTCCTCTTTGGGCATCTACGTTTATATCTTTATAACATGGAAGTGAAGCTACTATCTCTACTTCATGTTCAGCTAAGAAATCAATCATTCTAGACATTCCTTTTTCTTGTAAAATAGTTAAGTTACACCGATCGATAATATGGATATTTTTTTCTCTTAATTTTTTAATCATATATTCAAAGTATTGGTTCATTTCTGGTGCACCGCCTGTAAGATCAACAGTTCCCACATTATTCTGATAAGAAAAATTAATAACCTCATCTATGGTGTGTTTATTCATCATTTCCGTTCTTTTTGGACTTGCGTTAACATGACAATGTAAACAGCTTTGATTGCATTTATAGCCAAGATTCACTTGAAGTGTTTTTAAAGATAATCTTGTTATTTGTGGAAAGTCAGTATCTTTTATTAAAGGATAAATTTTATGCATAACTTTACTTAAATGATACAATGTATTTTCTGCAAAAACATGAAAAACGAATTTTTAACACAAATAAATACATACCTACCCAATGTAGACTATTGTTCATTTAGATTTGTAAATAAATACACAAATGTTCTCTCTGTTACAAGAAATGTTCTTGAGCCTATAGAAATTATCGAAGATGAAGGACTCATGGTTACTGTGATACATGACGGTGGCTTTGGTTATTCTGCGACCAGTAATCTTACTAAAGAGGGGATTTTGAAAGCTACAAATGAAGCGAAAAGTTGGTCTGAGTTCACAAAAGGTAAATTAATTCATCAACCTATTCCACCGCAAGAGTCTATAGATAATGGTCAATATTTCACTCATGAAAAAGATACATGGGCAAGAGAATCGAACATAGACAAAGTTGATTATCTCATGGAAGTAAATAAGTCCTTAAAATCAAAGCCAACTATCTCTAATTGGGGAGCTAGTTTTAGGTACAACAAAATAGAAACGCTTTTTACTGATACTAATGGCAGTAAGTTTAGACAAAATATTTCATATATACTTCCTCAGCTAATCGCATGTGCAGAGTATAAAAAACAAATCCAAACAAGAACATATGGCGGCCATGCTCATGCTAGACAAATAGGTTACAACTTTTTAAAAGATTCTGATTTGATCAATCAAGCAACAACTATTGCAAATGATGCTATCGAATTATCTATGGCTCCAAATTGCCCTAGTGATATCATTGATGCGTTAATAGCCCCTGATCAAATGATATTACAAATTCATGAATCAATAGGTCATCCACTTGAATTAGACAGAATACTTGGAGATGAGAGAAACTATGCAGGATCTAGTTTTGTAAACCTAGAAATGTTTGGAAATTATAAGTATGGATCAGAATTACTAAACATATCATTTAATCCTGAACAAGAAACTGAATTAGCTACATATAATTTTGATGATGATGGAACAGCTGCTGAAAAAAAATATCTTATACAAAATGGGATTCTTAAAAGACCGATAGGTAGTTTCTATTCCGCACAAAGAGCAGGTCAAGATTATGTGGCATGTTCAAGAGCTACTAGTTGGAATAGACCTCCTATTGATAGAATGGGAAATATTAATATGGAGCCAGGTGATTCTTCAATTACAGATATGATTGCATCTGTGGATGATGGCATCCTACTAGAAACTAATAACTCATGGTCTATCGATGATTATAGAAACAAGTTCCAATTTGGTTGTGAAAAAGGAACCATCATAAAAAACGGAGAACTCAAAGGAGTGGTAAAAAATCCAAATTACCGTGGCATCACAAAAGACTTTTGGCATAATCTAAGCATGGTTGGTGATAAATCATCTTTCTCTATACTTGGAACTGCTAACTGTGGAAAAGGCGAACCTAACCAGACAATTTTTGTAGGTCATGCGACACCATCTTGTTTATTTAGAGACATAGATGTCTTTGGCGGCGAATAATGCGCGAATATTTTGAACGCATAACGGGAGAATTATTTAAAAATATCAAAAGCAATGAGTTATTAATTGTAAATTTTGATGCCGAAGAATCTAATTTTGTTCGTTTAAATAAGGCTAAGATAAGGCAAGCAGGAAGTGTAAAACAAATCTCTATGACAATGAGTCTATCAAACAAGGATAAAAGAAATTTAAAATCATCCGTAAGATTAAATGGAAGCTATGAGAGAGATATTCATACACTTACTAAAACTCTTAATTACTTAAGAAGAGAATTACCAGATTTGCCAAAAGATCCCTATATGCTCTTTTCGACTAATGTCCATTCAACTGACATTTCAGAAAATATAGAAAATATAGATGATAAAGAAATGCTTGATCATATTCTTATGAGTTCATCTAATCTTGATCTAGTTGGCATTTATTCGTCAGGGCCTATCTACACCGGTTTAGCTAATTCACTCGGTCAAACTAATTGGCATAGTAACTACTCATTTAGTTTTGATTACTCAATATATAACAAGAATAATAATGCAATTAAATTAAACTACTCATCGAAGAAGTGGAATCATGAAGATTATGATTCTATTTTACAAAAAGGTATAGAAAAATTAGATGTACTATCAAGACCAGATAAGACGATCGGAACTGGTGAATATCGCGTATATTTAGAGCCAGCTGCTCTTAATGAAATCATTGATATGATGGCCTGGGGTGGATTTAGTTATAAATCAAATAAAATTGGGACTAGCCCTTTGCATTTATTGAGTAAAAATGAGAGGGAATTAAATAGTTCGGTATCAATAGATGAAAATATCAAAGATGGTATTTCAGCTAATTTTAATTCAGATGGATTTATAAAGCCTGAACAGATAGCAATGATTACTAATGGTAAATTTGTAGAGTCCTTAACTTCTCCCAGATCTTCTTTGGAATATTCTGCAATACACAATGCCGCAGGATCTTCTGAATATCCATGCTCTATTGATATGAGCGCAGGGAAAATAAATAATGATGAAATATTAAATACTATTGATAACGGAATTTATATCAGCAATCTTTGGTACTTAAACTTTTCAGATAGAAATAATGGAAGGATGACTGGTTTGACTAGATTTGGATGTTTTTTAGTTGAGAATGGCAAGCTTACTGCACCTATAAATACTATGAGATTTGATGACAGTGTATATAGTATGTTAGGAGAAAATTTAGTCGGACTAACTACAAATAGAGAACTCTTAATTGATTCAGGAACTTATGAAGAAAGATCAACCTCTAGTGCGCGGTTACCAGGCGCAATAATAAACAACTTTAAGATGACTTTGTGATGATTAAAACCAGATTTGCACCAAGCCCAACAGGATGGCTTCATATTGGCGGGGTACGAACAGCCTTGTATTCATGGCTGTACGCAAAAAAGAATAATGGTAAATTCTATTTAAGAATAGATGATACAGACACAACAAGAAGCACAGAAGAATACAAAAATTCAATCATATCCGCATTAAATCAACTTGGATTAAATCATGATGATGAAATCACTTATCAATCTAAAAGGTTTGAACACTATATAGATAAAATTGAATACCTCTTAGATAATGACCTTGCATATTACGATGAAGTCGAGGTTAATGAAAAAACTAAAGATACGGATCTGTCAATTCAGTATGATAATCGACTAAATAAAGAAGGACATGTAATAAGGTTTAGAAATCAAAAAGAAAGTAGTATTAAAATTAATGATAGCGTTCATGGAGAAATTACTTTTGACCCAAAAGTTTTTTTTGATGTGGTGATACTAAGATCGAATGGTGTGCCAACCTACAATCTAACTTCTGTAGTTGATGATATCGATATGGGGATAACTCATTTAATAAGGGGCGACGATCATCTTAGTAATCTCCCTGTTCAAGTAAATTTATTCAGAGCTTTTAATGCAGATGTACCTACATTTTCTCACTTACCTATGATTCATGGTACAGATGGCAAGAGATTATCAAAAAGACATGGAGCAGTTGATATTAATTACTTTTTAAACGAAGGATATCGTGTTGATGCAATATTAAATTATTTAGCCAAAACTGGATGGTCTCATGGGGATCAAGAAATATTTACTATAGATGAACTTATTGAGCTATTTAGTTTAGATAGAATAACAAAATCAGCTGCGGCTTTCGATATAGAGAAACTTAATTGGCTTAATCAGCATTACATCAAAAATGATTCCATTGAAAATATTGCAGAACAGATTCTTCCTTTCTTATCATCTTTTGAATTACCAAATGTCCCTAAAAATGATAAGTATCTAGAAGATATATTGTTACTAGGAATTGAAAGAGAATATTCAATGAAAAATATAGCAAAGAGTATTACATATTTTTACGAAAATGAAATTGAATATGACATGAGCATTATTGAAAAGTTTGAGAAAGAACAAACAATCAAAATTCTTAGAGATATAATCGCAAAACTTTTCATTGTAGACTTTAATGATAAACCATCCATTAGTGCATGTGTTAAAGCTACCTGTAAAGATTTGTCTCTTAAGTTTAAAGATGTTGGTCCTCTCATTAGATTTTCAACAACCGGAAGATTAAATGCTCCTTCTATTGATGACCTATGTTTTGTTTTAGGTAAAAAGAGGGTAGTTGAGAGAATTTCAAGATTTCTAGAATTATATCAATAGGTGTTATTACCAGTGAGGTGGTTTATCCTTCTCATAGTCAATTTTTTCATTCCTTTTATCACCATACTCATCATAATCACTTTTCTTTTTTCTATGAATTTTAGAAGGTTTTCTTTCTTTTTTAAAAAGGGGGTCTTTTTTCATAATAAATCTGATTATCTTAGATAATCTAAAAGAATTTCTTATGCGTCCACAAGGGACTCAATATAATTTACATTATACACTCGATTTGAACAAAGCAACGAAATGTTACTTTGATTAAGGATAAATATATTTTATTATGAAATATAATATGTTTAAATACAGTCATAAAATTCTTTGAAAGGAGACCATATGAAACATATATATTTTATCTTTGCACTATTAGTTACAGGTTCGTTACATGCAGGTGAATCTAGTAATAGTGCAAATCAATCAACATCCTATTCTAATATGTATTTAAGTGTTGGTATTACATTTGATGATTCAGATGCTGATATATCATCAGTTAGCGGTGCATCTCTAGATGAAAAAGATAACGGTATATCACTTAAACTAGGAATGGATTATAGCGATTTACTCTCCTTTGAACTTGGGTACAGACAGTATGGAGATATAACAATTACAGATACTAATTCAGGCTCAGGTCAATGGTTTTCAGATTCAAATCCTTCTAGCGGAAAAGGCTTTGTATCATCAGGTGGACAGATTAGGGTAAATACATATGCTTTTACATTGCTTCCTAAATTTAAATACGATTATTCATCATCAATTCAGCTACATGGCGGAATAGGGTTAATGTATTTCAGAACAAGAACTGATTTAGTACAACTAAGTGGAGTTGCATCTACAGATGCAAACAGAGACTTCGAGGCTTACTATGAAGTAGGTGGATCTTACAAGATTAATAATCAATACTCATTAGATTTATCTTATCAAAACGTTGACGATATTGACGAAACAAGATATGAATCTACTATTTTATCGGTTAATTATAGATTCTAGTAAAGACAGTATGAGTATTCTGCTTAATTTAAAGTTAATTTTCTTACCTTTTGTATTGTTCTCTTCTGTTGAACTTTCCCAAGCAATAGAGGAGAACATGCATAAGGGTTTTATTTTGACAGTATAAGAAATACAAAACTCACCTGTAAGAACAAACAGCAGCAGCACGTTACATTGAACACATTTGGTAATTAGATTTATACCTACTTACACGCACACTTTTCTTTACAAATATTTTTTCTTTTAAAATTAAGTAGGGGGTCAAATAGGGGGTCAAAATATTACAAGTGTTTACAGGCATTGTACATTAAGGGCTTAATTAAAACTTGACCGTCCCCAAGGGGATTCGAACCCCTGTTGCCGCCGTGAAAGGGCAGTGTCCTAGGCCTCTAGACGATGGGGACTTAACAGTTTGAAATATTATACAGAGATATTTAATAAAAAGATAATATAATTAAAATATATTAAAGTGCATGTTTAGATAGTATTTTCCTACTTTTTTCAGGTTAATATAATTTCTTATTTCTTCAAATCAAAGGTACAGGTATGTTACGATGCTGTTTAATATGTCTTCAGCTAACAAGCCAATTCAAAAATTCTGCATAGTCTGCGGATCTCCGACGGAATTCAAAATCCCAGAGGGAGATAATAAAGAAAGAGCTGTTTGTAAAGTATGCGGACATATTCACTATCAAAATCCAAAAGTGGTATCCGGGTGTATATTAGAATGGGAAGATAAAATAGTCTTATGTAAAAGAGCTACTGAACCTAGGTCAGGTTATTGGACACTTCCTGCCGGTTTCTTAGAAAATAATGAAACTGTTGCAGAGGGCGCATTAAGAGAAACACTTGAGGAGGCGAATGCAAAATCAGATAAGATTCAACTATTTTTTATGTGCGACCTACGACATATTAGTCAGATTTATATGATGTATCTTGGTAAGCTCTCGGATGGTAAATATTCACCTGGACCTGAAAGTGAAGAAGTAGAATTATTTAGTGAATCTGAAATCCCATGGAATGATATAGCATTCACGGTGATTGAAAAAACTTTAAGATTATATTACGAAGATAAGAAAAAAGGGAATTTCTCCATACATTTTGATACTATAGATCCTAGATGAAAAATATTATCCTAAATCTCCCTCTTATTTTTTTATTAGTCAGTCCAGTCCAAGGTCATGATGATAATGAATCAAGGATAAAGTTCTGGAAAGAGTACTATAATCCTAAAGTGGAAGTTACAGATAACAATATACCGTCTGTGAAAGTTACACTCATAAAAAATAAATCTTTTTATCAAATAAGAACGCAAATCAAGAATTTTGTTTTTACACCTGAAAAAGATATGAAAAATAATATTCCTTCAGAGGGTTATGGAAAACTTTTTATAAACGGAGAATATGTCAGCAGAGTTTATGGTGAATATCATTTTTTAAGGATACTTCCTGTGGGAAGTAATGAAATTAAAGTTATCTTAAGCACTAATCTAGATCATGATATTGCTAAAAATGGCAATGTCATATCTGACACTGTTGTTTATCAATTTCCTGAGTTCAGTTTTTCTGAAGCAAGAAATAAATCTTATAATCAAATGATTCAATGCGAATTTTCCGATAAAGGAAGGGTTTTGCTAGATAAGTTGGCAAAGAAGGGCATGAGGATAACAGAATCATCAGAACATCTTCAATGCCGATATGATGCTAGAAATGATATATTGACACCTTTTATGAATAAAATGACTCGTCTTCAGAGACACTACCATCAAGTAACTCTGGATGTTTTGAAGGAGAGGATTCAGCTATGGAAAGACTTTGAAAATAATAAAATTACTTTAAATACTGCTAGAGATAATAATCTTCAGCTAGAAAATAAAATAGACATTCTTATGCAGAAAAAGCTTGAACAACTTAAATCAGCAAAAAAATGACATTTGAACTGTTCGTATCTGCTTACACAACAACATCACTCGTTATGTTTCCAATTTTAGTATTTATAGTTATTTTATTGATAAGAGATTTAAGCAAATACTCAAAATTATCAGATAAAATAAATAATGTTCTTAAAAATCTCTCAGAAGATATTGATGAAAAAGGCTTTAGAAAAGACAAGCAAGAATCACTTCTATCTCATATATCTAGATTCATAAATAAATAATATTTTATATATACTTGAACACTAGTTCCGGAGATAAATCTATCATGCATCTATTTTTTTTACATTTTTTAATTGCATCTGTGTTATAGCACGGAGAACACTTTAACTTAATATTTGCCTCTATGATTTGATTTCTAGAATTTCCATATGGCCCTGTTTCACTGAATGGAGTTGGACCATGAAGTGATATTACTTTTTTACAACTTACACCTGCCACATGCACAGCTCCACTGTCATTTGCTACGACGCATTCACTCTTTTTCATTACTTCAAATAAATCAGGAATATCTGTTTTACCACAAAGATTGTGTATTCTCTTACTGTTTATTTTTATTTGATTTATGAAATCTTTTTCATTATCACTTCCTGTTATTACTATATCAAAATCAGTTTCATATATAATTTTTTCAATTAAACTAATCCAATTTATAATTGGCCATGCCCTATATCCTCTATAGTTCTTTTTCTTAAAATGACTGTTTGTAGGACAAAGCACAATATAGTTATTTTTTATATCAAATTTCTTCTCAACATTGATATCAGATCCTATCAAATACGGAAACGCATCATCAGTTTTTAATCCTTTGTAATATGATTTAAGTATTCTGAATTGATGGCGTACTCTGTGCTCATCTTTATATTGTACATCTATGTTATTTATTGGCTTTCCTATTTTAATATCAGCATTTAATAATCTAACTAAACTATCAAACTTGGTTCCCACCTCTAAATTTATCACGGCGTCATATGGGTTAAGATATGATTTTATTAGAATTTTTAATTTCTCAAAATTTAGAAATAAGGGTAAATTTGTAAACCTTACATTAAGAGGATTTATTCTCGGATCAAATTTGAATAAATTTTTTAAATGATATTTAGTAACCCATTCTATTATTAACTCATTACCATAATATGCCACAAGAGGTTTAACAATTGCTGTAGAGTCTATGGTATCACCAAGTAGCCCACATCTGATTATAAGTATTCTAGGAACTTTTTTATTCACTATCTTCTAAAGAATAACTTTAAACCTTTTATAATTCTTCTGAACAAAAGGTGTATGTTTTTGAGTAATAATAACAAGTATTCGTAATTATCAATATTTACTGTACCCTTTTTCACATATACGCTGTCACTATTATCTTTGAACCAAATTTTATATCCATTTTCATCCATCCATCGTTTGATATCCTTTATGTATGGATTAATGTAATACCCACCATGAGTTTCAATAGAGATAATATTTGGCCTACTTATCATATGTTTTATAACAAACCATTCAGAGCCCTCTGTATCTATTGAGATTAAATCCATATCTCCCGTATCTACACAAGAAAACTTTTTTGCATCAACTTTTGTCGACTTATTTTTTTTAGTATCAAATGAATCATTTATTATTGCTGGACTAGATACAGAAGATGATATAAATGAAGAGCTTCCAGCTTTATGAAGCTCAATAGTTCCATCAAAATCTGTACAAGCGAAAGTTTTGAGCGTTAAATTATCCTTGTCTTTCCATTCTTTTTTTATTAGCTCTATAGATTCTGGATCAGGTTCAATTAATAAAGCTTTAATATTTTTATCTATATAATATTTTATGTTGGATGTTTTTGGATGCCAAACACCAACCTCACAGATGTATTCAGGAATATATTTTTTTTTATTGAGCATTTTCACGAGAGTATTCATAAAAAATATTCTAGTCTATATTTTTTTATTTAAAAGTTTATTTGACAAAATATTAAAGATATCTGTTAAAAAGTTACTCAATTTATACTATGATATCGTATGTCTAAGTGGGTTGCATTTCTTCTAGAAAATAAAGAACATATTGGTACTCTCTCTCAGGGGAAAATAACAGTATATGAAGGCAATATGTTTGAAAATCCTACCAAAACAGACATGATCTATTCTGCGGATCAAGTTCAAATAATAAACCCTTGCAAGCCATCAAAGATGATAGCGTTGTGGAATAATTATCAGTCATTAGCTACTGAGAAAGGCTTGTCTAAGCCAGATAACCCACTTTATCTTAATAAAGCAATTTCTTGTATTATTGAACAAAGAGAGAACATTATTCGTCCAAAAACATATACTGAGAGTATTTTCTTCGAAGGTGAGCTCGGGATTGTGATAGGTACAACTTGTAAAGATATATCTGTGGAGAAGTCATCAGAATATATTTTTGGTTTTACATGTATTAATGATGTTACCGCAATGGATTTGGTAAAAAAAGATCCATCTTTTGACCAATGGACCAGATCTAAAAGTTATGACACATTTGGAATATTTGGCCCTTGCATTGCTACTGATGTTGACCCAATGTCACTAACAGTAAAAACATCGGTCGATGGCCAGATTAAACAAGATTATAATACTAGTGATATGTTCTTTAATGTTTATGAAATTGTTAGCTTTTTGTCGCATGATATGACATTGAACCCTGGTGATATCATTGCATGCGGAACCAATTCAGGTCTTGGACCCATGGTTTCTGGAGAAACTGTAACTGTTTCAGTTAGCTCAATTGGCCAGGTAATAAATAAATTAAGTTAAATAAGTTATCTTCTTTTCCATACATCAGATGCACCCTCTGGTCTTGGATTTGGAATTGAATCAAAATCAATATTTTCTCTGCCATTATATACTAAGAAATGCTTACCCTTTGCTCTGCCTAATAAAATAACATTTGTTTCTCTAGCAACATTCAATCCCATTTCTGTAATGCCAGAGCGAGATAATAGTACACCTATATTCATTTGAGCAACTTTAATCACCATCTCCGAAGTTAATCTTCCAGTCGTATAGAATATTTTTTCTTCACCCTCTATGTTATTTAGCCACATGTTTCCTGCTATTGCATCTACAGCATTGTGCCTACCTACATCCTCGACAAAATCTAAAATCTGATCGCTATTGCATAACGCACAACCATGAACTGCACCAGATGTTCTATAAACTTCGTTTTTATCATGTAGTAATTTTAGAAGCTTGTATATGATTGATTGTTTAATTAAAAAAGAACCAACTTTTTTTTCTTTTAGCTCATCCATTATTCCACCAAAAGTTGTTCCTTGGCCACAACCAGAGGTAACAACTTTATGTTTAAGTTTATTATTTACTTTATCAAGGTCCAATCCTTTTGAGGTAACTGCTGCAGTATTTACAGACCAATCAACATGAACAGATTTCAAGTCTGAAATTTTATCTATAATGCCTTGGTTTCTAAGGTAACCTATAACTAATGCTTCTGGATAGTGGCCTAGCGTCATAAGGGTTACTATTTCTTTCTTATCTAAAAAAATAGTAAGGGGTAGTTCTCCTGTGATGGGAATACGCCTCTCAGTACTATATTCATCAGTTACTATAATTTCTGATGCATTCGGCCTTTTCGAATTTGTGAGCTCTATTTTGCTTTTATTATCCATATGAGTTCAATTATATTACAATACAATGATGAGAAAATTTGTTTTTTTATTTTTAATTATTCTATCAACTAATATTTATGCAGATATCATTAAAATCACTATCTTAGGCAGCGGAACTCCAAGGGTCAATATAGATAGGTTTTCTCAATCAATACTTGTAGAACATAAAAATGATAAATTCCTCTTTGATGCAGGCCGAGGCGCACTTCTTAGACTAAATCAATCAAATATTTTTCCTCATGAGATTGATAATATCTTTTTTACACACTTACATTCTGATCACATACTTGGATTTCCTGATATTTTAATGACTGGTTGGATTTATCATAGACAATCAGGTTTGAATGTATTTGGACCAAAAGGCACAAGGAACTTTGTTTATAGTACTTTAAAGGCGTTTGAAGAGGATATAAAAGTAAGAAGCATGGCACCAGAAAAACTCGATAAGAATAATCTAGAAACAAAGATAAATATTCTTTCTGATGGCTATGTCCATAAAGAAAATGGATTAACTATTGAAGCATTTTCAGTAAAACATGAACCATTTACAGATGCATATGGATTTAAAATATCTAATAATAATTACTGTATGGTTATATCAGGAGATACTACGTACTCTGAGAAGGTTTTAGAAAAAGCAAAAGATTGCGATCTACTCATTCATGAAATTGCTCACGCATCAGAACATACTCTAAAAAAATATCCTAAAGCTAAAGGTGTAATTTCTTATCATACTGATACTCAACAAATTTCAAAAATTATTAATACTGTTAAACCAAGACTTACTATTCTTAATCATGTCCTATCTCTTGACGGCACTCCTGATGATGAAATATTAAAACAAATTAAAAAGAATACTTCACATGAAGTTATTATAGCTAAAGATTTGATGTCAATTGACCTTAAAGATGAAATTTATATTTATAAGCAAAAAAAATTATGACAAAAATAATAGGTATACTAAATTTAACCATGGATAGTTTTTCAGATGGAGGAATGTATTATGACTTAGCCTCTGCTAAAAAACATATTTCTGAGATGATAGAACAGGGTACTGATGTTATTGATATCGGAGCTGAATCTACTAGGTCTGGTTTCTCAGATGTCGACGAAGACAGTCAAATTAAAACGTTAGCACCTATTATAGAGTTTATAACAAATAAATATTCCATCGACATAAGCATTGATACGAGATCAAGTAAAGTCGCTAATGCATTTTCTGATAAGAGTATTTCTTTTATTAACGATGTATCATCAGGAACTCATGATGGAAATATGCTGGAGGTTGTATCCAAACTCGGTTGTTATTATATAATGACACATATGCCTGACGAGCACCAAAAGGGTATCAATAAAGATTATAAAAACATACTTAAGGAATTAGATACATATTTTAATGAGCGTATAAAATCTTGCTTAGATAAGGGGATTGATGAAGATAAGATAATAATAGATCCAGGCATAGGTTTTGGGAAAACTGGTGATGATAATATTACAATTCTTGAGAATTTAGACTTTATTCAGAAAATACATAGTAAAATTTGCATAGGAACGAGTAATAAAAGATACTCGTCATCCTTATTTAATGGAATTGAAACGAAAGATGATTTAAAGGTTGCAAATGTAGCATCATCTACGTTATGTGCATTGAAAGGAACTGCATTTTTGCGTGTTCATGATGTTGGAATCACAAAAGACGCTATACTTATTGTTAATAAAGCTAAAAGCGTTTAGAGATAGCATCTAAGATAATCTTTTCAAATTCTTTAGTAAAATAATTGATATCTAATAATCGAGAAGTCTGCATTTTG
>Ga0181598_1002952_pt1 | contig 15060 bp, 10 predicted proteins | sample 041ome_4_FD_153295 | JGI IMG/M metagenome (GOLD analysis project Ga0181598, IMG submission 153295) | Coastal salt marsh microbial communities from the Groves Creek Marsh, Skidaway Island, Georgia - 041404US metaG (spades assembly) | ecosystem: Environmental > Aquatic > Marine > Intertidal zone >... | reverse complement strand
ACGCGCTCGATATCGAACTGTAGACCGACGTGCGTGCGTGCGCTCGATGACATGTGGAGACCCGTGTAAGTGGTTAAATCCTACTTAGGCCTCGCTCGATTTCGTTTTTAATCTGAAAAAGAATAGACTTTGACTTTTAATACCAACATGGATATCAACATGTGTATAGTAAATTTCAACGCTCTACGAGTTGTCTACACACGAATTCTAGCGCATCGTCACGCCTGAAGCGTGTGTTTTTTCTCCTTGTGTTTTTCCGTTTTCAACATGGATATCAACATGGATATCAACATGGATATCAACATGGATTTCAACATGGACATCAACATGGACATCAACATGGATATCAACATGGATATCAACATGGACATCAACATGGACATCAACATGGATATCAACATGGATATCAACATGGATATCAACATGGACATCAACATGGATATCAACATGGATTTCAACATGGACATCAACATGGACATCAACATGGATATCAACATGGATATCAACATGGATATCAACATGGCCCACGTGGATATCTTTTACTGGTCGTCGCGACACGCTCGCATGGCAAAACGTATGGGTATTATTTGATGCCCCATTCGCCGTCGCCGGGCCGCGTCATTGCTCGCATCACCGCGCGACCGATCGATCGATCGTTCGTTCGGCGATGGTGATGACGGTGGCGATGCGCGGTGACGCGGTGGGGCGCGCGCGGGGCGTAGGGACGCATCGGGCGCGCGATCAACGTCGTCATCTGCAGTGGCTTCGTCGTCATCGTCATCATCATCATCATCGTCATCATCGTCATCATCATCATCATCATCTTGAGCAAAAGGGTGCGAGCGTCGTGCGTGGGTCGTCTTTGATGGATGGCGTGACCGATGGTGACAGTGGCAGTGGTGGCAGTGGTGCGGCGGTGGTGGTGGCGATCGTGACGACGGCGTCGTGTCCGCATTGCGCGCGCGCGAAGAAGGCGCTCGCGAACGCGGGCGTGGCGTACGAAGAGATAAACGTCGATGATGCGCCGGCGTTGCGCGCGGCGAGCGCGGGAATTAGTGGGTTTCGGTCGGTGCCGCAAGTGTTCGTGGGTGGGGAGATTTTTGGTGGCGCGGATGACACGTGTGAGGGGTTGCGTACGGGGATGTTTATGGAGAAGGTTGAGGCGGCGTCGGGGAGCGGGACGCGAGGCGCGCCGCCAGCGTTGGAGGAGGCGTACGCCGCGCATAAGGCGGGGACGTTGAAAAAGACGACGACACCTGCTGCGGTGGGGCCATCGGCGCCGGCAACGGCGTCGACGACGTCTTGGTATTCGCCGACGGGGACGGCGAACGTCGCGGCGACAGCCAAGGCGATGGCGGACGGATCGACGGGTGTCAAGCGCACGACCGTGCGTCGGTTCAATGGATTTACCGATGGATTGTTTCAAGTGATTAAAACGCATGATGGCGTGTTTACGGCAGAAGCTGCCGTGGAGTGGTTGATGGAGAATAAAAAGGCGTCGAGCGTCGACGCGGCGACGACTTTGGGCGCCAAAATGTTGGAGAATAAACTCATCGTCGATGTCGACGCGACGAACGCATTCGTAATGCCGTCGCCGTCACCACCGCCGTTATTTAGATTTCAAGCGGATGCCGCTGTGAATGGAAACGCACCGTTGAACGTGGCGTCCGTATACGTCGGCGAGGCTCGCGAGGCGAAAATCGTCGTCGAAGACGTGCGCCGTCGCATCCTGAAACTCTATGACGAATTTCTCTCCTCCGATGGACGCGCGGTGGATTACGACGGCATTCGCTCGAGCAATGGGTTTAAGGAATTCGTCAAGGCTTCGGAGGAGCTCCAGCGAGTGAATTTGAATGGGCTTTCCCGAGAGGAGCGCTTGGCCTTCTTCATCAACGTGTACAACGCTCTCGTCATTCACGGCACGTGCGTATTTGGGACGCCCAAAAACACCCTCGAACGGTTGAGTTTCTTTTCAAAAACGTCGTACAACATTGGTGGACACACGTACACGTGCGATGACATTGAGAATGGCGTGTTGCGCGGCAACCGTCCCGGCGCAGCGACGCTCGGCGCGCTTCTCGGCAACCCATCGCTTTCGCGCGGTCCATTCCGCGCGGGTGACCCGAGGCGGTACAACGTGGTGCTGCCCATGGATCCACGCATTCATTTCGCGCTCGTGTGCGGCGCCCGATCGTGCCCACCGATTCGCGTGTACACGAGTAAGGATATCGACCGCGAGCTTGAAGACGCCGCGTTTTCATTCTTTGAATCCGAAATCGACGTCGTCACGAACGAAAGCGGCGAAGCGGCGAGCGCAGCAGTGAGCAAAATTGTTGGTGAGTGGTACAAGTTTGATTTTGGCGCGAGCGATGCCGAGAGATTGCGATATGTATCGGCGTTTATGAAAGCGGGCACCGCGAAGGATGCGTTGATCAAGGCGCTCGATGACGGTAAAGATGTCCCGCTCACCACGCGCGCGTACGACTGGACGCTCAACGATGGGAAATAATTCATAATCACTCGATTGGTTCATTACACAATTGTTCATTAATAGCAGCAATAGCGCGTTTTTTCAGCGCTCAAAGAAGTACATTCATTCTATTTGTAGTATACACGACGCATCGGTAATCACTTGTCCGCATCCGCCAACGCTCGCAACTTTGGCCGATCGCGCTTGTCAGCGATCCAATGACCCACCGACGATGACCCTTTCACCGGTGATGACATTGGCGTGCGTTTTGTCTCCGTCTTTACGCGTTTTGCGCCACCCTTTGCGTCGTCTCCATCGTCCATTTTATTTTGGTTCTTCTTTTTATTCTTCCCGTTGTCCTCTCGCGATGTCCCATCCTGCGCCGCCTCAGCCGCCGCAGACGTGCCTGCACCATCACTCACCCCACAACTCTCGCGCAACCGCTCCGCATACACCCCAAACGCCTCGATTATATTCTCTAAAACATCCGCGTACGTCGCCTCGACGTCAATCACCTCGCCTCTCCACTCAATATCCCGCGCCCCGATGGACCCACCTAAATCCGCTCGCGCCCTCGCACCGGTGCCATCATCGTGCGCTAACACTCCGCTCACGTCTACGCGATGGTGTTCGAACGCAGCTTTCGTTTTCGCCACCATCGCGTCGGCGTCGCTCGCGAGCGTCACGCCGTACGCCGACCGGTAATGCCTCCGCGTGCGCTCTACATCCAGCGCCACCACGCGATGCGTCACCGCCGCACTCGACGACGACGATGACGCGACGTAGAGCACTAATCGCCCGGGCGCGCGTTCGATGACTCCGTACGCGAGCGCCTGCGCGGCGTCGCGCGCGGCGGTGCACCACATTACCGAGCACGAAATCTGCAATTCAAATGGCGTCGTTTCGACCACCCGCGCGCGAGTCCGAGGGTGCAACGGCGCGCGCGACGCGTCCAGTGATGTACGTCAGGCGACGCGCGACGGCGAACGCACGACGATGGATGACGATGCGCGCCGAGGACTGACGAATGCATCGATTGATGACGCCGAGAAAACAGTTACTCCATTCCAAATGAAGACTTGGACGACGCCTACGCGATAAGCGATGACGATGACGACGTCGAGGGCAACGATGATGCGAGTGCGCGCGTAGATGCGCCGGGCGCGCGAGAGGGCGACGGAGGTGCGGGCGCAGTGGCGGCGGATGTGGACGACGCGCGTCGGCGGCTGTCGCAACCATTCGTACCTCCAATGCGCGCGCCTACGCCCGCGCCTGCGCCTGCGCCGCCGCTGCCGACCAAGACCATCGAAGGCACTCCTATAATGGATGACGTGCGCGCGGCGGTGCGCGCACCGGCGCTTCAGAGCGGTGTGGTGAAGGCGCGCGCGCGCGCAGCTGCTCCGTTGACGTCGGCTCCATCGAAACGCGCGGCGAAAGAGGTCGATACCAAGGCGCCTTCTGCGACCGCTCCCGCGCCCGTGAGTGCGAAAACGAGTGACGATTCAATCGTGTTCAAGGTTCCCGGGAAGAAACCAACACCAGTGGCGACTAAACCGGCGGCGCAGATTGTGTTTCGGAAACCCGCGGCTCGAGCTCCGCCGAAATCGATGGCTTCTCCTCGTCCTCCGTCTCCTGTCATTGATGACGAAGAAGAAGATGCCGAGTTACAACTGTCGCCCGTTGAAGATTTTGACATAGAGGAAGAAGATGCCATGGCGCCAGTTGGTGAGATTAAACGCTCGCCATCGCCTGAATCAAAGGAGGAAGAGGAGGCGAGATTGAACGTCGCGCGCGCGCTCGTGAAACTGGAGGAATTGAAAACAGAAAGCGAAGAGCTCGTGCTGTCATCGACGGAGCTGTTGCTAAAGACGATTCAAAGCACGAATGATTACTTCTTGTTGTTCAATCCTAAGCTGTTTAGTGCGCTTCGTAAGTACAAGGAGGAGGCGCGGAAGATTTTAGACGAACACGGCGAGCGTTCCACCTTGGCCAACGCAGCGTGAGGTAAAAGAAGTGAAAGAATGCGACGCTACTGTAATGATACACCTTGTTTTGATTGCTACTGCTACTACCTAAATCCAAGTGTTTTAATATCTACGCTCTCGTACTTCAAAGACGGCGTTTTCGGCGACAGCGTTGGCGGCTTTGTACGCTCCGAAGTCGATTTGGCGCCGACAAACCAATCCAACACCCCCGACAGCACCTTTGTTTTCGACACGCCACCAAAAAATTCCGTGAGCTTGACTGTATTCACAGCTCGGTGCTTGAACGTCTTCGTGTCCAATACCGCAGTCGAAAGTAATTTAGCCCGCGTCAACGTTTTCACGTACGCGTCCACGGTTGTAGTGTCTTCCACGTTGAGCTGTTCAAAGAACTCAAGCGTGTTATAAGTGAACCTATCGATGACGTACACACCAATATCGGGGTCGGAGTGATGAGAAAATGAATTCTCTCCGAGCCCGCTCGAGCTCAAGGCTAAGATTCTCGGCGACGCAAAGGCTTTAGCCAAAGTCGACGCCTGACACGTCTCCGCGATGAAAAACACTTCATTATACCGATTCTTTGCATACATTTGAGCGAACGCATCCGCTAACTCTTGCGTACGCAGTTCAAGTTGATCCTGAAACTTTATGAACCCATCTCCACCGTGACCGGTGATGTATACGAGAATATTAGACGCGCCGTCGGTGAGCAACTTTTTACTCCGCGGCGTGCCTCGCGCGTGCTTATTCGTCAGCACTCGAATCACCGTCTCGGGCGTCACCTCTGTACCGCGATAATCCACCTCGATATCATCCCCATAGAGCTCTACCCCGCGATTGACGTCGTTATACATGCGTCCATGCTGCGGATTTCGAGCGTCGCACGCCGCGTCATCCGCGAGCATGAGCACCACGCGTGAGTCCGGAATCCCAAGCCTCTTCACCGTCCTATACATCGACAACGCGTTGGCACTGTGACGATAATTGAACCAGAACCTTGACGCGTCGATAATCACCGCCCACGTGTTCGTATTCTCCTCTACAGACGCCAGTGGTGGCGCATCTCTCGCGCGACCACTGCGCTCAAGCGGCGCATTCCACGCGAAAGCGTGCGCCTGACGCCACGCCAGCGCGAACCACACCACGAACGCGCGTCCACGACGCATCGCACGCGTGTGCGACGCCGTCACCGCGCGTCGCGTCGGCGAATGCCGCTGTGAGCCCGTCGCGCGCACCAACCGGATGCGCACCGATTCGCATCTTTTCCACGATATCGTCGTCGACGCGCATCTTTTCCACGATGTCACGACGCGCAACGACGGATACATGTTCATGTGTGCGTTTACACCCGGCGCGGGCGTCGGCGCGGGCGTGGAGCGCGCATGGGATCGCGTAGCCCAGCGGGTGATCGGAATTTGAAGCAATTATCAGAGATAATTCCGAGTGAATTGCCGCGCCATTATCCGGCGCGCAACTTTTGTTGACGGCCCGAACGGTTCTCGCGACGCACGACATCGCACGAACACAACGCATTCTTACGACGCGACACGCGAGACGTGACACGAACACCACTGTACGATGAGCGGCGCCCCGAAATTAGAGCGCGGCTTTACGCTGTTGAGCTTCATGAAGCGCGCCAAGGATGAAATCGAAGCCGAAGCCGAAGCCGAGGCTGCGTTGGTTGCCGCGCAAGAAAAAGTGGCGGAAATAAAAGTCTTGAAGCAATCCGCGTCGATCAAGTTGCTCGAGGTGTCGAAATCGGTGAAGAAGGTTGAAAAGGTTGAAAAGAAGTTGGAACGTAAGGCGAGCGTGGTGGCGCCCAAGCCAAAGGTTATCGAAGAGTTTCAAGAGGTGAGCACGAAGGCGAAGGATCTTTTGGAATCTGAACGCGAAGCTAAGGATGAATTCTTGGCGGCGGAAAAGTCAGAAGAGGAAGCGAGAGCAGCTTTAGCCGAAGCTGAGAAGAAGGCTGAGGAAGCGCGCACGCGCGCGGCGGAGAAGCGCGCACTCGAGGAAAAGAAGATTGCTGAAGAAGCCGCGGAGAAGGCGCGCCGGGAGCGCGAAGCGCGCGAAGAAGCCGCAAGAAAGGCTCACGAAGCGGCGGAGAAGGCTGCCGCTGAAGCCAAGAAGGCTGAAGAAGAGGCTGCGGCCGAAGCCAAGAAGGCTGAAGAGAAGGCTGCCGCTGAAGCCAAGAAGGCTGCGGAGAAGGCTGCCGCTGAAGCCAAGAAGGCTGAGGAAAAGGCTGCCGCTGAAGCCAAGAAGGCTGAGGAAAAGGCTGCCGCCGACGCCAAGAAGGCTGAGGAAAAGGCTGCTGAAGAAGCTAAAAATGCCCCGGCGCCAGCTCCGGCGCCGCCGGTAGTCGAATCCTCCAAGTCGTGCTTCTGCTTCTAATATGACCACTATTTATGACAAGACGCCGCGTCCACGAGTTCGTTGTTGTTGTAATTCAATACTAATCTCATGCATTTGATTGTCATCATTCGTTGTTGTTTTGTTGTTACAAGGAGAAGAATCGTTTCTTCTTGGAAGAATCGTTTTGTTTCTCTGCTTCTGTTTTGGGCGCAGGCGTCTTCTTCTTGCCGCCGAGCGCACCTAATACGCGCGCTGCGGCGTTCCCAGCCGGACTACTACTCGACGATGACGACGATACAGACTTCGCCGCCGCCGCCGCGGCGGCGTCTTCGCGCGCACGTTCGCGTTCCTTATCCTTTTTCGTCGTCTCAAATCCCGCCTTGGCCGCCGCGGCTCGAACCACCGCCTTGACCGCAAACTTCCCACCCTCTTGAATCGCCTTCGTCGCGCCTTGCGCAACCACCGGCGCCGCCGCACGCACAGCCGCCACACTCACCTTCCCCACGACATCCGCCGTGCCTCTCACCGCCGGATTCGACGCCACAGCTTCCGCGCGTTTGGATATCTCCCACGCCGCCACCGCCGTCGGAGGCTCTCGCGCCTCCATATCATCCAACATCTCATCCGTCGTCTTCACCATCCACCTCAAAACCCCCGCTGAATCTCTAAAATCAGGCACCGCAACATCACGTTCCACAACATCCATCGCGTTCACCCCGTACTCGTCGCTTTCGTCGCTCCCCAACGACGCAGTCGCGGCTTCGCGCAATATCCGCGCGCGGCTCGCCATCACTTTAGGCGGCTCAATGCTCGCACGCGCCGGCGCGTTCGCGGGTTTCACCTTGCGCTTAATCTTAATCAAAGGCGTGCCATCATCGAACGCCAGCGCCGCCGGCGGCGATTCGTGCGTGTCGCCGTCGTCCGCGTTGGATGTCGCGAGCGCTATCTCGTGTCCCACGCGTCGTCGGTGTCGTCGCCATCCGTGCGTCGTCGACGCCCCGCGCGCGCGGTGCGGCGCGACGAACGTGCGCGCGGTAGTCACGGTCGCCAACGACGCCATCGCGCGCGCTCGATCGCGCCCGCGGTTGCGGTGAACGAGAGTCAATCAATGGCGCAAAGGCGTGTCGCGTCATCATTCATTCATTCATTCATTCATCACCTTTGCGCCGTCGTCAGAGCTCGACGCGCGCAGCGCACCTCGACGCGACGCGCATCGTTGCACGGCGCCAATGTCGCACGACCCCGGCGCGCCGCCGGGCGAGCTCAAGGTGTACGTCGGCAAGCTCCCGGACGATGTGAGCGACGGCGTGCTCGAACACATCCTGCGCGAGCTCAGCGCTGCGAATGGCGCCGCCGCGCGCGCGCCGTCGTGGCGTCGCGTGCGCGATCCGACGACGAACGCGCCGAAACGGTTCGGGTTTGCGTCGTTTTATGATTGCGAGAGCGCGCTGCGGGCGATGCGGGTGTTGGATGGGCTCAGAGCGCGCGCGGGGGATGACGCGTTGGTGTGCAACGCGAATAGCGCGACTCGCGCGGCGACAGAGGCGTATTTGCGCACGCAAGATGCGAGTCTGGCGGCGAAGGCTATGGCAGAGGATGCACGCAAGGTGGAGGCGATTAAGAGGATGTTTAGTGAGCGTGCGGGGGAGGAAGAGGGGGAGATTGGCGGCGTCGAGGATGAGGCTGAGGATGGTCGAGTCGCACGTTTTGACGAGCGGCGCGAGGATGACGACGCGCCAGAGGCGGCGGGGGCGTCGATTGCGGGTGATGACAATGGTGCGTTGCGTGCGGTGCATGCGGTGGTGGATGGGTTACCGCCGCCGCCGCCGGCGGCGTCGGCGTCGGCATCGGCGTCGGCGCGCCAAGAGGAGCTCGACCGCGGAGGCCGACCACGGCGTTCCGGTTTGGGTGATGAATCAACGCCGTTACCCCCAGCGCCGCGGTTTCGTAGGCAAGAATACGAAGCAAATGAGCGCACTGAGCGGTTGTTTCGCGAGCGCGAGAAAGCGCTTGACGATTTAGTGCACGCGAATACGCGAGAACGCGCCAGACGGATGAAAATTGACAAGGAAAAGAAAGCCGAGCGGCGCAAGGCGTTGAAGCGCGATTTAGCGATTGATAGCGATGACAGCGCGAGCGGGCGCGACGAAGACGTAGTGCTTCCGTTGTGGGAACGTTCCGAGCGCGCGCGCGCGAGAAGGAAGCGATTTAGAGAATTGGAAATGGCGGACGACGCGGCGGACGCGGCGCTCGAAATTGAAGAGGCGGCGCGAAACGTCAGCGTCGAGGAGGATGACGATACCGTCGTCGTGCAGCGCAGCATCGACGTGCATGCAAGCGAGGGCGCTCACACGAACAGCAGAAGCCAAGGAAAGAGTGTTGGTGGTGCGCTTCCGCCGCTCGCGTCGGTGAGCGGATTCCAACCGCGCACGGGCGAGGCGCCCATGAAGATGCACACCGCGTTCGGGTTGACTGGCGTGAAGAAAAGCGGCTTAACCGCGGCGCTCAAACCCAAACAAACGGTGTTCAGCAACGCAGACGACGACGACGACGACGACGACGATAACGACAGAAAACCGCGGCGAGGACCGACGGATGCCAAAATCATCGCCGACGACGTCGCGTCTCTCATCCAGCGCGTTCCAACCGCCGAAGCCGACATCTTCGCCTACCCCATCGACTGGAACACATACACCTCAGCCCAAATCCACCGCACCGTGCGAAAATGGATCACAAAGAAAACCACAGAACTCTTGGGCGAAGAGGAACCCGCGCTCGTGGATTTCATCGCCGACAAGCTCGCGCGCGCTCCGGCGCCCGACGCCCTCGTCGCCGATCTCCTCCCCGTCCTCGACGCCGAGTCCAACGCCTTTGTTCTCAAGCTTTGGCGTTTGGTCATTTTCGAAATCCTCAAAGCACACCATGCGTAGCAGCAGCGATTTATTATGAGTAGCGTATGACACGTCGCGCGCGTCCCATACCCCACCTAGGGCTCGCACCTCCCGATCGCCATTCGCGCGCGCGCGACGCATCTCTCGACATGCTTCGCCGCGCATCGCAACGCGCACTCGCCGCACACGTGTCGCGCGTCGGCGCCGTCGCCGCGAATACCAGCGCGCGGGCGTATACCGCCGAGCGCACGCACGGTGCGTGATCAATCGATTCGTTTTTTTGTGTTCTGTGCGCGTTTTGACGCGCGCCCGTGGGCGCCACGCGTCGATGCCGCGCGCACGAGCGCCGCGGATGCGCGCGGCGAGCGATTGGTGTCACGGTGTCGTCGGATGCGCGCGATTTGAGCGCGCGCGTCGTGCGTGTTGGATGCAAAAACTGACTCGCTCGAGTGTCGTCGATCGTCCTTCATCGTAGGCGGTTTATCGGACGAAGATCGCATCTTTACCAATATTTATGGCCGACATGACTTGTCAATCAAAGGTGCGATGAAGCGTGGGGATTGGTATAACACCAAGGAGTTGGTGCAGATGGGTCCGGATTGGATCGTGAACGAGATGAAGGCGTCGGGGTTGCGCGGCAGAGGCGGCGCCGGGTTCCCGTCTGGTTTGAAGTGGTCATTCATGCCGAAAGTGAGCGATGGGCGACCGAGTTACTTGGTTGTGAACGCGGATGAAAGCGAGCCTGGGACGTGCAAGGATCGGGAAATCATGAGACACGATCCGCACAAGTTGTTGGAAGGGTGCTTGATTGCCGGGACGGCGATGCGCGCTCGGGCGGCGTACATTTACATTCGTGGCGAGTACGTGAACGAGCGATTGGCGCTCGAACGCGCGCTAGCGGAGTGCTACGCGGCTGGATTTTTAGGCAAGAATGCGTGCGGGAGTGGCGTTGATTTTGATGTCAACATTCACTACGGCGCCGGGGCGTACATTTGCGGCGAGGAGACGGCGTTGATTGAATCACTCGAAGGCAAGCAAGGCAAACCCAGACTTAAGCCGCCATTCCCCGCCAACGTTGGCTTGTACGGCTGTCCGACAACAGTGACGAACGTCGAAACTGTCGCCGTGGCGCCGACGATTTTGCGTCGTGGCGCTGAATGGTTTGCTAGCTTTGGTCGTAAAAATAACGCTGGCACCAAGTTGTTTTGCATCTCTGGTCACGTCAACAACCCGTGCACGGTTGAAGAAGAGATGTCCATTCCTTTGCGTGACCTCATCGAAAAGCACTGCGGAGGCGTGCGTGGTGGCTGGGATAACCTCTTAGCCGTCATTCCTGGTGGTTCATCTGTGCCCATGTTGACGAAGAAGGTGTGCGACGACGTCTTGATGGATTTTGACTCGCTCAAGGCGGAGGGAAGTGGTTTAGGCACCGCCGCCGTCATCGTCATGGATAAATCTACTGATGTCGTGGACGCCATTGCGCGATTGGCTTACTTTTACAAGCACGAATCGTGCGGCCAATGCACGCCGTGCCGCGAGGGTACTTCGTGGATGTACCAAATCATGGAGCGGTTGAAACGCGGCGACGCGCGATTGGAGGAAATCGACATGTTGCAGGAGATAACAAAGCAGATTGAAGGGCACACGATATGTGCACTCGGAGATGCCAGCGCATGGCCAATCCAAGGTCTGCTAAAAAATTTCTCTTCCGAAATCAGAGAAAGAATTACTTCCCGCAACTCGGGAGAGACAGCGGGAAAGATTGCGGCGTAAACATTGATAGAGCGCGACGCTCAACTTTCTTCAACCTTTTTATCCGTACGTCAATGTAAAATTACAACAGAAACATCTACAATTATCAACACCGCACCACCTGCTCAACGAACACAAAGACAACATGCGGCGTCAGAAGTGACGACTCGAGCGCGAGTGCGCGAACACATCCCCGAAAAAGCAAAAAAATGTCCATTCAATCCCGCGCCTCCGCGCGCGTTTCGTGACTTATCAAAGCCACCGCGCACACGAAGACTCATTCACGCACTCGAAAGTGCGTTTGACGTTCTCGAATGGTATGCCGAGCGCCCAAACGCGACGGTTCAACGTCAAAACGACGTCAAGAGGTGTCTCGAGGGCGCATTCGATCATTCATGTCCCACGAGTGTAACGCACCGACGCGTGAGATTAAGCGCGTCGGTAGCTGACTGACTCGTGGATATCTACGTTCGTGACGACGGGCGCGCGAGGCACGAAGGCTACGTACCTGTGGTGACATCGAACGCACCACGGGGTTGATGATGCCCGTGGCGAGGCGGCGTGTGAGGCTGTGCGAGCAGCAAAAAATCAAGTCTACAGAATTTCTTGGGCTCGCATCGGGAACTCTGAGCAACGCGCGATGACATCTTCAGCTCTCGGCGATGGGAGGTCTCAGTGCGAAAAGTACGGGTACGTTTTCCTACCCGATTGATGGTGACCAATATTTGTGAGTGGTAACGCCAACGCGACGCGGGACGCGACCAGCGCGAAGAATGAAGCGACACGGTAGTAGTGTTATTTTACGAGTAGTGATGATAATTACACGAGAGCAAACAGATGATGGTACCGGTTGTAGCCTATGAAGATCAACGTCGACTATTTTTCGTGAACATCCAAGTCGATGTTGACGCCGCGCGCCGCGAGTTGTTGCTCGAGACGTTCTCGCGCGGAGAGGGTTTCTTCGCTTTGCTTGGCGATAATCTTGGCGCGCTCGGATTCCGAGAGCTCGGCTAAGGGGTCGAAGTTTGAAGATGGCATGCTATAGTAGATCTTCATGTCTTCGTTGTATCCAGTGGCGGCGGATTTTGTTGTCGTCGGCGGCGATTCTGCGGCTTTGTCGTCATTGTCAGCCTTGTTGGACAGCTTGACGCCGCCGCCGGAAATAACGCACGACGAAGATTCACCGGCGCACCCCAACCTCTCGAGTTCCTCATCAGTTGGCGCCTCGGGCGCGTGCGCAATGTAGTGTCGCGAGCCACCCTTCATGGAGATGGACCGTTCGCCCGTGTGCGACAATCCCACAAAGCGCGCGTCGCCATCGAGGCGACGGTGCGCCATGGTGCCAAGGATTTCGCCCGCATCGTTGGTGATGTTTGAGCTAAATCCAGAATAATCCACCGCAGAGGCGCAGATTTCGTACACGTGGCCAAACTTGAAGAATTCTTCATTCGCCTTGACGGGTAAATGGCCGTCGAGCGCCGGATCCTCATTATTTGTGAGCACAATGTGCGTCGATTCGTGCGTCTCGGCGCTCGTGACGTTGAAGAGCTGATGACCGTACTTGAGTCTGTACTCCGATCCGGTAGGATTGTACAAGAAGGACGGTTTGGCGCACAACTTGCTGCCATCGGGGCATGACGGCGCCGCGTTTAACCACGCTTGCGCGTGTTGCGTCGTGCACCATCCTGTCTTATGCTCGTCACTCATGTGCGTAATGTCGCGAATTTGCGTCACCAACATATTCGCTTGCCCCACAGTTGCGGAGACAACGCTGTGCGTCTTGAGCTGTAAATAAGGCATGACAGTTTTGCGCGTACCGGTGCTCGAAGGCGTGTGCGCGACGCCGACGGTGAATTGAGGCGTCACCGTAATCTCACCGTAATCATCGCGTTGTAACACTGGATCGACCGCGTAGTGACCATCAGAACACACGAAATCGACGTCAGAGATGCTCAGGTCTTCCGCCGTGCGCTCAACGCTGCCATCGATGTTGGTGTATCGGTTCTTGACGTGGAAGCCGGTGATGCACGCCTTGGGATTTTGGCACTCGAACTTGACAGACGTCGCCGAGGGGATGTCCAAACCACATCTCGTGGCTGGCGTGCCATCCGTGGACATGGCGATGACGTCGTCACCTTCGCGGCGAATGTACAGTGAGCGATAATGTTTGTCGAAATTGACGTTGCACTGTTCGGCGCTGAAATCAAACTCGGCGTGCTTGGGGAACACTTCGTGCTCACCCGTGCCCAAGTCTGTGGCTTTCGTGCCTTTTTCGCAATGACCCTTCATGCCGTACAACTTTCCGTTGTGTTTGTATAACGTCACCTTTGTCATGCACTTGTTTTTCTCTTCGCATTGGAAAAATCCACCAGATTCGTCGTACGAATGTTCGGCGGGGAAATCTGGCTCGAGACCGACGGGACGCTTGCGGAAAAACGTGTTGTCAAAATCGTGACCGTTGAGAGCGTCGTCCAATCGATCTTCGAGTTCCTTGATACGTTGTTTCAATGAATCGATTTTCTCTTCGTACGCCGCATCTTCTTTCGCGTCTTTTGCTTCATGGTCAGCCTCCTTTTTGTTCTCCTTGAGCTTTTCAAGCGTCGACGGCACGTCAAACTTCTTCACAATGTCACTCAAAGGCTTGTCAGTGGCTTCAGCAAGGGCGACGCGGAGTTCTTTTAAGGTGGCAACCATCGCCGCGGTAGCTTCATCCTCCGCGGCTTCGCGCTTGTCTTCGTGTTCTTCCTGTCTGTCTTCACGCGCCTCCTTGTTCTTCTTCTCCTTGGCGTTGTCGTCTTCAATGTGTTCTTGCCTGTCCTCGACAGCTTCGCGTCGCTTTCGCTGATGATCCGAGAAGTCCTCGGCGTTATCTTCGACGCGCTTTTTCGCCTTTATTATGTTTTCTTTGACGCGTTCTTCCTTCTCGATTTGCTTTTTGAGCGCGTCGATGTTGGCTTCAATAATGTGCGGCGTCAATTTTCTCTCGTCGTCTTCATCTGTCGTCTTCTTGGCGTCATCACCCTTGGCGAGTTGAGCGGTGTCATCATTCTCGTTGAGAGCGTCGTCCAATCGATCTTCGAGTTCCTTGATACGTTGTTTCAATGAATCGATTTTCTCTTCGTACGCCGCATCTTCTTTCGCGTCTTTTGCTTCATGGTCAGCCTCCTTTTTGTTCTCCTTGAGCTTTTCAAGCGTCGACGGCACGTCAAACTTCTTCACAATGTCACTCAAAGGCTTGTCAGTGGCTTCAGCAAGGGCGACGCGGAGTTCTTTTAAGGTGGCAACCATCGCCGCGGTAGCTTCATCCTCCGCGGCTTCGCGCTTGTCTTCGTGTTCTTCCTGTCTGTCTTCACGCGCCTCCTTGTTCTTCTTCTCCTTGGCGTTGTCGTCTTCAATGTGTTCTTGCCTGTCCTCGACAGCTTCGCGTCGCTTTCGCTGATGATCCGAGAAGTCCTCGGCGTTATCTTCGACGCGCTTTTTCGCCTTTATTATGTTTTCTTTGACGCGTTCTTCCTTCTCGATTTGCTTTTTGAGCGCGTCGATGTTGGCTTCAATAATGTGCGGCGTCAATTTTCTCTCGTCGTCTTCATCTGTCGTCTTCTTGGCGTCATCA
>Ga0181598_1002950_pt1 | contig 15063 bp, 12 predicted proteins | sample 041ome_4_FD_153295 | JGI IMG/M metagenome (GOLD analysis project Ga0181598, IMG submission 153295) | Coastal salt marsh microbial communities from the Groves Creek Marsh, Skidaway Island, Georgia - 041404US metaG (spades assembly) | ecosystem: Environmental > Aquatic > Marine > Intertidal zone >... | reverse complement strand
GCGCCAATAGTATTGCGGTTAGTAATAACGTGAGAAGTCGGCGTGATGACAGGTATTTTTTCTTTTTTGCCGTTTTGATTCGAGAAAGAAAAACGTTTTTCGAGATCAGAACGACGAATGGCTGTTCTTTCCGGGTCCTCGCATGACATTATCTTTTTGCACGTCGAACGAAACGCAGAAGTTGTTGATATGCGTATGCGTCTCTTATTGGCGTTTCGTGCATGTGATTTGACCAAAACTGGTGTTTTAGGGTTTCAACACCAAAAGCGATATCTCTAAAAACTCTTTTCTTCTTCACTTTCTGAACGCGCGGGTTCTTCGTTTCTCAAACGCAAAGAAAAACAACGCGTCGTCCTCGTCGTCGTCATGGAGAAAAACACCGCCTACGATGACGATGACTACCCGCGCACGGACGCGAACGGCGTTTTTGTCGTTTCCGGTCGAAAACCGCGCGATAGAGTTTGGGGTATAATTTTCGGTCTCGTCGTCCTTTCGACGCTGTTAATCGGCGGCATCAATTACCACGCGTACGCGGATTTGGTGAAGAGCGAGGGGATTCCCAAGCCTTCGGAGATGGAGTACGGACAGGCGTGCGATGGGCCTTTGTTTAAGAGCAAGTTGGAAGCGAACAACGAGAGATATAAGGTGGCGAATGCGTCTCCGTATAGTCGACGGAAACTGATGGAAGAAGGAAATAAAATAACCAGAAGAAGAGAAAGTTTAGGACCGGACGGTCCGGACGTTCTTTTTCCCGAACGACTCGGGGTGAGCGAGTTTACAGAAAATGATGACAACAACAACAACAATGCATCGCACTTGGCGAAGACGAAAAAGTTATCGTTTAATAAGGACGAACCGTTTGACGTGACGGTGGTCATCAACGCCGCGTTGTGGTGCGCCGGATTGTCGCTGCTCGTTTCCGTGTTGATGGGCATGTTTATCGTGTTCATGTTTAGAACGTGCGCGCACAAAACGGTGTGGGGGATTATTTATTTCAAGATTTTTGCGCTTTACGCGATGGCACTGGCGATGTTGAACATGGGAAGCCTGGAGGGATTTATCACTTTCGCCTTGATTGGTTCGTTAGCCTGGTTCGTCTATTGGTTGTGGACGGACGAGTTGAACGTGGTGGCTTCCATGCTCGCGGTCAGTTCGCAAGCGTTGAAGGACAACCCTGGCATTATTTGGTTCGTGTTGCTCTTACAAGTTGCCGTGATGGTATTTGTGGTACCAGTCGTTGGTTTCATTTACGTTGCTGAATTAGGCGGCTTGCCAGACGTCAACCCGAAAGCAATTTACCAAAACTCCTCGACGTTGGCGTGCGCGGATTACGTCGGGAAACCGGTGAATTGTTGCGCCACCACGCCGGGCGCCTGGGTCGCTTGGTACGAAGCGTTGGCCATAATTGCAATGATTTGGGCTTTTGCGTTCGCGTTGGAGACGAGAATGTACGTCATCGGCGGAACCGTTTGTCAATGGTATTTCGCTCCGAAAGGCACCAAGTCGTTCAGAGGCTTCACGTTGACGTCCACCAAGCACGCGTTAGGACCATCGTTTGGCACCGTCTCCTTCGGTTCAGCCATCATGACCGCAGTCGAAATGATGCGACAAGCCATGGAAAGAGCGCGAGAGGATAACGAACAAAACATATTTCTTTGCCTTTTGCAATCGTGCCTGGAGTGCATCTGGGAATTCATCGAGTACCTCTCGAAATTCGCCATGCTCCAAGCGTCCATGACGGGCGAAGCCTTCTGCGACGCGGCGAGTTCCATCTTTGACTTGCTCACGCGCAACTTCCTCTTAGCATACGGGACCTACGCGTTTCCATCCATGATATTACAAATTCTCTCCCTAGTCTTCGCCTTGCTCGCCGCGGCTGGTTCCTACATGATCAACTTCGCCGTGTTTGAAGTCGCGGAAGTGAGCATGGCCCCTCTCTACGCGATCGTGTGCGCGATAATCACCGGTGTCGTCGTCTGGTGTTCTCTCAGTTACTTCACCATGATCCTCGTCAACACCACCGACGCCGTCTTTGTTTGCTACGCCAAAGACAAGGACAGAAACGAAATCCACCACGAAGAGATGCACGCGGTGTTTGAAAACGCCGTCCAAAGACGCCGAGAAGCGAGAGGAGAAATCGTGCGACAACCCGCTGGACCGTACGCCTACGGCGCCGGGAATACCGTCAATAAATCTTACTGAAGAGATCGCGAAGGAGAGGTAAAGAGAGAGAGAGAGAGAGATGTTCGATTTTATCGTAAACTCCGTTGTAAAAACATTAACACTTACAAACTGCATAACGACGCGCGCGTTTTCGTTTTAAAAATGGATAATAAAAGCGTCACTTTAACAACACGCACAAAAGGAAACCAGAAGAAGAACAAAAAGATGACGCGACGACAGCGCTCAAAACGCCCGCGCTCGCTCCGATAGAGACTAAAAAACACACCCGGTGCATCGAGCAGCACCCAGCATCGATATGACCGCGGCGGCGTCCTCTTCCTCGTCCACCTCCCGTAAACTTTTCTACCGCGTTCTTTCCGTCTACGCCATCTCCGAAACGCTGTCGTTCGCGAGACACCAAAAGCGCGTGCACGACATGGAAAACGCGCCGAGACGCGTGCTCGACCCGTCCATCGATTTGAAAAAACACCTGAAATGGTTCGCGAAAGAGTTGAAAGCGCAGCCGAATCCAAGGCAACTGTTTCAAGATTTGTTCAACGACGCGGAGATCGAGCGCATTCCGAGGAACAGAGCGGTGTACGCCTTGTGTTTTTTCATGACGGCGAAGGAGAGTTCGGAGTACGAGACGAACACGTATCCGAGACAAGTCATCGAAGCCGCGGATAAAATATTGATGAACATGGAGGAGAGAGATAAAGGATTGAGATTCGCGAAGAATGTGCCGGCGTGGCCGGCGATGCCGGAGGACGATCGGAAATCGGCGAGCGCTGGTTTTGGGATGGCGCACGCGTTGCGAGAGAAAGCGTTTGGCGCGAATAACGCGGCGTTTCGAGCGTTGGGGTATCGAGAGAAAGGACCGAAAAAAGAACATCACGGGAAGCATTTTGCGCCGTCGCTTACGACGGATGAGAACCATCCGGAGTTTGTCCGACCAAACACGTACGCGATTACGGCGTTTTATAAGCCGTTGATGTTGCAAGCGTTCATAGCGTGGAACAGGCAGCGTTGGAATCGAGCGCTAAGAGAAGGTGGTTTTGTGGAGTCACCACCGGATGAAAAGACCGGGGTGGTTTTGTGGACGAGAGAGGCTTCTTCAACAGCGGAGAGTTCATCGTCGAGTGAGAAGGACGACGGCGGCGGCGACGACGACGATGAGAAGAATCATCCGAATAGACACGTGCCGGTTGTTTTTATGCACGGCCTTGGCGTCGGCGTCGGACCATATTCGAGTTGGATCATAGAGAGACTACCGAAAGATAGGACGATTTTATGTCCAGAATGGCCGAATATTTCTTACGGAATCGAGCGTGGCCACGAGTATCCGACGCCGAGAGAGTTGGCGCAGTTTTTGAGAACATCTGTGGAAAACGCGATTAAAAAGGTGAAGAACAAAACGCAGTTGCAGCCGAGTGAAATCAAATGCGATTGCATCGGACACAGCTACGGGACTGTCGTATTAACCGGATTCCGACGATATTGTCGAGATGTCGTGCGTCGTTCGGTGTTCATCGATCCAGTTTGTTTCGTCCCCTCGTTCGGGCGATATCTTAAATACGCCTTTGAGGAGCATTTACACGCGTGGTTTCAATTTTCGTCGTACATTCGAACGAAAATGAAAAACCCAGACGAACCTATGGATTTTATGAACATTTTCATGTCGACGTGGTTCGTGAAAGGTGATCCTTCCACTCAACATTTAATGAAGCGTTTACTTTTCCCGCAAGAAAGTTGGGAACGAGGTCCGTTGGACGAGCGCGACTGTCTCGTCTTGAGCGGCAAAGACGAAATCGTGGCGAGCGAGGATATTCGAAATACGTTTCAAAAGACGTGGCCTAAAACGACTATTTATTATCAAGGACAGTGGCAACATGGCGGCTTTTTATTAGAAGAAGATCCAGAGAAGGTGAACGAGGCGTTCTTACGGTTTATCGAAAAGGGAAGAGAGGATAAGGACGACGACGTTCCTCCACTCCCGCGTAGGAAAAAATAATTATACGAGTAGCACATATATAGTACAGGGTAGTGTATAGATTTTACAATCAGCGGTAGTATCACAACAACGCGATAGAGAGACGCGACGACGACTATTTACGATTATTCGCGTGCAGAAAACATCCCACGTCGTGATCGTCTACCATTCCTACGCTTTGCATCAACGCGTGCATCGTCGTCGCGCCGACGAAACTAAACTCTTTCTCCTTGAGCGCTTTACTCATCGCTTCGCTCTCATCCGTCTTCGTCTCGAGCGGCGCGCCAGCTTTTCGCCCAACTCTCCCATCTTTCCTCGCGAACGACCACATGAACTCGCTAAACTTCTTCTCGCCTTCCTCGCCCTTCCCGAAGTGCTTAATCAACGCTTTCGCGTTGTTAATCGTCGACTGTATTTTCCCGCGATGGTTTATCAAACCTTTCTCCAGTAAATCCTCCGCTCTCAAATCCACCATCTTCTCCGCGTCGAACCCGCGAAACGCGCGTCTGTACGCCTCCCGTTTCTTCAGTATCGTGATCCACGACAACCCGGACTGGTGCCCTTCCAAGCACACCTTTTCAAAAAGCTTCCGCCCGCATCTTTGTTCTTTGCCCCACTCGAGGTCGTGGTAGTTTTGGTAGATTTCGTCCCCGGAACACCAAGCGCATCGTCGTTTTTTCTCCTTCTCTGATTCTTCTTCTTCCGTCGTCGTCGTCGCGGCGCGTTTTCGCTTCTTCATCGCTCCGACGCTGCTTCTCATTCGACGACGCGATGATGGCACGACGACGAGAGCGCGAGAGGAGGTGAGTATCTTTTGCATGAATGAGGATAAAAAATACCGTTGAAGTTAGGGAAAAATATCTTCACATGTACATATTTAGTAACGCATCAAATCCGTGATGATGAGAGCGACGATACCGACGTCTTCTTCTTCTTTATTAGCGTCGTCTTCGCCGTCGACCAGAAGAAGAAGTCGAGTTTTGATGGCGTCGTCGTCGTCGACTTCTTTGGCGACGTGTCATCGCGACGTCGTTGCTTTTGTTAAATCCTACGAGGACGAATCCCTAACGGTCGCGTCGGGAAAAGGAGGAGGAGGAGGAGGAGGGAACGTCGCGCTTTTTGAAAGACGACGACGACGAGCGAGTCGAAGAACAAAGATGCGTGATGTTGTCGTTTCTGCCGCCGCATCAGCTGATGATGTTGATGATGATGATGATGATGCGAAGAAAAGTTCGAGCAGCACCGTTGGTGTGTTGAGCCAAATATTGGCCGGCATCACGGTTTCATTAGCCATGGTGCCCGAGTCTCTGTCGTTTACGTTCGTCGCGGGCGTCTCGCCGATTGTCGGTTTACACGCCGCCGGGCTCATGGGACTCGCGTGCGCACTTTTCAACGCCCAGCCTGGCGTTATATCTGGTGCGGCAGGCGCAACGGCGGTGGTAATCGCACCGCTGGTTGCGTCGAAAGGGGTGGAGTATTTGTTCGCGTGTTGCGCGCTGTGCGGCGCGATGCAAGTTTTAGCGGGCGCGATGCGACTCGGGAAGTTTATTCGATTGGTACCACAACCAGTCATGTTGGGTTTTGTGAACGGCCTCGCGATTGTCATCGGGAAGAGTCAGTTGGAGCATTTTCACGGGTTGAGCGGGTCCGCGTTGTCGTATACGGTGGGATTGACCGCGTTGACCATGGCGTTGATTAAATTGATTCCAAAATATGTCACGAAGAAAATTCCGTCGCCGTTGATGGCGATTGCGAGTTTGACCGCGTTGACTCAAACGTTCAGTTTGAACGTGAAAACGATTGGAGATATCTCGAGCGTGGCGGGCTCTTTGCCGCAATTCTCCGTTCCGAGCGTGCCGGTGAGTTTGGAAACGTTGACGGTGATTGCACCGTACGCGGTATCGGTCGCCGCGGTTGGTTTGATTGAAACGCTGCTGACGCAACAACTCGTCGATGATATCGTCGAGAAACGCACGGCGACGCATACCGAGTGCATCGCGCAAGGTTTAGGTAACATCGCCAACGGGTTCTTCGGCGGAATGGGAGGATGCGCGATGATCGGTCAATCGATGATTAACGTAAATTCAGGAGGACGCACGAGAGTTTCCGGAATCGTGTGCGCTTTGGCAATCTTCTCGTACGTGTTGTTTGGTTCTTCTTTGATTGAAAAAATCCCGTTAGCGGCGCTCGCCGGAACGATGTTGTGTTTAGTGTTGGATATTTTCGATTTCACGAGTTTCAAACGCATCGCGAGAATTCCAAAGACGGATGCGACTGTTCTCATCGGCGTGACTGCAGTCACCGTCGTAACCAACTTAGCGGTGGCTGTTTTTGCTGGTGTTATTTTGAGCGCGTTAGGTTTTGCATGGAAATCTAGTCAACGCATCGACGCCGTGCGCGTTCTCGGTACCGCTAAAGATGGCAGCGAAGAGGCCATTTATTTCTTGTACGGCCCTCTCTTCTTCGGATCGGTGCAGAGTTTCTTTGAGAAGATCAACGTCAGAAAAGAACCGTCGAAGAAAGTCGTCTTAGATTTTGCTCACTCGAAAGTTTGGGATTCGAGTGGATTGGTAGCAATCGACGAACTCACCGAAAAGTTCCGACGCGAAAACGTCCGCGTAACGTTGAGACACCTGTCGCCGGATTGTACGAAGTTATTGCGAAAAGCTGCGGACTTGATGGAAGTTTCGGTAGACGAAGATCCAGTGTACGCCGTGGCGACAGATTACATGCCAGATGTGTTACCGGCGGTTACGGACGAATTGCAAGAGAAGAAGTTCAAGCGTAGTCCGATAACTGATGCTACGTAAAAGACTATCAGCGTGAACATGTTTTTTTATATTGTAGTATTACAAAGTTTATTCCATCAAAATCATTCATTCATTCTGCGAACGAAAGCGTCTAAACTTGGTTTGCGTCCTAAAAAGTTTTCAAGCATCGAATCGCCGTCTATGGTCGCACACGGCGATAAGATGCACTCCCTGTACCTCTTCCCTAAAGATTCGTCTAAAACGCCCGCTTGCGAGTTTTCAAACTCGGCGAACAAATCCGCCGCGAACGCTTCCGACCACAGATATCCGAAATAACCCGCGTCGTATCCCATCATCGGGTGAAACCACGAGGCTACCGGAAAAGCGTTCTCTATGTAATCTATGCCGCTCATATCTTTCGTCATTTCGTTGTATAATTGTATCGCGTCGAGATCTTTGCGACCGTTGTATTCGTACAATGGCCCTTCCGAGCTGTGGACGAGCAAATCGTACATGGCCATCGAGATGAATCGACACCGGTTGTACCCGTCCATGGCGAATCGCGATTTCGAGAGTTTTTCGATTTCATCTTCCGGTAACGCGCGATTGGTTTCGTTGTGTTTCGACAGCGTTTTCAAGACTTCTTTCCTCCAAACAAAGTTTTCCAACATCATCGACGGTACCTCTAAGAAATCTTGTTCTACGCCTCCGGGCCACGGTACCGCCGACCACGCCCAAGCTTGCATGGAGTGTTTCGATTTGGTTAACACGCAGTGCATGACGTGCCCAAACTCGTGGAAAAAAGTTTCCACCTCGCGAAACCTCAGCAGACTCGGTTTAGAAGGATCCGTCGAACGAGACAAGTTGCCGATATTGACGCACGCCGGAGGCACTTCGGCCTCATCGTCGCGCACAAATGACGGTCGAAGCGGGTAGACGCACTGGTGCGAATACTTACCTTCTCGAGGGAATAGGTCCAAGTAAAAATACCCGGCCGCCTTTGATGCATCTTCGTTCGCGTAAACCGCGTAACATTCAACCTCTTCGTGCCACACCTGGGCATCTTTTTCCTTCTTAAATGTCACGTTTAACAGTTTTTCGTACGTTGATAAAATCGCGTCGCGGGTGTGTTCCAACGGGAAATACTCGCGCAGTTTTCCTTCATCAACACCTAACGTCGCTTTATGCGCGCGCGCGTAATACGAAATGTCCCAAGGTTCAATTTTCGTGCATCCTTCGCCTTCTTCTTTGCGTTTTAATTCTAGCAACAATTCCAAGTCTTTTTTTAAGCGCGCTTTCGATCGATCCAAAATATCCTTCAAAAACGCCATCGCTTTCTCGGGAGTCTGCGCCATCTTTGGTTCAAGCACGTACGAAGCGTGACTGGAATACCCCAACAACTGCGCCGTTTCGTGACGAAGCTTAATCGTCTGCAGGAACAAATCGGTGTTCTCTTCTTGACACTGCGTCGCTTTCGCCCGGGCCAACTTTTCGCGACTTTTTGGATTATCGCAAAATTGCATTATCGGCATAACGTCTGGCGCTTTCAGCGATACTTTCAACTTCCCCGTCGTTTCGTCTCTTTTATACTGTTTCAAATCGGGCACGCCGGTCAACTCGTTCTCCTCGAACAAAACGAACGTCTGGTCCTCGTTAATGTTCGAACTAAACGCGGAGCACAAACTTTCAATCTTGGCCATGTTTGCGCTAATCTTCTCTCGGTTCGCGTTCCCGGTACCTTTTCGTTTAAACTCGTCGATGACTTTCCTCGCAAACTTCAAATCCTCGGCGTCGACCCCCACACCACCACCATTATTACTCCCGCTGCTGCTAGTATTACTCTCTCTTGTGCTATTCTTCATCCCGTCTTCTAAAACTTCCAACAGTTTTGCCCTCGAAAACGTCGCGTCGAACACCGCGCTTTTCAGTCTGTCCTTTGCCTTTGTGCTCTCTTTCCTCACCTCGGCGCTCGCGTGCGTCATGCTCGGCAAAGTCACCCTGGCGCTCTTCTCGCTCGCCTCACCCATCGCCGCGGAGAAAACTTTAAACGTGCGCTCCCAATCGCGTTCATTTTTCGGCGTGTTTTCGATCCGTTCGATCGTTGCGAGGTACGACGACGCGATGTCGTCTTCGACGTCGCGAACGTCTTTGGACGATATCGTCGGGGAAAACGAAGGAATCATGTCTGAAGAAGAAGAAGAAGAAGAAGAAGAAGAAGAAGAGCGCGAGGCGTTCTTTTTGCTGCCGCTGCTCGAGAAGCGACGAAACCAGAAGAGTTTAGTATTTGACCGAGACGACGAGCTCACGAACGTGCTCGCGCGCATGTGTTTTGCTTGCTCTTGTTGTGTTGTTGTTGTTGTTGTGAGGAAGTTTCCTTCTCTCTTCTTTTTCTAAAAACTACTTTTTATTACCAAGTCTAAACGCGCGCGCGTGTCTAAAAATAACGCTCCACAACACTACTACATGTACTTGACCAAACCTTTCCAAAACTTCGGATTATTCCTCAAGTTGTGACAAAAGTACCCGATGTGTTCTCTCTTGTCTTTCGGGAACTCGTCTACCCACTCCTCCCTTTTGGCGTCGAGAAACGCCTGTTCGTCCTTTACGCGCTGTTCCGCTTGTTGTACCGCGAGTTGTTTTTTGGCTTTTCGGGACATGAAGAAGGATTTTTTCTTGGTCAGTTTCTTCGCGGCGGCGGAGGATTCGACGTCCGCGGCGGGTCTCGCGTGGGAGGAGTGCGAGTGCGCGTCGTCGTCGTCGTCGTCGTCGTCGTCGTAGGCGTTGGCGCTTTCCGTTTCGGTTTCGTGGACGAGTAAGCTCTCGCGTTCACTCTTGGTGCCAACGCCTCCTGCTCCTGCTATACTTGTCTTCTCCATGATGTTTTGTTTCTCTTTCCGTTTAATCGCGTCGTAATATAAGTTGATCACCAAAATTATAATCTCTAAAGCGTGCCCGACGAGCGGCGGCGCCCAGGTGCTGTAACTTTCGTGCATTTTCGCTTTTTGGATGCACGCGCCTAAACCTCCCGCTATGGATAACACCAAACGCGCGTACGACATGCTCCCACTCCCTTGGAACTTCCAAGACTCCCAAACTTGCGGCACGTATCTAAACGCCTCTAAAACTCCGTTTAATAAACCCAAGGCTATGGCGTACGATTCGAATTCCGGGCACCCGTGCCAGATGACCATCCGCACGACTGGCGCGGCTAAAGCTAAGCACGGAATACCGTGCGCGACCCAACCCATCCAAGCTATTTTCTTCTCCGTCATGAGTCTTCCCATGAACATTTTCTTCCTATCTGAGCAGTAGCTCGCGGCTAAAGGATACAAAGGAAACCACAACAAAGTATACACCAACGTGTAATACAACGTCAACATGCTCGCCTCGCACCGTTCAATCGTATACTCCGCCTCCTGCCGTATGCAATACTTGATCTGATCGAAGTGCAAAATGAACACGTTCAAAGTTGCACTCCAGCACGATACGTTCAAAAGTGCTAAACTGGACATCGACAAACCGTCCGCGTTCCCTAAAACGACCAGTTTCACGTACTGCGGTATCGCGCCGATGACCACCGCGGAGATGAATATGAACATAACTGTGTGAAGAGAGAGGAAGAAAAAGAAAGAAAACACGAATGGTCAGCGCGACTGAGAAACAAAAACACGCGTTTAAAATAAAACGTACTCGCCATGGCGCCGACGCCGGCTTCCGAGATTGGTTTCACGAAACACTGCGAGTCTGGATTCGCAAACATCGTGTCGTGATTGACGTCGTACGGCAGCGTCTTGCCGGTAGAATTTAAAGCCGCGATGATGTGCGAGCTCACGTCGACTTTGCTGAACGGATCGTCCATGGAACCACCATTAGAACCACCACCACGCAACGTCGCGCTGTGATTGTGAGTGTGATTGTGATGATGTCCGCTAATGCCGCCGCCGCTGCTGCTGCTGCTGCTGCTGCCGAGTTGTGCAAAAAGGTGTTGATGATGATGGAGAAAGTTGTCGTATCCTCCTCCTCCTCCGTGATGTGGAGAAGAAGAAGAGGAATAGTATTGGTCGTACCCGTACCCGAGGTTGGGTAGGTTATACGCGTACACCATATCTCTCTCTGTCACCTATCGGCTGCCTATTTATTCTCTCTCTCTCTCTCTCTCTCTGTGCAAGCGCGGGTAAAAGTTGCGCCTACTTTAAACGTGGCCGCGTTTCTCACGTAACACCCGCGGGTCGAGTTAGGGTTGGACACCCTAAATTTTCTGCTTCGTTTCTCTCCCGTTTTTGGAAAAATGTTGCGCAAAAAGAAAGAGATGCTGACGCGTGCTCTTCTGCGATCAACGCTCGTCGCTGCTGTCGCTCGTCATCGTCATCGTCATCATCACCGCGGGTTCTTCTCGTCGTCGTTCAGAAGAGTGAGTGGCAACAGTCGAGCGTTTGGAAACAACACGCAAAGGAGAAGAAGAAGAAGACAAACGACATCGACGATGCGTTCTTCTTCTTTTTCCGACGACGCGAATGCCGTTACGAGCAACAACAACGACAACAACGACAACGAGGAGAAGAAGCGTTCGCTGCGCGCGAAAATAAAGTCGAGGTTAAAGACGCACGCCTCGAGGGAAGAGGAACTGAGAGATTCGGAGGTGATTTGCGAGAAAATCATGGGAATGCGCGCGTATCGAGAGGCGAAGACGATGTGCGTGTACATCGCGCACCCGAAGTTGCACGAGGTAGATTGCTCGAGGTTGATTCGCGAGGCGCTTTCGTCGTCGTCTTCAGAACGAGAAAAAGAAGAAGAAGAGAAGAAAGTGTACGTTCCAATCGTTGACGACAGAAACTCGAACGTTCGTTTTCTGCGCATATGGGACTTGGAGAAAGACTTGGAGAAACGAACGATGGGAATCATGGAGCCGACGGAGACGGATTGGAGAACGAACGAGCGGCGCGAGGACTTGGCGGACTTGAAGGACGACGAGAGGTTAGATTTAGTCATCACGCCCGGATTAGCGTTCGACGAGACGTGTAAACGATTAGGAAGGGGCGGCGGGTATTACGATAAGTTTTTACGAGAGGGCAAAGGGAGAGAGGCGGTGAAAATTGGTCTCGCGTACGACGCGCAAATCGTCGACGGCGAGGCGGAAGACGAGGCGATACCGCTCGATCCGTGGGACGTCGTCCTGGACGTCGTCGTCTCAAAGAGTCGCGATTTTTATCGCGAGAAAGTAGAGGACGCAAATTTTAGAACATAGTTATGGTAGTGCGAAGATTTACGAGTAGAAAATGGCACATGCATCGATTCGCGCATCGTTTTTCTCCTTTTCTTTTCTTTCTCTCTCTTTGGCACTTTCATTTCCTCACAAAATCCCAAACGCGGTGGCGGCGGCGGCGGCGGCAGCAGCAGCAGCAGCGTATCATACATGGCCATCGACACGCCGTTCGTCTACCAAAAATCGAAAAAGAAACCTCGGAAAGACGCGGATATTTGCGAAATCAAGTGCAAAGCGTTAGCGTGTAACATTCAAAAGTGCATCGCGACGTTACCGACGACAAAGTCGAAAGTGAGCTCGGCCTCGGTAAACGTCGAACTGTGCAGGAAAGTCATCGACCGATACGACAGGTGCTGCGAGATTTGGCGAGAGAAAGAGAGTAAAGGAGAGGCGTGACAGAAGAGATATCCATTTACGCGCGTGTTTTTCTCGCGCCGCGCGAGAGTGTGTGTGTGTGCGTGTGCGCCTTTGGAAAAAGTGGATAGAGAGAGAGAGAGAGAGAAAAAAGTCATCGAGAGTCCGTCGCAATCGATCGACGAGAATGTCTGCTTCTTCTTCTTCTTCCTCGTTTTACAACCGGGATAAGTTCCAAGCGTCGAAGTTCTGGGTCGATAAATACGAGCAAGAAGCCTCGAAGAACTGGGACCGGTTTTACAAGACGCACAAAGGGAACTTCTTCAACGACCGACAGTGGTTTTACCGCGAGTTCCCTGAGTGTTTTCGCAAACCGGAATGGAGAGATACGGAGGAGCCGATGCCGGAACACATCGAGGTGGACGAGTTCGACACGACGACGGCGGAGCCGAGTGAAGTCATGAAAAACGATGGAGAAGACGTGGTTGTGAAGCCGTTGCCGGAGGAAAATAGGGTATATTTAGAGCTCGGATGCGGCGTCGGGAATTCGGCGTTTCCGATTATTAAGAACGATCCAACCGCGGTGGTGTACTGTTGCGATTATTCAGCGAACGCGATCGAGGTTTTGAGGAAACGGAAAGAAGAGACGCTGTCGAAAGAAGATCAGATGAGAATACAAGAGTTTGTCTGCGACATTACCAAAGAAGACGTGTGCGAGAAAGGCACGGTGCCTAAAAACGGCGTGGACGTGTGCACGTGCGTTTTTGTTTTGTCAGCGCTGAGTCCAGAAACGGTCAAAAATGCCGTCGAAAACATCGCAAACGCCTTGAAGCGTGATGGTCGAGGCAGGTGTTTAGTTAGAGATTACGCCGTTGGCGATTTAGCGGAAGTTCGGTTCGAAAACGCGCGTAGAGACGGGCAAAAATTGGGCGACCATTTTTACGTCCGCAGCGATCGAACGCGTTCGATTTTTTTTAGCAACGAAGGTTTAGTGGAAGATTTCTGCGGCGGCGACGAGAAGCGCTTTTCGTTGATTGAGTGCACGAAGTTTGCTCGCATAATCAAAAACAGGAAAGATGAGACGGAAATGAGGAGAAGATGGGTGCAAAGTTCTTTCGTGAGAAACTAATAAGCTTGAGAGAGAGAGAGAAAACAAAATAATTTAGTGTATCGGTATGAGTTGACTTTTAATTAACATATAGGTTTAGACGGTAATAGAATTCTATATAGACTCTTTCTTGTGCGTGGGAAGGGAATTATGCACTCAAGAACCCTTTTTGTTCCAAAATCTTGACCATTTCGAGCGCCATCTCTCGCGGCGGCGCCAACACCCCGTCTTCCCCGGCAACCTTCATTTCAATCTCTGCGTTTTCTGGCTCCTCATACGGATCGTCGATACCGGTGAACCCTTTGATTTTCCCAGCTCTGGCAGCTTTATACAAACCTTTCGGATCGCGTTCCTCGCACACGCTCAACGGAATCTTCATGTACACTTCGAGAAACTTATCCCCGACGCGTTCTCGAACTTTCAAGCGGTCTCTCTTGTACGGCGAAATAAACGAAACCAACGTAATCATCCCGGCGTCCGCAAACAACTTGGAAACTTCACCGATGCGGCGAATATTTTCCTCGCGATCTTCCGCGGTAAAGCCTAAGTTTGAGTTCAATCCGTGTCGAATGTTGTCCCCATCCAACGTGACTACTTTGTTCCCTCTCTTAAACAACTCGTGTTCCAGCGTGTACGCCACGGTGCTCTTTCCCGAGCCGGACAAACCGGTAAACCACAAGACGCATCCTTTTTGTCCCATAGTTTTCTCCCTGGTCGCTTGGTCCACGGAGCCTTCGTGCCACTTGATGTTCGTGGAGTCTCCAACTTTGTACGCGTCCACGTCGTTCGCGCGCGAAGAGGTGGTAAAGCTGGTCGTGGTCCAAGCAGCAGCAGCAGCAGCAGCGGCTGGCTGCTGCTGTAATCTTTGCGCGCGCAAGGCGACGTCTGTGCACAAAAAAAAGGAAGCGACAGTCAGCGAGAGAGCTATCGCGCGTAAAAGGAAGAAGAGGATGAAGAAGAAGAAGAAAGCATCTTCCCGGTTCCAAAGCGAAGAAGAGAGCGCGCGTCGAGGAGAAAAAGCAAAGAGAGAGAGAGAGAGCAAAAAAAAGGATCGGAGAGAGAGAGAGAGACCACTCCGCGTTCTCTCCCCCACCACCACCCCTCCCTCTTCCGCTTCGAACGAGAAAAAAGAAGCCGCCACGTGCAAACGGTCGCCAATCATCGCGTCGTCCGTCGTCGAGTTTCCTCACCTCCGATGGTTCTTCTCAGCGCCATTATTTATTCGCTTCTTTTGTGTACACTAACACCCAAAACGAGGAGCAAAAAACCCCCCTCGAGGAGCAAAAACTTTTTTGTTTAGGGTTTTGCAAACTTTTTTTGTTTAGGGTTTAATATGTTTTTTCACCTTTTTTTTTTCTTCCCTCTAAAGTCGACAGACACACACGGAGCGTTTTTGTTGCAGAATACCATGCACGATATGAACGCGAAGAACACC
>Ga0181598_1002939_pt1 | contig 15097 bp, 13 predicted proteins | sample 041ome_4_FD_153295 | JGI IMG/M metagenome (GOLD analysis project Ga0181598, IMG submission 153295) | Coastal salt marsh microbial communities from the Groves Creek Marsh, Skidaway Island, Georgia - 041404US metaG (spades assembly) | ecosystem: Environmental > Aquatic > Marine > Intertidal zone >... | reverse complement strand
CTATCATAAGGTAGATAACGGTCAAAACACGCGTTCGGAGGCTGGGAACCTTTTCACGCAGGCAGACACTCGCATTTCCGCGGTGGGTTGGACCTTTAGGACACGCAGACGGAAAATCCGGTCTTTCTCATCAACACTGACCCTGCGTTTGCTTCTGCGTTCCCTGTCGCCACAGAGTAGAGCAACAGGAACACTGGGACAATGACAATTTTTATTGATGCCGACGCCTGTCCGGTTAAGGCAGAGGTCGAAAGGGTCGGGACCCGTCACCAAATGCAAATGTATGTCGTCAGCAATGGCGGCATTCGGCCATCGCAAAATCCTCTTGTGCAAACCGTGGTGGTCGACGCATCGGCAGATGCGGCGGACAAATGGATCGCAGATGCCTGTCACGCGCAGGATATTGTGATCACCAATGACATTCCCTTGGCGGCTGCGGTGATCGAAAAAGGTGCAGTTGTGGTCAAGCCGAACGGGGAAATGATCAGTGACAAGAATATCGGATCCATTTTGGCGACACGCAATCTAATGGCCGATTTGCGCTCTGCCGATCCGTTTCTAAAAGGCGGGGGCCGCGCGTTTTCCAAATCTGACCGGTCGCGATTTTTAGATACGCTCGAACGCGCGGTAAATCTGTGTCGCATTCGGTCTTAGGTGCAGTTCAGGTCTAGGGAATAACATTCGCGCGCAAATTGGGGTGTCAAAGTTTGTCGCAACACAAAATGCAGGCATTCCCTAAAACTGACTTGACCGTAAAATTAAAACACTCCAATCTGTCACTAAAATACCGCGCGTAAAAAATAAAGCTGCGCCCTGTAAAGTTAGGTAAAGTTCATGAAGGCCAGAAAAATCAGAAATATGGAAGAGTTTTCGGAGCTCAGCGGAATTTCGCGCCCAACAGTATCGAAATATTTTAACGATCCCAACAGTGTGCGGTCGTCCACACGGGAAAAGATTGAGCGCGCATTAGAGCAATTCGATTATCGCCCGAATATTTTTGCGATGAACCAAAATCGCAAACTGACCAAGAATATCGGCATTGTTGTTCCATATTTGGCGGATCCGTTTTTTGCGGAAATTGCGCGAAATATTGAACAGAAATGTATTGATGCAGGCTATCGCCCCACGCTGTTTAGCTCACATGGTGACCCCAATCTTGAAATCGAAATTTTGGATAACCTTCGTTCGCTCAAGCCGGCGGGGGTGTTGCTTGCGCCGCTTGGGCGGGCCTCTGACAAGGCGTCGATTGAACGGTTTTGCAAACATGTCCCAACCGTTCTGTTTGACAGTAACATCGAAGGCATGGGGCAGGCGTTTATTGGATCTGACAATTTTAGCTTTGTGTCCCAGACGGTGGAATACCTGTGCAGAACGGGTGAAAGCCCTTGTTTTTATGAAATGAAATACCCTGCGAACCCGAACGCGAACAAACGGCGTATCGCGTATCTTGAGATGATGGAGCGTGTCGGTCAGACGCCTCATGTCATACAAATCGAAGGCACAGGGTGGGCATTCGAAGAAATCGGCAAGCAGGGCGCATTAAAATTGCTCGCCGAAGGCGGCATTCCGACCAATACGGTTTTGTGCAGTAATGACCGTTTGGCAATCGGATTTTTGTCGGCTTGTTATGACCAGGGGGTGCGGGTCGGGCGGTGGCCAAATTGTGAATTGCGCGTGGCCTCTCATGACGATCATCCTTTTGCGCGCTTTACCAGCCCGTCATTGACGACGGCTGCGCACGACTATGAATCAGTGTCGGAAAATTCTGCGAATACGCTGTTTCAAGTGATCGAAAGCGGTGGAAAATTAAACAGTCGCCAAGAAACCCTGTATCGCGCCCGCTTGATAATGCGAGATTCTGCGTGAGTTTTCCAATAATTAACGCGCGTAAAAAAATATATTGACACGAATAAAGAAAACCGACTAGGTTCCTCGCATGCTTTGTATCTATGGGAGGACACAATGAAGCTAAAGAATACTTTGATCGGTGCGACAGCACTGGCAATGATTGCAGGTGTTGCAGGTGCTGACACTCTGACAATCGCAACCGTGAACAACGGCGACATGATCCGCATGCAGGGTCTAACAGATGATTTCACAGCCAAAACAGGCCACACAGTTGAGTGGGTCACATTGGAAGAAAACGTTTTGCGTCAGCGCGTCACAACCGATATCTCCACCAAAGGTGGTGCATTCGACATCATGACAATCGGCATGTATGAAACTCCGATCTGGGGTAAAAACGGCTGGTTGGTTCCACTGAACGATCTGTCTGCAGACTATAACGCGGCAGACATTCTGCCAGCGATGGCAGGCGGTCTAAGCTATGACGGCACATTGTACGCAGCGCCATTCTACGGCGAAAGCTCAATGATCATGTACCGCACAGACCTTATGGAAAAAGCGGGTTTGACAATGCCAGAGGCGCCAACATGGGCGTTTGTGCGTGAAGCAGCTGCAAAAATGACCGATCGTGCAAACGAAATCAACGGTATCTGTTTGCGTGGTAAAGCAGGTTGGGGTGAAGGCGGCGCGTTCATCACAGCGATGTCAAACTCATTCGGTGCACGTTGGTTCGACATGGAGTGGAACGCACAGTTCGACACAAAACCATGGAAAGACACACTTGAATTCTTCGTTGGCATGATGAATGAATCTGGCCCTGCGGGTTACGCGACTAACGGTTTCAACGAAAACCTATCGCTGTTCCAACAAGGCAAATGTGGTATGTGGATCGACGCAACAGTTGCGGCGTCTTTCGTAACAAACCCAAAAGATTCAACAGTTGCAGACAGCGTTGGTTTCGCACTTGCACCTGACAACGGTTTGGGCAAACGTTCCAACTGGTTGTGGGCATGGGCATTGGCCATCCCTGCAGGGACACAAAAAACAGACGCTGCAAAACAGTTCATCGAGTGGGCAACATCCACATCCTACATCGAATTGGTAGCGGCAAACGAAGGTTGGGCAAACGTGCCTCCAGGTGCGCGTACATCTTTGTACGAAAACCCAAATTATCAATCTGTACCATTTGCGAAAATGACACTGGACTCAATCCTGTCAGCGGATCCAAACAACTCAACAGTTGAGCCAAGCCCATATGTTGGTATCCAATTCGCAGCGATCCCAGAATTCGCAGGCATTGCGACAGACGTAAGCCAAGAATTCTCAGCAGTCTATGCAGGTCAGCAATCAGTTGACGAAGCATTGGCAAAAGCACAAGCGATCACAAACGACGCGATGGAAGCAGCGGGTTACCGTTAATCCAACGCCTAAGGGTGGCGGGCAACTTGCCACCCTTTTTCTATCTTTTCTCTTCACTCCCCAAAACTTAAAGGTGGTCCACGACCATCAACAGAGGACGTGTATCCATGGCGACCCAACATTCACGATCAGCAGCCCGCTTCATGATGGCACCCGCTGTCATATTGCTTTTGGGATGGATGCTTGTCCCGCTTGTTATGACGCTGTATTTTTCGTTCAAGAAATACCTACCATTGCGTGGTGGCGACCTTGGTTGGGTCGGATTTGAAAACTACGTACGCTTTGTTACCAGCAGCTCGTTTTGGCCAAGTGTCTACACCACCTTGATCATCGTGGGCGGTGTATTGGCGATCACCATTTGTTTGGGGATTGTCCTTGCGCTGTTGTTGGACCAACCCATGTGGGGACAAGGTATTGTTCGTATCCTCGTGATTGCACCGTTTTTCGTGATGCCAACCGTATCTGCGTTGGTTTGGAAGAACATGTTCATGGATCCGAACTATGGCTTGTTTGCCTATCTTTGGAAATTTTTCGGCGCCGAACCCATTCAATGGATGTCGCAAGCGTCGATCCAGTCGATCATCATGATCGTAAGCTGGCAGTGGTTGCCATTTGCCACGCTGATTTTGTTAACGGCGATCCAGTCACTCGACGGAGAGCAGCTTGAAGCCTCTGAAATGGATGGTGCGTCGGCGCTCAAACGGTTCTGGTATATCATATTGCCGCATTTGGCGCGCGCCATTACTGTTGTTTTGTTGATCCAAACGATCTTTTTGCTGTCTATCTTTGCAGAAATCTTTGTGACCACAGGCGGCGCATTCGGCAGTAAAACACTGTCCTATCTGATCTTCCAACGGGTTTTGGAAAGCCAAAACATCGGTTTGGGATCTGCGGGCGGGGTCTATGCCATCATTCTTGCAAATATCGTTGCGATCTTCTTGATGCGCATCGTTGGCAAAAACTTGGATAACTAGGGGACGATCATGGCACGCAGCGTTACGAACCGCAGAAAAACCATCAACACCATGCTTGCCTGGGCTGTTGGTCTGCTGATCTTTTTCCCGATCCTTTGGACCATTTTGACCAGTTTCAAGACCGAAGGCGAGGCAATCGCAGATCCGCCCGTGTTCTTGTTCTTTAACTGGACCTTGGAAAACTATTCCATCGTGCAGGAACGGTCCGATTACATGCGCTATCTGACCAACTCGATTTTTATTGCGGGGGGGTCGACCCTCTTGGGAATTATCATCGCGGTGCCTGCGGCGTGGTCCATGGCTTTTGTGCCGTCAAAACGGACCAAGGATATTTTGATGTGGATGCTGTCCACCAAAATGTTGCCCGCGGTTGGTGTGCTTTATCCTATTTATCTACTGTTCATTCAGCTGGGATTGTTGGACAGCCGCATGGGGTTGGTTGTTGTACTGATGCTCATTAACCTGCCGATCATCATTTGGATGCTCTACACCTATTTCAAGGAAATCCCTGGCGAAATTCTGGAAGCGGCGCGGATGGATGGTGCGACTTTGCGCGAAGAAATCATCTATATTCTGACACCAATGGCGATCCCGGGCATTGCGTCCACCATTCTGTTGAACGTGATCCTTGCGTGGAACGAAGCGTTTTGGACGCTCAACCTGACGGCGGCAAAAGCCGCGCCATTGACCGCATTTATCGCGAGTTATTCCAGCCCCGAAGGTTTGTTTTACGCAAAACTTAGCGCGGCATCCACAATGGCGATTGCGCCAATCCTGATCCTTGGTTGGTTCAGTCAAAAACAACTTGTCCGTGGCCTGACCTTTGGCGCGGTGAAATAAGGACGTATACTATGGGACGTATTGTACTGGACAAAGTGGTCAAACGGTTCGGGGATGTCGAGGTTATTCCTCCGCTGGATCTGACGATCGAAGAAGGCGAATTTACTGTTTTTGTCGGCCCATCCGGGTGCGGTAAATCCACGTTGTTGCGTCTGATCGCAGGATTAGAAGACGTCTCGGACGGCGCCATTCAGATTGACGGCCAAGACGCAACTGCGTTGCCACCGGCGCAGCGTCGATTGGCGATGGTGTTCCAATCCTACGCGCTCTACCCACATATGAGCGTGCGCAAAAATATCGCCTTTCCATTGAAAATGGCAGGCCTTCCAAAAGAAGAACAAGATCGGCGCGTTGCCGCAGCGGCGGCGGCTTTGAACCTGAACGATTATTTGGATCGCCGCCCCGGACAATTGTCGGGTGGCCAACGTCAGCGCGTTGCCATTGGGCGTGCGATTGTGCGCGAACCCTCTGCATTTTTGTTCGATGAACCCTTGTCAAACCTTGATGCGGCCTTGCGCGTTGGTATGCGGCTTGAGATATCAGAGCTGCACAAGCGGTTGAACACTACCATGGTCTATGTGACACACGATCAGGTCGAAGCCATGACAATGGCCGACAAGATCGTCGTCTTGCATGCAGGCGTGATCGAACAGGTTGGCAGTCCGCTCGAGCTGTATCATGAACCTCGCAACCTCTTTGTTGCGGGCTTTATCGGCAGTCCAAAAATGAACTTTATGACAGGCACCGAAGCAACCAGTCGCGGCGCGCACACAATTGGCGTTCGTCCCGAACATATCACCGCGTCATTTGACAGCGGTGCATGGAAAGGGCGCGTTGGTGTGTCCGAACATTTGGGATCCGACACATTCTTGCATGTGCTTGATACTGGGTTGGCCGAGTCGATCACTGTGCGTGTGGACGGCGAATTTTCCGCCCGTCATGGCGACACGGTTTGGTTGACCCCGATCGAAGATAAAATTCATCGTTTTGACGAAAAAGGTGATAGAAAATGACAGGGCGTCTTGCTGGGAAATCCGCGCTGATCACTGGATCGGCGCGCGGTATCGGAAAACATTTTGCCAAGGGATATCTGTCCGAAGGTGCGCAGGTCGCGATTGCCGATGTGAACCTTGCTGCGGCGGAAAAAACGGCGGCCGAACTGGGGCAGGGCGCTTATGCCGTTCATATGGATGTGACAGATCCTGCGTCGATTCAGGCGGCGATGGAGGCTGTGGTCGAAAAAACGGGCAAGATTGATATTGTTATCAATAATGCCGCACTTTTTACGGCGTCGCCTACAGTTGAAATCACCACACAAGACTTTGAAAAGCTGTACGCGGTCAATGTCTTTGGGACCCTTTTCACCATCCAAGCGGCGGCCAAACAGATGATCGCCCAAGGACATGGTGGCAAGATTATCAATATGGCCAGCCAAGCGGGCCGTCGCGGTGAACCCTATGTTGCGGTCTATTGTTCGACAAAAGCGGCCGTCATTTCGATCACCCAATCAACTGGCCTCGACCTGATTAAACACGGGATCAATGTGAATGCCATTTCACCAGGTGTGGTGGACGGCGAACATTGGGATCATGTCGATTCCCTTTTTGCCAAATGGGAAGGCAAAGAGTTGGGGCAGAAAAAGAAAGAAGTCGCAGCAGGCGTTCCCTTTGGCCGCTTTGGAAAACCCGAAGACTTGGTGGGCATGGCCATTTTCTTGGCCTCTGATGATGCTGAATATGTTGTTGCGCAAACTTACAATGTGGATGGTGGCCAATGGATGAGTTGATAAAGCTATCAAATCAAAGCCTTGCATGTTTGCCTACGTCAATCGCGCGCCCAACTTATGATCGCTCTGCGTTGACGGCTGGGATTGTGCACATCGGTCTTGGGAATTTCCATCGTGCCCACCAATCGTGGTACCTGCATCGTCTGATGCAAGCGGGCAAGGCCATGGATTGGGCAATTGTTGGCGCGGGTGTGCGCGACTATGATGCGGCGCAGCGTGAAAAACTGTTGGCCCAAGATTGCATGACCACTTTGATCGAATTGGATCCTAAAGGCACCTCGGCCGAGGTTGTGGGCGCAATGATCGACTATATCCCGATCACCGATGGCAACGCAGATTTGATCGCTAAAATGGCCGATCCCGCCATTCGTATCGTCGCACTGACCGTGACCGAAGGTGGATATTATATTGACCCAGTGACCAAAGGGTTTGACGCTGCACACGCGGATATCGTCTATGACGCAGCTCATCCTGATGCGCCAAAAACCGCATTTGGCGCGATGGTTGCCGCGTTGAAATTGCGTCGTGATCGCGGAGTGGGGCCGTTCACGGGCATGACCTGTGACAACCTCCAAGGCAATGGTGCAATTCTGCGTCAAACCGTTGTAGGCTTGGCGCGTCTGAGCGATCCTGATCTGGCCGATTGGATTGCGGAAAATTGCACGTTCCCCAATTCCATGGTCGATTGTATCGTGCCTGCGACAGGCGACACCGAACGTGCCTTGGTTCGGGAATTCGGGATTGATGACGCGGTTCCCGTGACGCATGAAAATTTCCGCCAATGGGTGATCGAAGATGATTTCTGCGCGGGCCGTCCCGCGTGGGAAGATGTGGGGGCAACCATATCAGATCAGGTTCACGATTTCGAAGCGATGAAAATCCGCATCCTAAACGGTGGACATCAAGTCATTGCTAATCCGGGTGAAATTCTGTCATTGCAAACGATTTCCGACTGTATGTCGCATCCTCAGATCGGACAGCTGTTCCGCAAAATCGCAACGACCGAGGTCGTGCCACTTGTGAAACCTGTGCCAGGTATGGATCCGATCAGCTATGTTGATTTGATCGAGGAACGGTTTTCCAATCCCAAGATCGTCGACACCGTGCGCCGCGTGGCGTTCGACGGATCATCGCGGCACACGGGCTTTATCTTGCCCGTTCTGCGCGACGCTTTGGCCAAAGGAACGCCGATTGATGGTTTTGCAATGACCCAGGCACTTTGGGCGCGCATGTGTTACGGCACGCGCGAAGATGGCAGCGTCATTGAACCGAATGATCCGTTTTGGGCCGACCTGACGGTTGTCGCACAACAGGCCAAAGACGCGCCAACAAAATGGATTGAGCAACAGCAATTCTATGGCGATCTTGGTCAAAACCAAATGTTCCGCGACCGCTTTACCCATTGGTTTGACCTCGTGTGGACGCGTGGCACCGTGGCCGCAATCGATATGTATGTCGCTGGATAATCAAAACGGCGCGATCACGCGCCGTTTATCGCTCACCCCCCGTGTGCCATTGTGCGACGCGAAACGGGGCAGTGGGGGCATAAATTTGGCCTGATACGCCATACTTTTCCGTGTGCGTTAAACAGGTTTATCTGTGTCATCGAAAAACAGGGGTGCGATTGCGCCCGAGATGATATTTTCCGCGACGTAAGTGAAAGATGTTTTTGATCAAATCGATGGGCTGTGCCAAGATCGGCCCAGACCATCGGAGCCGACTATGAGCAAAAAAATCGACCTAGACGACGCCTATACCATCAAAACACCTGCGGATAACATAGAGCTTTATGCGAAATGGGCTGATACCTATGATGCTGATTTTGCCAAGTCTACGGATTATGAACTGCCCCTGCATGTGGCGCAGGTGGTGTATGAAATCTGCCCCTCTGGCACGGTTTTGGATGTGGGTTCTGGCACTGGTTTGTTGGCGCAGTCCCTTGATACCCTTGGTCGCTATGTCATTGATGCGACAGATATATCGCCAGACATGTTGCGAATTGCGCGGGGAAAAAACGTCTATCGCACATTGTTTCCAAGCGACGTGACCAAAGGCATGGATGTCGCAAGTCAAACATATGATGTCACGACAAGCTCGGGCACCTTTACCCATGGCCACGTCGGACCCGAAGCCATCACCGAATTGCTGCGCGTGACAAAGATGGGTGGCGCGGTCGTGATTTCTGTGAATTGCGAATTTTGGCATAAAAATGGGTTTGAGGCGGCCTTGAACGAAATTTCACCCAATGTGCGGTCGATCGGGATGCGACGCGTCGCGATCTATGGCTCTGCCGCCGTGGGCGATCATGCAAAAGACGAAGCCTTTATCGTCATTATACAAACCTAGACCATCAGAACAGAGGTGCAGCAATGACTACCATAGGCGAACAATTGGTCGATGGGCTACGGGCGCGGGACGTCGAGGTTATTTTTGGTATTCCGGGCGTTCACACGATAAATCTGTATCGTGGATTGGCGCAATCAGAGATACGTCATGTCACCCCGCGCCACGAACAAGGCGCAGGTTTTATGGCGGACGGCTATGCGCGGGTCAGCGGAAAACCTGGCGTGGCCTTGGTGATCACGGGGCCGGGCCTGACCAATACCTTGACGCCGATGGCCCAATCGCGGGCGGATTCTGTTCCGACATTGACAATTTCAGGGGTCAACGCTGTGCCAAGCTTGGGCAAGGGGTTGGGGTTCTTGCATGAACTTCCCAATCAGCATCAGCTGGCGCAGTCGGTTGCGTTGACCTCGGTTCATGTTGGGGAACCTGCGGATCTTTCAGATGGGCTCGATACTGTTTTCCGTCCGTTTCGCGCGGGCAGGCCGGGCCCCACACATTTGCAAATTCCATTGGACGTTGCGGGACAGGGGGCCGCCCCCGTGTCACCGCGGACGGAACCCGAGCGCCCATCCGCTTTGCCACATGACATCGCCGACGTGGCCGCGCGCCTGTCAAAGGCAGATACTATCGTGATTGTGGCCGGTGGTGGCGCCAAAAATGCAGCGCCCGAAATTCAACAACTGGCTGAGATGCTGGACGCCCCCGTTGTATTGACCGTGAACGCGCGTGGCATGATGCACAAACATTCCCTGTGCGTGCCGGCAAGCCCAAGTTTGCAAAGCGTGCGCGCCTTGATTAACCAAGCAGATGTCGTCTTGGCATTAGGTACCGAACTGGGACCGACCGATTACGACATGTACTCGACCGGTGAGATGCCAAGATGCGATCACATGATCCGTGTCGACATCTGTGAAAAACAGCTGTCGCGCCATCCTGTGGCACGTGGTGTGTGCGCAGCGGTGCACCCGTTTGTGACGGACCTGATCGCGGAACTTGGGCGGTCCCACGAACCGGGCGACGGGAATGCGCGCGCCCAAACGGCGCGTCACGCGGCATGGGACGAAATCGGATCATCCTATCGCCATTATGTCGAGTTATTGGATGCCATGCGTGACGCGGTGCCCGATGCCGTGTTTGTGGGGGATTCAACCCAAGCGATCTATGCGGGTAACCTTTATTACGATCATGATCGTGCCTCAGGTTGGTTCAACGCGGCCACGGGGTATGGCGCATTGGGATATGCGATCCCAGCCAGTATTGGCGCTGCAATCGCTGCGCCAAAGGCGCGGGTTCTTTGTCTGACGGGGGATGGCGGGGCACAGTTTACCTTGCCCGAAATCATGACGGCCGTTGATGAACGCTTGCCCATTGTGTTCGTGATTTGGAACAACCACGGCTATGGTGAAATTGCGACATCTATGATTGCTGATGGGGTCACGCCGGTGGGGTGTGATCCAACGCCACCCGCGTTTGATCACAGTGCCGCATCGTTTGGAATTGCCTATGAACGCTGCGACGCAAAGCCAGAACAGGTCGCTGCCGCGCTACAGCGCTTGCCAGCGAACGGGCCGTCCATGCTTGAAATTTCAATTCCACCCACGCCCAAACGATAAAGGTTTATCATGTCTCATCCTTCAATTACTTTTGACCATGCAATCACCCGACGCCCTGCCAAAAGCATCGTTGACGGGCTTCGTGCCATTGACATTGGCGCACCAGATTATGATGGCATGATACGGGCGCATGATGCCTACGTCGCCGCATTGCGCAGCACGGGGGCCGATGTTCGTGTGCTTGACCCGATTGAGGCCTTTCCAGACGCGCAGTTTGTCGAAGACACTGCCCTGTGTTTGCCGCAAGGCGCGATTTTGATGCACCCGGGCGCCCCGTCGCGCGTTGGTGAAGTCCAAGAAATGGCACCGCATCTACGAGAGATTTACACAGATATTCGGTCTATCCAGGGCGGCGGTCATATCGAGGGCGGCGACATCTTGGTCACGGGGCGTGAAATTCTGGTTGGCCTGTCGGATCGCACCAATGCCGCGGGTGTCGCAGAGTTGGAAACGATTGCGCATGACTGGGGCCACACTGTGCGCACCGTGATTACACCCCCCGGTGTTTTGCATTTCAAAACAGATTGTTCGTTGATGGATCCAGAGACGATATTATCGACACGAAAACTGGATGCATCAGGGTGCTTTGACGGATATCGCGTGCTTCATGTACCTGACGGCGAAGAAGCGGCGGCAAATGCCATTCGCTTTAACGATTTGGTTATTATGGCAGACGGGTTTCCGCGCACCGCAGAGATGCTTTTTCGCGCGGGATTTAAGGTTGTCGCCATTGACAACACAGATTGCGCCAAACTCGATGGCGGCATGTCGTGCCTGTCGCTTCGCTTTTAGCTAAGGCGTTCTGAAAGCGCATCGCGCACCCGCATATATCGATAGGTTGCTTCGGCTGCAAACGCGCCCAAGCGGCCAAATACCCGCGGTCGCGGAATTGTCTGAAACGCCTGTAACGCGTCATGATCCCCCAAAATATGCGCGGCCAGCGCGCGTGCCGCAGCTGGGGCCGTGTTCATCCCATGCCCGCCAAATCCCGCAAGGCTATAGTGATTTTGCCCGATTGCACCGACGATCGGCATGTAATGTCGGGCATAGGCCATATTCCCTGCCCAAGCGAAGTCGATGCCGATCTGCGCGGATTGCATTTGCGCCACCATGATTGGGTACATGGCCTTGATGTCATGCAAGATCATGGCGCGAATGCGTGTGGTGTCCAAGGTCCCAAATGCTGTGATCGCCATGCCCCACAGCAGCCGTCCATCTGGCAAGCGGCGGTAATAGTTTCCTGCGCGACGCGTATCGGCGATGGCCCAATGACAGCGGATATGTTCGTCCAAAATCTCGGGCATAGGATCAGTGACGCCGATATAGGTGCGGATTGGCAGGAAATGTTTGCGTGAAAACGGCGTTTCATGGCCCATGTATCCGCCTGTCGCTGTGATGACGTTTCGGGCCTTAATTTGCGTGGGGTTCCCTGCAATGGTGATGTCGAACCCATGTTTGGTATTATCTATGCGCGTGACGGGCGCTGTTTCAACAATGGTGGCCCCTGCGTTCAATGCATCCTGCGCGAGCAACCGCATGAAATTTAACGGGTGAAAGTGAAAGGCCGAAGGGGTATAGACCCCAGACTTGTAGCGTCGCGCCGATAACATCTGGCGCAATTCATCTTGGGCGATGTGGCGATCTTGTTCCGCCGCGTCCATAGTCGCGCCGTTTAAATCAAGGATGAGTTCGCCTTGCACAAGGTCACAGGCCGCATATCGGGACTGTTCCATCCGCGTTCGCATCCATGCCACGCCATGTTGCGCAAGCGCGTCAAGCGTTTTTGCAACATGTGGCCCGACCAGTTGTGTTATCTGTTCTGTCCCCGCTGCCCAACCTGCGGAACAAAACCCACCATTGCGGCCAGAGGCCCCCGATCCGATCCGATCAGTCTCGAGCACAATCACCCGTGCCCCACCCTGGGCAAGTGTCAGGGCGCTGACCAATCCTGCAAGGCCGGCACCGATGATTGCAACATCATAGTCCCCCCGCGTGATCGATGTGATCTTGGTGGTATCGGGGGGCGCAATTCCTGTCGCGTCATACCATGTGCGCGCGCGCAATGCGGTCAATGTGATTTGCCTTTTTTGATCATGTTATCAAGCGATTTGATCCCAGAGGCCGCAAGCATCGTCAAGAGCACATAGATCAGCGCAGCCGAGTTAAACGGCTCAAACGCCAAAAAGCTTTGCGCCTGAAATTCGCGCATACGTTGGGTCAGATCACGCACCGATAGGATTGAAACCAAAGACGTATCTTTCAACATTGCGATGAATTCATTGCCCAATGCGGGCAGCACGATGGCAATCGCTTGGGGGATGATGATGAACCTCGCGATATACCATTCTTTGATCCCCAATGATCGTGCGGCTTCGATTTGCCCTTTTGGGACGGCTTCGATGCCCGCGCGGAAAATCTCTGCCATATAGGCCGAATAGCCAATCGCAATTGCAATGATCCCACGTGTCATCATCTCAAGGTCGATATAGCCGACAGACGCGCTTTTGAGTGCGCCTGACAACGGCAGGCCGACGTAAAGAATGATCACCAACATTGGGACCCCACGAATTGTATCGACAAAAAAATCCGAAAAAACCACCAAGGGATGGGCACCAATCAGCCGCCCGATCCCTGCCAAGATCAAAAGCAATGCGCCAAAAACGATACACACGATCCCGATGGTTTTGGTGACGGCGTTTAGAAATTGGGTTTCCCAGATGATGGGGAAATCGCCGACGGCATCTTTGGGTAAAAGCGCCGCTGATACTGATCCTTTGTTCAAAAGGGTGATCGCATCATCAAGCGTGGCGAGGGATCGGATCTTATAGGGTTGTTCCGGCGCCGTTGTTTGAAAATCGCCATAGCGAATGGTGTCTGCGGTGGCTTGTGGTGTGCCCGAAATAATGCCGATGCGCCCATCCAAGTTGCCGACCAAAGCGACACTTTCATTGGGGCGGGAAAATTGCCAAAGTGATATACCAACCAACAGCACGCCAAGTATGCTAAATACCACATCGGCACGTTTCGATGGCTTGAGCCGCGACAGCATGGCCCACACCATCCCAAGCACCCCAGCCCCCAAATATGCAAATATCGCCGCGCGCAATGTCACCATAAGACCAACCGCAAATCCAGCGTGGGCCAACATGACGACGTAAAAGCCAAATCCGAAATTCACCGCCAAGACTGCGTACCAAGACGCGCGGCCCAACCGCGTTGCATGCAGTGCAAAAGGTGCAAGCGCCCACAGCATGCACAGAACCGAAAACGCAACGATGCCGTTCAAAAGCGTGTGCGCCGTGCTCAACATATATGTTTGAAACGCTTCATCCAGAACAAAGGCGCCGTCCACCACAAGAACATGTTCCGAACTGCGCGGGTCCAATTCATTGACGACCACAGACACAAGGTAAATGTCCATCTGCGGCAGAACCGAAATCACCGCCGCGATCACCGCTTGAAGCGCAAACCAGATCGTGGCTGATCGTCGGTCTATTTTGATGTCGAGTGCATCTTCGTCGGGGCGCAAGGTGCGTAAAATACGCCATGTCGCGACACCGCCCACGATCCAAACGACCGCGCAAATCACGAAGAGCCCGAGCAATATCCCTGCGTTTTCTTCTACCCCCAAGACCGCTTTTAGTGCGGGCCCGTAGTTTCGAGACGTCGCAATTAACCAGATGATAACTGGGGCGGAAATGAGAAATACAAGGTTGGAAGACCGAATGCCACGCAACCAATGAACAAGGGCATTCATCAGGGATTGTCCTTTATTGAAATTAAAAAAATCCTGGTCTGCAGTGTCAGACCAGGATCAGATGTGTCAGTCGCTTATTTGGGCCACCATTTGATGGTCAGCTGTGACAATGTTCCATCTTCTTTGATCATGGCAAGGCCTTCGTTAAAGGCATCTTGCAGTCCATCGCCTTCTTGGAACACTAGGCCCAATGGATCGGATGACAGACCTGTAATTGCAACAGTCAATTCGCCTGCAAACTCTTGTTCATAGGCGGCTGCAGATGTTGAATCGATGATGACGCCATCGACGTCGCCGTTTTGCAGGGCAACAACCGCGTTGTTGAACGCATCAAAGAGCGCAAGGTTATCGCGGCCCACCAATTCTTCGCCCAACGTCGCGTTCGTGGTGCCGGTTTGTGACGCCAGCTTCATGTTGCCGTTTTTGAATTCATCGATGGTCGCGCCTTGGTCCGACACGCGCATCAAAACGCCTTGTTCCACGATGATATAAGGGTCCGAGAAATCGACGATTTTGT
>Ga0181598_1002936_pt1 | contig 15106 bp, 15 predicted proteins | sample 041ome_4_FD_153295 | JGI IMG/M metagenome (GOLD analysis project Ga0181598, IMG submission 153295) | Coastal salt marsh microbial communities from the Groves Creek Marsh, Skidaway Island, Georgia - 041404US metaG (spades assembly) | ecosystem: Environmental > Aquatic > Marine > Intertidal zone >... | reverse complement strand
ATAGTTTTAAAATATCGTTTAAATCTTCCATTATTTTCCCCTAGGATAGTGTATTTAGCTCTTTTTACCTTTGCGCTTATTGTACAACTTCCATGCTGTAGCGTAGGCTATGCCCCGTTCTGTGTCGGTTAACTTGCCGTCTTTGGCGTAACCTTTTTTAATATCTTTAACCATGCGCTCGTACTTGTCGCCAGGTGGTGCTTTTTCTTTTACAGGCTCAGTGGTTTTGTTTTGTCCAGTAAAATCTAAATATTTTTGTTTAAGTTTATCAACTATCTTTGTTGACTTGTTTAGTTCGCTGGCCTTATCTAATGCGGCTGTGCCTAAATCTTTTGCTATAGGAGCAACATAATCATAACCTTTTTTGGCATAATCTTGTGCAGTCTGTGCTATTGTGTCGAATCCTTGCTTAACATCGGTTGCCATTTGTTGCGGATCAAGTTTTCTTGTATCTGGTTGTGGAGCGGGTATCTGCATAGGGACTGAATCAAGTTTTCTTTTTTCTATATATGATTGTGCATCTGTTCCTAAATAAGCATTGATCTGTTGGGTAACATCATCTTTATAAGGAGCCCAACCTTTTTCTTTACTGCCGTAAATGTAATCACGTGTTTCTTGTGGTATTTTGCCTTTGCCACCTTTTGTTAGCCAATTGGCTGTAGCTGTTGGCCCCCAGTTGTATGCCATGAGTGCATGCTCTGGATTCTCACTAAATCTATAATAGTTCTTTGCAAGATTCCTAACACCTGCTTCAATGTTCTTTACTGGATTAGTAAGATCCCGCTGTTCAATACCAAAGTCTTTTGCATATCGTGGAAGTAGTTGCATAGGTCCTACTGCTCCCGCTCTGCTCTTAATCTTGGCTGCTTTGTTTGGGTCGTATATTCCTGTTTCTCGATTAAGAACATGTAGAGCTAATGATTCTGGCACACCATATTGTTTAGAGTATTTGCGCACAAGGTCTGCGTATTGTTCTTTGGTGTAACCTTGTTGTTCTCTTAGAGGCTTGTCCCATGCCATAGGCTCGCCCATCTTATCTAGATAAGCATATATATCATTCTTGGTACCAGTAGTAGCACCAGTAGTAGGCTTAAGAACTGCTTTCGGGATACGAATCTTTGTTTTTGGCGCTGGCGCTGTTGCTTTTGCAATAGGTTTTCCGCCTGGCAATGTAGGCTTTGCTGGCGTTATTGGTTTAACTTTAGGAGTATCTACTTTAGGTACCGGCTCTATTTTTGGCTCTACTTTAACCCGTGGTTGTACCTTAGGCGTAATTTTCTGTGTACGTGGTTCTGGCTTGGGTTGTGGCTTACGCTCTGGCTTAGGTACTGCTGGTTCGACCTTGGGTCGCACGTTAGGCACATTAGGTGGCGGTATTTTTGGTTCAGTTTGTGGTGCAGGCTCTGTCTTACGCTCTGGTTTGACTACTGGTGGTTTTTCTGGTTTGACTACTGGTGGTTTTTCTGGCTTAGGTAAGTACCACTTTCCTTTTTTCTTATCCCATTTATGGGCAGGAGTTGGTTGCTTAGGAACAGGTACCCAATCGTCTACATCCAATTTGCCTTTTGGAACTTTTTTTGGATCAATAAATCGTTTTAAAAAATCGTCAAGCGATTGAGCAGCTCCCGGTTTGCCTTTTTCAGAAAGTACTGCTACCTCTTCCTTCTTCACAGACTACTTCTTTTCTTTTGCTTTTTTGTCTTTAGCGGCTTTTTTCATTGGCTCTTTTTTATCGCCATCGCCGTCCAGATCCAAGTAGTCAGGCTTGTAATCACGTGTGTGCTTTACACCTTTGTCAGTCTTTTCCAGTGTACCGTGCTTGGTTTTCTTCTTAGAGCCAACTGGTGCACCTGCATCAAAGTCTTCTTTGACATCATATTCTTTGTCGCCAACCTTGAAAGTTTTAGCGCCTGCGGCTTTGGCTTTTGCTAACTCGCCACTAAACTCATTACCTTCGTTTGGATCTTCTTTCATTTTCTTTTTTCTGTGTGCAGGTGTGCAATGTGCTTCGGAAAATTCAGCAAACTCTTTTAGTAGTCTTTCTTCAATTTGTGCAACGCCTTCAGCAATAGCACTTTCATGCTTGTGTTTTTTCTTTGACCCACAACTTGCTTCGTCGACTTCGTCTTCTTCCATCTTCTTCTTTTTTGTGCCGCAACTAGATTCGTCCATTTCTTCTTTGTGATCATGATCTTCGCATTTGCATTTGCTAACTGGCTCACCGCAATCATCACATTTCTTTTCTGCTTCTTCAACAGTTTCTACACTTTCATTCAACTGTTGTAACTTTCCTAAGATATCAGCCATTGCTGTGTCTGCGGTTACTGTGCGCTTGCCTTCTGTAAGTGGCTTTGATTCGTCTGTTGCTTGTGTAAAAGTTGATAGTATATCGAGCATTGCTTTGTCAGTCATTGTATTATCCTTTAAATCGTTTTAACTGCCCATTGGGCTTGTTGTTCCTTGTGGCACATCATTAGTTGTTTTACCTGCGGCTGTTTTTTCAGCTACTGGCACTGAGTGCTTTTGTAAGTCTTTTAACATGCTGTCGATGCGTGTTTGCCCAACCAACTCCTGTGCGCCTGGAGTATCCTTAAGAGTATCGTCTGTTAGCAATGCACCTTCATGGTCTTTACCAGCTTCTTCTGCGGCTTGAGTCAACTCAGCAGTGTCTTTGGTTTGTACGCAAACATACTCTGGGCTCATGCCAGCACGTTCTCGTAGTATTTGTTCAATCTGTACAGTGGTTGTTGGGTAAGCAACTTCTACATCAAATTGCCAACACTCACATGCACCCCATTTTGGAAACTCTTGGTGTTCCATAACAGGCATGCTCTTTGGCTTGGTTACACTTACTAATTCGTAAGTTTCCAAAGCACTTTTAATTTGCTCCATCATCTTGCTCGGATCTTGTTTTGCCATCTTTACACGGAAAGTGTATGTTGTGTTAAGATCGGCTATATATTCGTTTAGACTTTTCATAGGTATTCGTCCTGTTTATAGTATATTTATTACTTCTTGCTGTTTTGCAGTATCTGATCTAACAGTGCATTACGGTCTAATACAACGCCTTGGCCATCCACTGCTGTGTCTTCTGGTGCATCTTTGCTAGCCTGATGATCCAGCTTTGCTTTTTGCAACTGCAACTGTACCATGCGCAACTTCTTGTCCATCTTTGCAGTTTTAGCAGTGATAGCATGCCCCAGCAATGTGCCTGCTGTTTGAAACACTTGCCCACCAAAACGTGGGTCCATGTTCATTCCCAGTTCCATTAGGTCTTCAAACTTGTCTTTGGCTAGTACAGCAAGCTCGTCCATTTCTTGATCGCTTGCTTCAAGGTCTCTGACTGTGGGCAATGCAATATCAATCTTGTCTATTGCATCATCTACTTGTGCAATAATGTTTCTCTGTTCTTGTATTTCTTGTTTGGCCTGCAGACTTACTTCTGTATCATGCAGAGCTTTGACACTGCTGTCACTGGATCCAGGTCCGAGATCAGCAGGTAAATCAAAAAGTTGTTCTAGTTTTTTAGTCATGCACGTATTTACCGTGCTTTGCCTTGGTGGAAGATATCATTTTCAGTCACTATACGGAACTTCAAACCGTGTTGATCGCACCATGCTTGTGCCGCCTGCCACTTGTGCATGTTTAACACTGCCGCGGCTTGATCCCTTGTGCTTTTTGCTTCGTCTAATGAAGTTTCTTTGCTTGGCTTTACTTCTATTAGCTCTGCATGTTTCTCACCGTTCTTTTTAACATACACAACCATAAAGTCAGGAACGTATATTGTGTTTTTGTTAGTAAAAGGATTCCTATAAGGAATCCGTATAGATTCACTTGCCCACTGTAGCACTGCAGGATTTTCATCACAAAAGCGCATAAACACGTGTTCCCAACCGCTTCTAAACTGTGGTGTTTTTTTGCCTACATATTTTGACGGATTCTTAATCTGATAAAATCCGTTGTGGTACTTGGAGCTCATGGTAATATTGATCGTTGTACGTACTTGTTGATTGTCGGGGTATTTGCTAGTCCTAAATAACTTGTGCCAATTCTGTCAAAATTCAAAAACAGTGCAGTGTATGCATCTAGCTGACCAGGATCGATCTGTTCAAACTCAGCAAGTGTTTCCATAGGATCAAGTCCTTGCTTAATACTGGTGTAGATAACTGCACTAGCAAGTTGTCTTGCGGATTCTGTGTCGCCTGTGGTTCTTTCAAAAAAACCAATAATGGCTGCATCTACATTACTGCTTACTTCCACAGGAATTTCAAAGAAATTATTAAAGTACTTGTTGGAATTTTGTTCAACTATTGCATTTAAATTAACTGAACTTAAATTTGTTGGATTTTTTGCTCTAACTATGCTTGCCATTAGTTATCCTTTGCTATTCCTTGCCTACCTGGGACTGTTGGTAGACTGGTGTTCATGTTGGCAAAATCTTGATCGTCAAGATACCAACCTTGTATTTTTGAGTTTGTGGCGTTTATTTCAGCCGCGGTGTTTGCGCCAGTTGTACCAACAATATTATCAGTGAAAATGTAACTGTTTGCTGTCATGATTTCCCTTTAAGATGGAATTGGGTTAGTTGATGAAGGAATTCTGTTATCTGCTAGGTTTTGTTGGTTTCCGGATGCAATAAACTCTCTAGCATTATCGTTTGCCACAGCCAATTGTTTAGGAATATTTAAACTGCCAAACGGTGTTTGACTTAGCACACTTGATAATTGCGAAGCAATGGTGCTGGTTCCTGCTAGGAATGTGGGTGCGAGTTGTTGTAGATCTTGCCTGACTGCAGGAGCTGCCGCAATTAATCCATTAGCTACACCTGCTACTCCTCTGTTGTTTTGATCTGTTACAGCATTCACACTTTGAAATAAATCTTTACCTATTGTACCCAACTTACCTGCGAACCCACTAAACTCTGGACTTGTGCTCTCTGACGAACCAGTTAATCCAGCACCCGATGTGCCGAAGTTTAAAATTTTGTTTATAGGTGCTCCACTTATTAAACCGGACGCACCACTAGTGATACTACTAAAAGCGCCGCCTATATCTGCTGGAAACCCACTTAGTGCGCTAGAGATTTGCGAAGTTATATCACCAGTGCCCAATAAGCCGCTCAATGGGCCACCGTTACTGTTAACACCACCTGTTGATCGTTTGCCGCTGAATTCTGTAATTCCCGCAGACTGTGTTGCTGATGCCGCAGTACCAAATAATCCAGAATTAGCCAATACGCCAGTGGTAGGAATAAAAAAGTTATTTCTAGGATCTTCATTCTTACGTAGTACGTCCTTGGTAATTTGTATTAATTCGCCTTTAGCTAATCCCTTAAGGTCAACGTTTTTGTTTTTCTCAAACGCCCTAAATGCTGTAAATGCCGCACTGCCAAAATTTGCACCTGATGCTTCACCAACAATGCTGTCCACTGCACTGAGTATTCCGCCTGGGCCCAATATGCTGTTTGTTCCACCACCTGCAGGTGTGAGTGGACTTGGGGACTTATCATAGTGTAGGTCTGCGAATCCTGCTACTGTTGCGGTGCTAACATTACCTCCAGCATACAGCACTGTGGTAAAAGAAATAGTCATACTATGCTCTAATACTCCATTGGAACTTGCATTGTGTGTTCCGTGTGTAAAGTTTGTTATAACTGGATTAAGAAGTGTGTACTCACTAAAACGTTTCTGATGTAAACTGTATACCCTAATAGAAGTAAAATATCTAGCTAAAGCCGAGCCTCCTTTAGACGCAGGTGAATATCCAAAATTATCATAGAAATCTCCTTGGCGTGGCTGGTACTTGTTGTTGGCATGATAGTTAGGCGATACGTGTCCTGACCTATCACTGTATCCTGCATCGTTATCTCTATAGTAATGAGTATAATAATCGTACCACAAGTTTCGTACGATTTCAGACTGGTCATCGTGAAATGTTACTGTAATTTCACCATAGTTTAATTTGGTTTGTACCAACTCTTTTTTGTTATAATTGTTTTGTACTTTAAGGTCAACAGTATAGTTTGGTAAGTTTACACTCTTAACCAGCATACCTGCTTCTGTAATTTGATCAGTATTAAGATTTGATATCTCACTGTCTACATCAAAAAACACATGATATAGCCAGTCATACTTAGGACTTCGTGCATAGTTATTATCAACAAACAGTCTACTGGCGTGCTTATAATCTTTAATACTATCGCCAGTGGCTATTTGTTTAAAAAATCCGTCAAAAATATTAGCCATAGAAAAGATACCTTATATGGTATTTAGCCCAAAAAAATACCCAGGATTTACTCTGGGTATTTTTTCTAGTTAGAAAAACTATTAGGTTACACCTGTAATGTTTTCGCCTAGCGTTCTGCCAACTGCCGAACCAATACCTGTTCCGTCTGGTGTTTGTATAGCATTATCATATCGTACAGTTAACGCTATCATAGCTGGATCGCTTGTAGCATAGTTCATATCACCGTAATCAACCTGATCAATAAATGCTCCGTACAGTTCCCAGGTTTCAAGTACAGTTGCTTCGTTTGCTCCATTACCGCCGTCTAACATTTCAAATCTAAGAACAAACTTGTAATCAATACCCGAACTTGCACTTGACTGTTCGGCAAAATCGAACTGTTTCTGTATTTGTTCGCCGACTAGTTTACTAACATTTCCACCTGCATCATCACGTATGTTAATAGTTACTGGCTGCCATTCTGGCTTTCCTATTAGGTAAACCTTACTGTTGTACACATCAATTGGAAATGAGTTAAAGGTTGCATTTGGTCTAGTAAGATCGCTAACCTGTTTGGTTAATTCAACTCTGTCTGTGCTTACACCAAAGTTTTCAAACACCGCCCGAAAGCGATATTTCATCTTTGGCATTAAAAGTCCTTGAGCACTTGCACTTTGGTCTGTACTCAAAGGTACTGTAAATTTGTTTAATGACGCTATTGCCATATCTTGTTCTCCTGTTATAGATATTTATCGAAAATACCCATTGTGTTAATGGAGCCCGAAGGCTCCATTATGTGCTACTATTATAAATTACCTGCGGCTATATCACCTGGGTTCTTAAGTCGAATTGGAATGAAGATAAATTCAACTGCCTTCATTGGTTCTATAGCAATATCAACATACAGCTCGTTACGTGCAATACGTGTTGGAGTGTTGTTTGAATCATCACACACTACCAAGTAATCATACACACCACGTTTTGCAACTAGATCATTAATTGCACCACTGATAACGTTTGAAATCTGGTCCCGGGTAATCTTATCATTTGGTTCAAATAAGAAGCCGTCGCCAACTCTTGCAAGTATTGTTCTAATATAGTTAACAAGACGTGCAACGTTGATACGGTCAAGACTGCTTGTGGTTGGGTTACGTGTTTTCTGTCCCCAAACAACTAAGCCAACACCTGGTAAATTGGTAATTGGGTTGATCTTGTTTTCGTATAATGTATCACGTAGTCCTACTCTAATACTGTTGAACTCAAACTCGCCTGTGGCTGAGTTGATATATCCAATACTACTAGCATTATCTACCAAACCACGTCTTGTGCCTGCTGGTGCAAACCACTGATATGCCACATTGTCGTTAAAGATCATTGTGCGCAGTGCCATGTGACTTGCAGGAACAGTAATAGTGTTACCTTGCAAATCGCTGGTTTGGCCTGCTGGATAATAAACACCCAAGTACGGATCTGCAGTTGCTAGTCCTGTACCACCTACATTATTGCTCCAATTAGCAATATCAACAGCATTTGGTGCTAAACGCATCGGTGTATCACCAATAACAAACGCTGTGTTTTTGCGATCGTTGTTTAGTGCAACCATTTCATCAATAACTTCTTCATAACCTGGTGCAACAATAATGTTGAATGCGTATTGATCTTCACGCACTTCTGTATTTACTGTTACTGCACTTTGCATTGCGGCTACAACCATTTGACGTTGCGCTTTGCGGCCTGCAAACATTGCACCACTAGTTTGTAGTCCACTTGCTGTTTGCCATGTGTTCTTAACAGTTGGCAATGCACCACTTGCACCTGGCACTGCTGGTAAGTCAGGGAACGCTGTTGCATTAAACTTATTACTTACATATTGTTTAACATTGTAACCACTTCTACGCATGTTGAACAACAGTGTACCACGTGGATAAAGTCTATAGTCTGGTGCGTCCTGGTCGATGTAATCACTTGCTAACAAACTTGTGATTGAAGGTAGGCTACCTGTGATAATATCTGTAGTACCATCTGTATCCCAACGTGCATCAGCAAACAAGATACCATTCTGGCTTGTTTGGTCTGTGTTGTCAATCAATCCCCAAGCAGTACCTGTATAACGATAAAGTTTTGGATAGTTTTCCAAGTCACTGCTGTCTAACCATAAATCACCTGCTACAAGTGCGCTAACACCATCGCTCTGGAATGTTGGTTCGCTTGCTGTAACCTGAACACCATTTGCATCTGTTAAACTTAGATCATAACCACGTGCATCAGTTTTCGATCCGTCGTAGTAACTGCTCTTGTAACCTTTCCATCCGCCTATGTCAGCTATCATAACATCAACTGTAGCGGCATCACTGTAGTACCAGTATGTGCCATCAGCTGGTGCTTGATATGGCTCGGTTGTGCTGTAAGTATATGTTAATGCTTCCCAGTTAGTCAACGCAAGAACACTACCGTATAGGATAGTACCTGTTGTGCTACTTGAGAAACCTGCATCTGCTGTTGGTGTACCTGATACGTCTGTTAGGTAAATGTCACCACCGTATATATGAGTGAATGTAATAACATTTGTGCTACTTACACTGATATCTAACTCTGCAATATTTTGTGCTAAAACGTCACTAACAAAACTTGCTGGTGATGTGCCACTCAATGTTACTGTGTATTCTGTAATTGTTGCACTACCAATACTGGTAACACCAATCTTCAGTTGCTCACTAGCAGTAAATGGGTTAGCGGCTGTTGCTGTTCCACTTACTACTGTTTGACCAGCTACTCTACGATTAAATGGCTTGTAACCACCTGTGCTTGTACGTAGTGGATCATAAGCAACCCAAAGTGTACCAGCGGCAATACCGTTACCACCACCTGCTGGGTCTAAACCATAAAGTGCGTTTTCTGCTCTGTTGTAGAACGGAGCAGCCTGTGTGGTAAATGTTGCTGTTGTAGTTGAGTACTTCTTAATAACCAAATCAGCACCCGAACCAGTTGCGCCAAGTTTAGCAAATACTGAACCTGTTGGACGTGGTGTTGTGTCACTGCTTCTCCAACTTGGGTAAGCGGCAAAATCACCGTAAAGCAATAGTGGGTTAGCATATGTTCCTGCTGTAATACCCAATGTTGTTAATGGGGTGCCTGAACCGTTTGCAATTGCAATCTTTCCGTCTGCTGTTGCTCCGTCACTTTCTGCTAGACTTGAAGCATACAAGTACAACTTGTTGCCTACATTAGCGGCTGTAACACCAGTAACTGCGGCAGTGTTGATTGAGCTAACAACTTGGTCTAGTGTTCTTGCGGCACCTGTGTTACCGATCTCAACTGTTTGACCGTTAATAGTAAGTGAAGCAGCCGGGGTGCTTGCAGGAATACTTGGCGAAGTTGCTGTGCCTTTGATTGTAGCAACACTGGTTGCCCAATCATCTGTTCCTAGTCTTACCCATGTGTTATACTTGCCGTCAGTGGTTGGCAAATCGCCACCTGCCTTAAGGAACAAGTTAGCATTGCTTCCTGTACCAAATGATACAGCATACTGACCAATCTGACCAATGCTGGCTTTAGGTACGTAGATGCTACTTACTAGTGTTTGGTCACTGGTACTTGTTATTAGCAATGGAGTATTGTTTGTAAATGCATTTGTAGTAGCGTTCCACGAATAAATTCCCCATGTACTTGTACTCAAATCTAACCAATGTGTATTGTTAGCTACTGCGCCTACTGGTCGAACTGCTGTTGGTGCTAGTTCGTCTAGGTCAACGTTTGCTCTAATTGCAAAAATTCGGTTGACATTGCCTAATGCACTATAGGCTGCCATTAAGCCATATTCATTTCTCTCGTCGCCATGCAGTGGTGTACCTGCGGCGCTTTGCTTAAAGCTGGGGTAACCCATTGCGGCAATAAGTTCTCTTTGGCTAGTGTAGGCCAATAACTTGCCTGCTCTAGCGGCTGTTGTGTCTGTGGCTGTTGTGCCTGAAGGATTTGTTTTATCCTGGGCTGTGGCCATTATAATAAGTGGTACAGTTCCGACTGCACCTGGAACGTATTGACTTTCGTCTGTTACGCTGATTTCTAATCCTGGGGATACTAATGCCATGTTCTTTTCCTTTTTAAGAAACTTTTTTATATTTATAATAACACTATAGATTTTAGGTGATTAAGATGCCTTTCGAAAGGTTTGCCCATAAATACTAGCATGCAAAGACCTTTATGCCCTACGTGTCGCGGTAATCCTGTAGCAATAAACTACTATTCTAAAGGTAAAGTACGCTATAGAAAGCAGTGCGCTAGTTGTGCCAATCAGGGTAAGAAGGGAAGGCAAGTGGCTGGGTGGCTACGAGCTGGATATAAAAAGAAGCTGGTCTGCGAACATTGTGGCTTTAAAGCAAAACACAAACAACAGATGTTTGTATTTTATGTTGATGGAAACTTAAAAAACAACAACTGGGTTAATCTAAAAAGTATTTGTGCTAACTGTAGGATAGAAATGCATCAAACCAAAAACACATGGACCGAAAGTTCTATTGATAACGACAAATGAAATTCTTAGTAAAATTTAAAAACTTCAACCAGTTAATATGTAATATCGATGATACCAATGTTGGGGAGAAGTATTACGAATTAACAAAAAAGACTTACCAAGAAGAGTTTCCTGTATACAGAGACCGCCCTAAGTTTACAAAAAAATACATGTCCGAACTTGCAATCGTAGTGAATCAACAACTTGGATGGTCGTGGGACTTTAGAGATACTAGCATCAAGCATACTGCACAAATGCACAAGGACATAGAAACTTTGTTAATGGAGGGATTCTCGAAAATTCCTGCAGAACTTGATCATGTAATACATGACCTGCACTATGGGTTGCATATACTCCAGCACAATATAGAACCTAATAGGTTAGGTTGGTTACAAATCGAATGGTATAACGATGTAGGATTTGATATGGAATTATTTCCGTTCAAACATAAATTGGAACTTGGTGATGTTAAACTGCAAAATCCATATGTTGGTCATGGTCCATTACAGATTTATCTCGAACAGGATTTCCAGCAGATCAGTCAAACCTGCAAGTTTCACGATTTTGTGAAACCAGGTATTAATATTGTAACTGTTACAGAAGATGAGTTCACAGACTTTGACGACTTGCTATCAAAGTTCAAACAACACGATCCTGCATTTGTTGCACAGCACAGCAGTAAAAAAATAGTCGACTATACAGGATACCCAGTAATTGGCCACGTTGAGAATATAGATTTGTTAGAACAAATAATAAGTTACAATTCGGTCTTGGAATTGGAAAGTATCGAGTTTGATTAAAGTCGACTACTGATCTTAGAATAAAGATGATTCACAGTGCTGTTGTTGTTGAGCACTAGATCAAACACCGTTTGTAACCAAGCCCATTCACTTATGTGTATGTTTTGTTCTTCTAATTGTTTAACTGCATCAGTGTACCCGTTGCTGGCTAACATACCTTGTGGGTACCAGTCTGGAAGTGCTCCACGCTGAACCCACCACACTTTGCCGCCTGCTTTCTTTATCACTTCAACTTCGTTAGGGAAACGCACATCGCTAATAACTGTATCAGCATCTTGCTGTAATAGCCTATGCTCTAAACTAGCAATCCATATATCATCGTGGAATCCTTGCCTACAAACTTCTGTGCCCCAATATTGCAATACCCAACGTGGGGTAAGTTTGGGGATGTTTAGACGTTCAGCCCACCAAGTGTCTACTTGTTCTCGCCACTCACGTGCTTCAGTGGTTGCACCTTCAAGTAGTTGCCTATCCCATCCAAACACAGATGCCACTGCGTCTTTGAGTGCGCCAGCAAAACTGTCACGTTGGTAGTTGTGTTCTTCTACTAGGTAGTTTGCTACTGTGTCTTTGCCGGATCCAATAAATCCACATATTCCTATAATCATAGATAGATTATAACACAGGTAAAAAGAAAGTTAAACAGAAAGTTAACCAATTACCCAAGTTAGTGGGTTACTACCGTCAACAAAGTTCTGAAGTTGTTGTTCTAGTTCGGCCATTTCTTGGCTTGCTTCAGCTTTAAGACTAGCACCGTTTAGACTGGTTCCACCGTTGGGGCCTGCGATAGTAGCATACTTTTCTCGTGCTTCACCAAGTATACGTTTGGCAAAGCTGTATGCATAGTCCTGTAACCACGGAAAAGCCTGGTAATCATTTAACAACATACTTTCTGGTTTGTAGTTGTATATTTGCAACAACACATCTTCCATGTTTTCTTCTGGTGGATTAGCACCTTGTGTAGGCATTTTGCGTACCAGTGTTAACTTTTTGGTTGTTTTATTAAAGTAAAAATTTAAATGTCCGCCGAACATCTTCATGGCTTGTTCTTGGTATGCTGTAAACAGTTCGTAACTTAACAATCCACCAACACGACCTGCAACCAACATGTATGTGTTTAGATATCCACTAGCAAATGGTTCAAACTGACTTGCTGTGGTACCTGTTACACTGCCTATGCCACGCCTAAATGCGGCTCGCACATCCATTACAACATCAGGAAGAATATACTCCTGTGTTTCTGGTTTTAGTTTAAGGAATGCATATGATTCTTCTTGGCTATTGCTGGCACGTTGACGATACTTGATCAATGCCTGATTAATTGCGAGGTTATAATGTTCAGTGTCCAACTCAACGTCAACAATACCATCTGCTAATCGAAGCCTAATGTAGTCGGTTATTTCACCTCTGCGTAACTGTACAGTTTGTTGCTCTGGAGCAATTTTTAAATCGCCAAGATTTCCATCTGGGTCATATTTAATATGTCCGTGTCCAGTTCCAGTAGCAGGAACATAAAGGCTATCGGTCCTTAGTGTTCCGTTAGCAAAAAATGTTGGTGATAAATCTTGTTCAGCCATATTGGTATCCTTGTAAAGTATTTATCAGGATACTACTGTTGCTACAAAGCCTTTAGTAAAAGTATATCTTTATTGATACGTCCGTTAGCAGGAATACTCACAGCCTTAATATCGTCTAAAAACTTGCGTAACTGTACTTTGCCCGCTTTCATGAAAGACGATAGCACTTGTTCAGGTTTGCGTACCGTTTTACCTATACTTTTAGCTGGATTGAAGCCTAAAACCGTTGTTCCTTTAACGTTTAGGGGGCCAAGTACATCATCAGCTACATACTTAAACATCTTGCGTGTTTTAACATTGTAGACCCAAAGTTCTTGCGCACCTATTATATCAACAGGGTTGATACTAGCAAGTTTAAGATTATTATCTTCCTTCAAGTACTTCATCTTGCTTACTGCTTTTTCCTTGTTAGGTGCACGTTTAACACGAGCTTTTTTGGTTTGCTTCTTAACTTGTCTGTATTGGTCTATGGCTTGATCAAACTTGTCAAAGAAAGCATACATGCGCTTAAAATCTGCGGCCTTGTAGTGCTTGTAGGACTCTGCAAGATCTTCGTCTTGTCCTGCTTGCGCTTCTTTAAGTTCAGCAACATACTGCTCAGCCCATTCTGTATACTTGCTCAACTGCGCCTGTGGTACATTGTTGGCTTTGAAGTATTCGAATGCTTTTGGATCAACTTTATTGCCGCTGATCAGTTCGTCAACTAACCCATCAAAGTGTGCAAGATTGGCATCAGTTTTTTCTTGTAGTCTGTCTTGTATGGTTTTTACTTGTGCTGGTGCGGTGACTTTTTGTTCAACTACTTCCTCATCTGCATCAATGTCAACAATTTTGGATACATATTCAATCCGTTCTTTGATAAACTTGATTGCGTCTTCCTTGAGTGGCATGCCACGTTTATGTGCTGTGGCTAGGCTACATGCAGTTATTCCCAAATGTCCAGCAGGACTTTTGATAAAAGCATCTATATCAACTTTCTCATATCCGTTGTCCTGCATCCAACTTACTACATTCTTCTTAAGATCTTTGGTACTGTAGTGGTAGGCATAATAACGTAAACTGTTATTCATATGATGACTAAAGGTTTTATCGTCCATTGTTAATGCACGTTCTGTATCCCATACTGGCTCAGGACCAGTACCACGCTCATCAAAACCTTTACCTTTAGTTTTAGTCTTAACTGCCATATTTGAGCTCCTCTAATTTACAAACTATAACGCTATTTTACACTCATTTATCTCTAATGTCAAGCCCCTAATAAAATCAACAACTTACACCAGGTTCTAAATACCGCTAAATACATAGATACTATAGGATTTTATTGTGCCACGATTATCACTCTGGAAAGACGGAAAACACTCAAACGATTACAAATTTATGGATCGCATAATCAGCGAAGAATTCACTGTTGGCGGCACTGGTGTAAACGTACACAAGTATCTAGGCACACAAGAACAGAACACAGTAAAAATAACCAATGCAACTCAGTCTTCAGCTAGTGCAGTATTAGAATTTGCTAGTACATCAAACATCGGGTTAGGTGAGTTTGTTACAGGCACAGGTATTCCTGCTGATACAAAAGTTATTGCTAAAGATGCAACTTCTGTCACACTAAACAACAGCACAACCATAGCACTACTCAGTGGTAGTACCATAAAGTTCTACGAGAATCCTTCAGAACCAAGTTATACAAACCAAAGTGAAAAGAATATTCAGGACTTGTTCTTCTTAGAGAACAGAGACCGCAAGTACGACACAGACATCTACCCAATGCGTGGTATCTATCAAGTACAAGACACCACATTTGATCTTAGCCAATTTGGCATGTTTTTGCAAACAGGCACACTGTTCATGACATTCCATATTAATGATATGATAGAAACACTTGGTCGCAAAATGATGAACGGTGATGTGTTAGAGTTACAACATTTAATGGACTATTATCCATTGGATAACACACTGCCTGTGGCACTTAAAAGATTCTACGTAGTAAG
>Ga0181598_1002928_pt1 | contig 15134 bp, 10 predicted proteins | sample 041ome_4_FD_153295 | JGI IMG/M metagenome (GOLD analysis project Ga0181598, IMG submission 153295) | Coastal salt marsh microbial communities from the Groves Creek Marsh, Skidaway Island, Georgia - 041404US metaG (spades assembly) | ecosystem: Environmental > Aquatic > Marine > Intertidal zone >... | reverse complement strand
AACAATATTATCTGACCCGTGCAGCCTAATGATACCGTCCGTTATTTTAGATTTTAGAATGAGCTTGTTAAGACGACCCCCTTTACCAAGGAGAGCTGAGAAGTGGTTTTTTGTTTTAGCTTTTAGTTTTTTATATTGCTTGTTAGTTGCAGTGATTTCAAGTTCAGATATCTGACCCTCTAACTCTAAATCATGCCATTCAAAACTATCTTCTGCGGCGTCGTTTCCGGCAGAGATTGAATCTGCAGATAGTGAACCAGCAGACAGTGAAAGAGTAGCAAAATCAACTATTCCACCTGAAGTATATTGAGAGATGAGCTGATTAATTTGTCGGAACGGCTTACCGTTTAGATAGGGCAAGATTTCCTCAATAAGGGTATCACGTATTTCCGCTGATGCCTTAATTAGGACCTCTGAGTCACCTGCGTTTTCTAATTGAATTGCTGCTTTTATCTTAGTATTGGGTGTAAGGCTCATTACAAGATTGGAAAATGTCGCATTTTTTTCAGAAGCATCATAGGCAAACCATCCTGAAAATTGACTGACATCTATATGCTCTTGAGGTGAGGTGTGTAGCTCAAGTTTTTGCGAATCAAAATGACCATCCACTGCCGATAATTGGGCTGCGTTAAATTGTGCATTAACTTCACCTGAAAAAATTCCTTCTGCTAAAATATCTTGAATACTAACTGGCATATAATCCCGAAACTGCGCAATATTCACCGTCTGTATATTAGTCGTTATCTGCCAATCTAAAGTCTTAAGATTAGCCCCAATGCTGGCATCTATTTTCCCGGAAGACAGCGTCTGAGCAGTTACCATGGCCTGCAGATTATGGAATCCCGACCGAGACGCGTTTAGGCTTGCATCCTTGACTAAAATCTTGCTGTTCTTTGTGTTATTTCCATCCAGAACTCTTATCTCATCTACAGAAATTTCAACTTGTTTCGGGACATGAACCACATTTTTTTCTTTTAAAATATCAGATAGGAATTGGGAGAAAATTTCGGTTTGGTCACTTAGCTCAGCATCTGCATAGTGTGGATTCAAGACCGTACTATCCAGCGAGATTTGTACGTCATTGAGCTCTACTGAATACGACATTCCCTTTAAAAAAGCACTACGAAAATCAAAACTAATAATAGTTTCTGGAGAGGTGAATTGCCCCTTTGGTCCTGATATATGTATATTATGAATTTTTGTTTCGACTGGATATAGAGATAAAAAAGACGATATTTCAACCTGCTCAATTTCAACTGAATAATCAGGCAAAGCCTCAGAAATCTGCTCTTCAATCAAGGTTTCTAAAAAACCGCCGTTATCCGAATATAAAGTGGTATTTGGAAAGGTAGCAAGCGGACCTAAAATCAAGAAAGACAATAAAATACTGGCCAAGTCGAATAGGACATTCATACTCGAAGATTTAGCATGTTTTTTAAACAGCATTTGTTGCCTATAAGCTGATAAATTCGGTCATGTTTAATATCTTAGTTATCATACATCATGAATATGTTTCTGCCATAGCTGTAATTAAACTGCTAGATCTTTGATTAAGTCTGAGATAATCACTATACTAATAAAAAATATATCATTATCGCGGAGCAAGTACCGATGCTGGAAATCGGATCAAAAATACAAGATTTTACCATACCAACCGATCGCGGACATTTTTCTCTATCTGACTATCGGGGCAAGAACATTGTCTTATTCTTTTTTCCAAGAGCTGATACCTCGGGTTGTACAAAAGAGGCAGTCGCTTTTACCTCTTTGCTGGCAGAGTTTGATGCTGCAAACACGGTGGTGATTGGTATCTCAAAAGACACGCCTGAAAAACAAGCTAAATTTCGGGCAAAACACAATCTCGAATGTTTATTAGGCGCAGATAATGAAACAGATATTTGTGAGCAGTTTGGCAGTTGGGTTGAAAAATCAATGTATGGAAGAACCTATATGGGGATTGAGCGCTCTACTTTCTTGATTGACCCTGATGGCAAAATTACAAAAATATGGCGTAAAGTTAAAGTACCAGGCCATGCTGAGGACGTGCTAGCGCAAGTGCAAGCTGGCGGCTAATGCTTGAAAAGGATATATGCTACGAGCTGTTATCTGCCTATGCTGAGACTGATGCTTCTCTCAAAGCACAAATAACACGGCAAATTGCAGAAAGTCTTAAATCAGGAACATTCAATAGTGTGAAGCACCTGGCTGTACCACTTCGACCTGGCAGGCCAGCACAGCCTGAATTACGCCCTCCAAAAGATATGCCAAGGCGCCGAATTAATTCTGCCCCTGCTGGGCGAATAGCGCTAATCCATGCAATAGCCCATATAGAGTTAAATGCCATCGACCTTGCCCTTGATATGATATTGCGTTTTAGCGATCAACAATTGCCATTTGATTATGTTAGAGACTGGATGGGTGTTGCTGATGACGAAGCTCGCCACTTCTTGATGCTAAATGACAGGCTGCAAGAGCTAGATAGTTTTTATGGAGCGCTTCCAGCACATGACGGATTATGGCAGGCAGCAGAAGAAACCGCACATGACTTGCTAGCAAGACTTGCTATTACGCCACTGGTTCTTGAAGCGCGGGGGTTAGATATAACACCTCAGCTTATTGATAAGATGAAAACAATAGGAGACACCAAAACCGCAAATTGTTTTGCCATTATTATGGAGGATGAAATAGGTCACGTTCGCGTAGGGAAAAACTGGTTTGATTATGTATGTGGCAGACTACGCCAAGATCCCATCAGCTCTTGGCAAAAAGCGGTAAACACATATTTTCATGGCTCACTTAAACCCCCCTTTAATATAGAAGCTCGAGATGCTGCCAGATTTTCTGCTGCCTTTTACCAACCTCTTGCCACACCCGAAAAATAAATAACTAAAAATATATAATTATCGTGTCATACCCACTTTAGCAGCAAGACCAGCTTCTATAAAATCGTCAATATCTCCATCTAGAACTGCCTGTGTATTGCCAGTTTCAACCTGCGTTCTAAGATCTTTTACCATTTGGTAGGGGTGCAACACATAGGATCGTATCTGGCTTCCCCATCCATTATCCGCTTTACTGGCATTTCCTTCTATCGCTGCATTTTCTCGTTTTTGAAGCTCAACCTCGTATAATCTTGCTCTCAGCATTTTCATTGCTGTTGCTCTATTGCGGTGTTGGGACCTGTCTGACTGACACTGGACTATAATGTTTGTTGGAATATGGGTAATTCGAATAGCCGAATCGGTTGTATTAACATGCTGGCCGCCAGCACCAGATGCTCTAAAGGTATCTACCCTTAGATCCTTCTCCTCGATATCAATTTCAATATTATCGTCAATTTCTGGATATACCCAAACGCTGGAAAAGCTTGTATGCCTGCGCGCTGAACTATCAAAGGGCGATATCCTAACCAATCTGTGAACACCAGACTCTGTCTTTATCCATCCATAACTGCTATCCCCAACAATTCGTATGGTAGCTGATTTTATCCCAGCCTCTTCGCCATCCGCCTCATCAATCAGCTCTACTTTAAAACCGCGGCGCTCAGCCCATCTCATATACATCCGCAATAGCATTGCAGCCCAATCTTGTGCCTCTGTTCCGCCAGCACCTGAATGGATTTCAACAAAGCAATTATTTTTATCTGCCTCACCTGATAACAGACTTGCTATCTGCCTTTTGCTGGCTATGACAGCAAGCTGCTGAATTGCATTCTCCGTTTCTTTAATTAAATCTTCATCTTGCTCATCATTAGCAAGTTTCAGCATTTCAATCTGCTCTGCTAATCCATCCTTCAATTCTTTTATGCTGTGAATTTGGGCCTCTAATGTTGTTTTCTCGCGCATTAAATCTTGCGCATTTTTTTGATCATTCCAGAAATTCGTTGATGAGCTACTCTCTTCAATCTGGGAGATTCTATCAAGTGCGTGCTGCCAGTTTACGTGTTTTTTCAATAGCAGAATTGCCTGTTCAATGGCGTCTATGGAGTGCTGTGTTTCTGCTTGCATAATAGGAACTTAACTGAACTGTTAGATGAAAAATATAATGTAATATGTGATACGGATTACTTCTTACCATATTGATAAAGTAGCAGCTATCAATATAAATCAGGTGTATTAACAGTTCGACCTATCATTTTATCTTTTGGAAGGTCAATTAGATTAGAAGATGACGGGGATTGCCCTGGCTTAAAGACTTCCATTACGGCATCTGGATTGGAAAGCTTTACGTGATATCCTTTTTCGGCATGAACGGGGTATAGATTGACACCGTCAGGACGGCGGAACGGTATTTGAGGAGCATTTGCCAAAGCTTCAGCCATAAAAGATTGAAAAATTGGGACTGCGGCAGTGGACCCAGTCTCACGTTTTCCAAGCGGTCTTGGCTTATCATAACCTACAAAAACGCCTGCAACCAAATCTGGTGAGAACCCAATAAACCAGGCATTTGTATTATCATTGGTAGTACCTGTTTTACCTGCAAGCACTAACCCTGTCTGAAGTAATTTTCGCCCCGTTCCTCTTTTTACCACGCCCTCAAGCATTGTGATGATTTGATAGGCAGAGGCAGGGTCTGTTAATAGCTCTCTATTATCAGACAATATTGGCACTGCTTGTTCTCTCCATCCTACATCTACAACACATTGCTCACATCTTCTGGTGTCATGTCGCATAATCGTTTTACCATATCGGTCTTGCACTTTGTCAATCAAGCTCGGAGTGATTTTTAGCCCACCATTTACCAGCTGGCCATATGCTGCTGTAATCCGCACCAAAGTTGTTTCTCCAGCGCCAAGTGCCATCGATAAATAGGGTGGTAAATTCGTGTTTATATTAAATTTTTGGGCATAATTTTGAACTTCTGACATGCCAATAGCCATCGCCAACCTAGCTGTCATCAAATTACGTGATTTTTCGATACCAACTCTCATGATGGATGGGCCATAAAATTGTTTGGTGTAGTTAGATGGCTTCCATTTAGGCATGCCAGGGCCTTGATCAATTGCTAATGGCGCATCCAGAATTTGAGTTGTTGGGCTATAGCCTTGGTCAAGTGCGGCAAGATATATAAAGGGTTTAAAGGCTGAACCTGGTTGGCGATATGCTTGGCTTGCCCTATTAAATTCTGAATCATTAAAATTATATCCGCCGGACATAGCAAGCACTCTTCCAGTATGAGGGTCCATTGCAACAATTGCCCCCTCAACAAGAGGTCTCTGCCCGAGGGCCCAATCTTCTGGCCTTGGCTCATAGTCCTGGGTTACAAGATCTTTAGCGCTATCTGGCCTTTGTACAATCACAATATCCCCTGCAGACAGTGCTTCATTTAAGGATGTTATGCGTGGGGGGCGAATGCCATCCTCGTTACGTGGCGGATAAGCCCATTTTGCGAGTGAAAATGGGATAATACCTTTACCGCCTTGCACATAAATAACCGCTTTATCTGGTTTCACTTGCAAAACCAAAGCAGCATATCGTCCCTCTGGCATTGTCATGGTTATATCTAAAAGCTGCTTATCTATGTTTTCTGGGCTGTCAATCTGTGTAATCGGACCTCGCCAACCTTGGCGCCTGTCTAAAGATTCCAGACCCTTAATCAATGCCTCACGTGCCAGCTTTTGTAGCTTTGGATCAAGCGTGGTTCGAACAGATAACCCCCCCCCATAAAGCATGTCGGAGCCATATAATGAGACAAGCTCCCGTCTTACTTCTTCTGTAAAATAAGGGGCATCGGCAAGATCAGAGCCTGTCTGTGCACGAACACCCAAATCAAATGATTGCGCATAAACCTTTTCATCTTCGCTAATATATCCATTTAAAAACATTTGCTGCAAGACCCAGTTTCGTCTTGCAATCGCAGAACTGGTTTTTCGGATAGGGTGATAGTTATTCGGGGCCTTTGGCAATGCAGCAAGATAGGCTATTTCGTGCAATTCTAATTGATCTAATGGCTTATCAAAATAATTCAAAGCTGCCGCTGCCACACCATAGCTGGAGAGCCCTAGATAAATATCGTTTAAATAAAGAGCAAGTATATTATCCTTCTCCAACGCATGCTCTATGCGAATTGCAAGAATAGCTTCTTTGATTTTACGTTCAACTGACACCTCATTCGTTAGAAGAAAGTTTTTTGCTACCTGCTGTGTAATTGTTGATGCGCCAATTAGCCTTCTTCCAGAGCCCATATTAGAAATATTAGTGATGATAGCACGGCTCAAAGCCATTAAATCGACCCCAAAATGCTTGTAAAAAGATTTGTCCTCTGCTGAGAGGAATGCTGCTATTAGATCTGGCGGCATTGCCTGTATCGGCATGAATAAACGTTTTTGCGTTGCATATTCAGCCAACAACGCGCCATCACCTGCATGAATACGTGTTACAACTGGCGGCTCATAATCGGCAAGTTTTGCATAATCTGGCAAATCCCTACCAAATGCCCAAAACACCCATAAAACACCTCCTATGCCAGCAAACATGCACAGCATCAAAAACGTAAATATTCCAAAAAACCATTTCATAATCTTTGTCTATAATTTCTCTTTAGGGCATTTTTATGACTCTGCCTTGTTCCGTAACGGTTCTGCATTCATTACCCTATCTTTATTATTGGCGCGAAGATGACTTTAAATATAACAAAATAGCATCCGCTATTTTTTTCGTTAAAGCATCAATATAGCTATTTTTTTTGAGATTTGCTTCATCTTGCTGATTTGTAAGAAACCCCATCTCAACTAATACCGATGGAATGTCTGGTGACTTTAATACTGCAAAACCAGCAAACCTATGGCCACGTTTATCCCCGCCTGGAAAGGAGCGCACCTGTTCTAAAATAGAATTAGCAACATAGGTAGATTCGTTCATAGATTCTCTTTGGAACATGCCTAATAATGCATTCGCAGCAAGAGGATCCTCAACTGCCAAATCTGGTCCACCAATAAGGTCTGCCTTGTTTTCACGTTCTGCTATTAGTGCTGCTTCTTTATCAGAAGCAGTATCTGATAGAGAGAATACAGATATGCCATGTGCCTTTGCATTTGGGGCTGCATCTGCATGAATGGACACAAACAAATCAGCTTGATGCTGGCGCGCAATTGCAATTCTATCTCGCAACCTAATAAAGCTATCATCTACTCTGGTAAGCCTTGCTATCACGTATCCTGTGCTATTCAAATGGTCTGCAAGCAACTTTGATGCCTTAAATGTAATATCCTTCTCTCTTGTTCCGGTAATACCGATGGCACCTGGGTCTTTGCCGCCATGACCTGCATCAATTGTAACAACCCACCTTCTTGGCCGTTGTTCTGGAGACTTAAGCGTGACGACACTGCCAGAGAGATTTGTATTTTGCTTTTGGTCTGACTGATTTGAGGAATTAGAATAATTTTTATCCGTAATAATCTCGCTCATAAAAGCATCAACCTGGTTAGTTGCAAGATAGGGCGTTTTTTTAAGAGCCGCTCGCGCTAACGCAAAGGCTGTACTACCTCGGTTAAGAACATCTACTACTATTCGGTAGCCAGATGCATTAGAGCTATTCGTCTCATTAGGAGGCAACAAAAATGCTGCAATCGGAGCCGCAGCTTCTGATAATTCAAAAACCAGTCTGCCTGTATCAGGGTCTGGATTGCCATATCTATATGAGGTTAATGAGCCAAAAGATAGCCTGCCTGATTTTGGCAGGCTAGGGACATCCCAAACAGTATGCGCGGTATCAATTACAAGCCGGTAGGGATCTTCTAGCAAAAATAGCCTTGCTTCAGGAATAGTGCTTGTTTCCACAACAATTCGTGTAGCACGCCCTGCTAGACCATCTAATTGTTGTGTATCTGTTATTTCTCCAAAGCGGAAGCCTACATAACTATTCTGAGCATCAGCCTTGGCTACGGATATGCCAACTAAATCACCGCTAACAAATAGGCTTATTAATAGCAGCAGCTGGAGCGCCGCTATCAAGACCCGTTTCAGATGATTTTGAAAATCGATGATGTGAATATCTATTGAGGTCAAACAACTACCAACTTCTATTTTCATACTGAGTTTTACGGTTTTATAACCACTAATCAAATCTCTGAACTACGCCATCAAGCTAACAAACAATCCAAAAGATAAAAATACTTATCCTTAATTCTATATAATTTTCTTTTCATAATTCTACATTCATGTGATATGACCTTATCAGTTGTAAAGAGATCGCACAAAGCAGACGTTTTTGTATGGAATTATCCGTTCCCAAAAATAAGCTTGTAACCAGCGCTTTGCAAATCGACTATTTTATACATTCAGCAGAATGATGAACCTTACAATGACTATGATGAATACAACTTTATTACCCGCCAAGCCAGTTTTAGTTCGGCATAGTGGCTACGCAGATTACCACGTAAATCATAGTGATATCTATACCATTCTGAGCATTTCTGGCTTAGCGCCAGCCATTGAACATTCGTCTTGCGACCGCACCTATGACGGCGTGCAAACGACAGAGAGATTTAATTATGAACAAAAAACTACTTATCGACGCCCACCAACCCGAAGAAACTCGTGTGGTGCTTCTTAATGACCAAAAAATTGAAGAATTTGATTACGAAAACACAGCAAGAAAACAACTAAAAGGTAATGTATATCTAGCCCGTGTCACGCGTGTCGAGCCTTCATTGCAAGCTGCCTTTGTTGAATATGGCGGAAACCGTCAAGGGTTTCTGGCCTTTAGCGAAATACATCCGGATTATTATCGCATTCCTATTGAAGATAGAGAAGCCCTGCAGGCGCAAGTTGAGCCTGTGGAAGATGAAGATGATGATGCCTCCACCGCGCAGAGTGACACGCTAGAGACAATTGATAGCGAAGAAGAAATAGGTAATTCCGCTAAGAAAATACTACCAAATGCCTTGCATAAATACAAAATTCAAGAGGTTATTTCTCGCAAACAAATCCTTCTTGTGCAGGTTGTTAAAGAAGAGCGCGGCAATAAAGGCGCTGCGCTTACCACCTATCTGTCACTTGCTGGACGCTATTGTGTTCTGATGCCAAACAGCAATAGAGGCGGAGGCGTATCACGTAAAATAAATAACCCGGCTGATAGAAAAAGACTAAAATCTGTTGTCAGTGAGTTAGATATAGCCGACGGAATGGCGGTAATCGTTAGAACCGCTGGATCTAAGAGAACCAAAACAGAAATTAAAAGAGACTATTCCTATCTAACTAAATTATGGAATGATATCAGATCGAATACTATGAAATCAGAGGCGCCAAGCCTTATACATGAAGAAGGCAGTTTGGTTAAACGCGCCATTCGGGATATTTATACGAATGATATTGAAGAAGTATATGTGGAAGGGGCAGAAAGCTACAAGATAGCAAAAACCCATATGAAAATGCTTATTCCCAGCCACGCCAAAAGAGTGGTTGAATTCAAGGGTGACAGACGCTTATTCCAACACCACCAAGTAGAAGCACAACTTGATCAGATCCATCATAATGAAGTGACCTTACAATCTGGCGGATATCTGGTTATAAACCAGACAGAAGCACTTGTGGCAATTGACGTAAACTCAGGAAAAGCAACAAGAGAGCGTAATATCGAAGAGACTGCCGTAAAAACCAATCTTGAAGCTGCTGAGGAAATTGGAAGACAACTTAAACTCAGAGACTTATCAGGGCTGGTTGTAATTGATTTCATTGATATGGAAGAAAACAGAAATCAGCATCTTGTTGAGCGGAGATTAAAAGAGGCCCTTCGAAACGACCGAGCGAGAATACAGGTGGGCGGCATAAGCCATTTTGGACTGCTTGAGATGTCACGGCAGAGATTGCGCCCCTCTTTGGTTGAATCTATTTCTCAGACATGTCCTCATTGCGAGGGAACAGGCAGGGTGCGATCTATAAATTCATCTGCACTTCATATATTACGGATTCTGGAAGAAGAAATTACTGCCATATCAGCGCAAGAAATATCAATCGTAGTTCACACACAAGTTGCGCTTTATATTCTCAACGAAAAGCGTGCAACGCTCTCAGAGCTTGAGAAGAAAGCAAATTGTAAGATTTCGATTAATGCAGATGCAAGCCTGCTGGAAAATGATTACCGATTATTAAAAGATAATATTCTGCTTGAAACCAAGGAAACGCCCGTATCCAAAAGTAAGCCTGAAACTGCAAAAGCGCCTCATCATCCCCCTCGTGACTCAAGCGAGGAAGATAGTGAAGATGGCGATCAGCCAAAACGAAAGCGGCGTGGTCGACGTGGTGGCAGGCGCAGGCGCAGGCGCGATAGCGACGAAGCTATTATTGCTCAAACATCGCAGACTGAAACAGAAACGCAAGCTGTGCCAAATGCGGAGGCTGAAACTGAGCAAAAAAGTGAACATCCCGCTACTTCAGATACACAGTCTGATAAAACACAAGCCAGACCAAAATCACGTAGACGGCGCGGCAATAAACCAAAACAAAACCAACAGCCGTTAAACGGAGCAGATAATACTGCTGCAATTAGCACATCTTCAGAAAATCCCTCAGAACCGCAAACTAGTGACGAGGTTCCAAAAGCGGCTCTAAAAGCAAAGAAAGCTCGGAAAAAAACAGCACGTAACGCTGTAGCTGATACAACTGCAGATGATAGTGAGACAAACAAAACTACCAGACCCAAAAGTCCGAAAGTTCAGACAAAAAAATCAAGGGCTAAGAAACCCCCTAAAAAGGCAGTTAAGAAAAAGCAAAAATCAGCAGGAAAACAGATAGGTGAAAATAGCACTGATAGTGTGCAACAATCGACAGGCAGAGAGCCTATTGCGTCTGTTGAGTTAGGTGTTACTGATGTTGGTAATAATGCACCTTCTGCTAAGAAGAGCGGTTGGTGGTCGAAAAGCTAATCAAGATAAAAAAAACATTTTAAGAGCAGATTAGTATTTTTAATCTGCTCTTTTTTTACCTTAAAAAAGGCTCTATAATATATAGCCTATTTTGGATATTTATCAGGCAGCGTCTTGTTTATAGGCTGCAACAAATCTATTAATCCGTTTAACAGCCTCATGCATCGTCTCTGTAGAACCCGCAAAAGATAACCGTAGAAAACGATACCCATTAATGGGATCAAAATCCACGCCTGGGGTAGTTGCAACACCAGTTTGGTCTAATAATTCCTTTGCAAAGACAATTGAATCATCACTTAATGCTGAAATATCTGCATAAATATAAAAAGCACCGTCGCAAGGAGCTGCATTTCCAAGAAATTCTGACGGCAGGCCTGATAATAATACCTGTCTATTTTCTTGATATCGCTCTACATGCTGATCTAGCTCATCGCTACAATCAAACGCTTTCACAGATGCAATTTGGTTAGGTGTTGGCGCTGATATATATAAGTTCTGCGCTAATTTCTCAGCAGCACTAATCAACTGCTCTGGCAGTATCATCCACCCAATCCGCCATCCTGTCATTGAAAAATACTTAGACAGGCTATTAATAATAATGGCGTTATCAGTGTATTTTAATGCTGTCTCGCATCTACCTGTATAAGATAGACCATGATAAATCTCATCCGAGATTAAGCGCACCCCATTCTTGTCACACCATTCACAGATTTCTTTTAATTCTGCATCTGGAATTACAACACCAGTTGGATTATGCGGACTTGCTATCATAAGCCCGTCTGGCAATCTGTCCCATTTTTCTATATCCTGTAATCTTGGCATCCACCCTTCTTCAGCGCCAGCTGGCAAAATCACAGGCTCAAGTCCCATACCAAGCATTAGATTGCGATAGGCTGGATAGCCCGGATTTGGAATGGCAATACTATCACCAACATCAAAAGCAGACATAAACGATATTGCAAACCCAGTCGATGAGCCTACTGTCACCGCCACACGTTCGCTATCTAAATTTATCTGGTACCATTCTTGATAATGTTCAGCTATTCTCTGGCGCAACTCAATAATTCCTAGTGCCACAGCGTATCCGTGTGATTTTTGCCGTCCCATAGATTCAACAAGCGCATCCATAACCGGTTTAGGGGCAGATGACGATGGCTGCCCTACCTCAAGATGTACGATATCGTGCCCTTTTGCATCTAACTCAGCGGCAAGGCGCATTACATCCATAGCCATGAAGGGCGGCATTTTACTACGTTTAGAGATTTTTAGGGTTGGACCTGTCATTTTCTTCCCATTATTAACATCAAGCTTTAGAATTAAAGTAGCTTTGAGAACATTTAAAGACACAAAGCACTGATTATTGAGCTAAACTATGTTATTCTTATAAAAATTATTGTTTATATTTATTTAAAAGCACAACATCATATCTTATTTTCTTTGTCAAATACGTTATTTAGAATTTAATTCTTTTTTTTTATAAATAAATGAATATTGTTTCTTTTTATTGGTAGAAATCACAAAACAAATGTTGAATATTAGAAACTTTCATTTGATTATGCTTTTTTTCCTATTTTTTATCGGATCAACAACGAGTTGCTATGCAAACTTAATTAGGGATACAGAGCTAGAAACCAAACTAGAATCACTATTGGCACCATTGGTTCAGGCCTCTAATATTTCGTCACAGATAAAGGTTCGGATCATTCTGGATTCTTCCTACAATGCCTTTGTTACGGGAGATGATATTATATATCTTCACTCTGGTCTTTTGCTTGAGGCAGAAACTTTAGAAGAGGTCATGGGTGTGATGGCTCATGAGCTCGGCCATATTGCATCTGGTCATGTAGCCCGAAAAGGCGAATCCTTACAAAAAGCGCACGGGGCGTCTTTGCTAAGCACCGCTCTTGCTGCTGCTGCTGCAATAGGGGGCTCTGGGGAGCTGGCAGCAGGTCTGCTAGTAGGCGGAAACGATAGAGCTGCGCGGCAATTTTATTACGGCTCACGTATAAATGAAGCCGTTGCAGATGAATGGGCGTTAGAAATGCTTGATGAGCTCGAAATTAGCTCCGATGGTATGGCAAAAATGATGCAGCGGCTATCACAGCAAAATGTATTGCCTGAAAGCCATCAATCAGAATATTACAGAACGCATCCTGGCACCAAGCAACGTTTGGCTGTCTATGAAGATCACCTTGCAAAATCCAACTTTAAAGATAGCATGATGGCAGAAGCAAATTATGCTGATTTTAACCGGATTGTTGCTAAATTATCAGGGTATGAAAACCGACCAGAACAGACAATAAAATCTCTGGGACATGCTCTAGAAAACAACAATTTATCTATAGATGAACGCTATGAGCTGGCAATTGCTTATTTCAGATATGGTAATTCTGATGCGGCTATGAGGAACATCCAATCACTTTTATTGGCAGAACCAGAAAATCCCTATTTTTACGAACTTGCCGGGGAAATAGCCTTTGCAGACCAAAAATTACCATCTGCGATTGAGTATTTAACAGCCGCATTCGACAAAAGCCAGCAAGCACCGTTAATAGGGATGCGTTTAGGAAGGGCATTATTAGCAACTGGAATAGCTGAGAATTACGTACGAGCAAGAGATATTCTAAAAATCGCAGTTGCTGGTGAGCCAGATTGGCCATTTGTGCGAAGAGAATATGCTATCGCCCTTGGTAAAACAGGGGATATCGCAACAGCAAGCTGGCAGCTAGCTGAGGTAGGGTTTCTGAATGGCGATCTGCAACAAGCAAATATTCAGCTAAAACGGGCGTTAGAACAACCTAACGTATCACCACAATTAAAAAAACAATTAATCGATTTGAAATTTTTAATAGAAAACGCACAAATTCTAAAAGCACATTAAGTTTTCAATCAACCCATAGCAACGCCTGTTATTGAAAGATTAATTCACACATGCTATTGAGCCAAGCATAATTCATTATTTCAAAATAGCCGGATAATCATGAAGCAGATTTTTTATTACTTAACCCTGATCCTTTTTCTGATAACCTATCCTGCAAAAGCTGAGTTTTCAGAAAAAGAAGAACAGCAAATTCAGCACATAATTGAGAAATATCTGAGCCAAAACCCAGAATTGTTATTTGACTTAATTGTAAATTATTCTAACGAAAAATCAGAAGATGCCAAGCAAAGCGCTATGTCATTGACCTATGATAGTGAAGGTGATGGCACTATGGGTAATCCAGATGCTTCATTTATTATTTATGAATATTCAGACTATAATTGTGGTTATTGCAAGCGATTATTTAATACATTACAGACCCTCATTAGCGAAGATGATGATTTGTTAGTTGTGGTGAAGGAATTTCCTATCTTGGCAAAGAGCTCTGTATTAGCCGCCAAAGCAGCGCTTGCTGCTGAAGAGCAAGGCAGGTTTGTAGAATATCATTCTGCGTTAATGACATCTGTTGGCGGCATCACACAAGACTCGTTGCAGTCTATAGCAACAATGGTGGGGCTTGATTTAAGCTTGTATAACGAGGCTATTTCTAGCAACCGTTTTGATAAAATATTACAGCGTAATATGGATGCTGGACAGGCAATTGGGATTGAGGGAACGCCTGCCTTATTAATTGGTGAGCAAGTAATTCCAGGTGCCATTGGTCTAGCGGAAATAAAAGCACTCATCAAAGCAGAGCGAGAAAAAAGCTAATACAATAAAGAAGTGAATTGCTTTTTTCTAACCCTATTATTAAATAAAGAGAAATCGCTGCAAAATTCAATATTCGCATTCTTGATTTAATTACGCTATAGGAAGTTAGTGAGATGTTTTTTACTGTCTAATTTTAGGGGTTGCGTTATGGCAAAAATTCTTATTCTTAACGGGCCGAATTTAAATATGCTCGGGACAAGGCAACCCGAAATTTACGGCCATACAAAATTGCAAGACATTGAAGCTGCTTGTCAGGCGTTAGCAAGCGAACTTCATATGGTGACAGAATGTGCCCACTCCAACAATGAAGGAGAACTTGTTAGCCTAATTCAACAGGCATCAGCGAGCTATGATGGCATCATTCTCAATGCTGGTGGGTATAGTCATACATCTGTTGCCATTAGGGATGCGCTGGCTCTTTTTTCTGGCAAAATCATCGAGGTTCATATTTCCAACATATATAACCGGGAGGCATTTAGACATACCTCTATGCTTTCGGCAGTATCTGATGGCATCATCGTTGGGCTGGGCGCGAACTCCTACAGCCTTGCTATCAGGGCACTCGCAGAATTACTTTCT
>Ga0181598_1002918_pt1 | contig 15145 bp, 3 predicted proteins | sample 041ome_4_FD_153295 | JGI IMG/M metagenome (GOLD analysis project Ga0181598, IMG submission 153295) | Coastal salt marsh microbial communities from the Groves Creek Marsh, Skidaway Island, Georgia - 041404US metaG (spades assembly) | ecosystem: Environmental > Aquatic > Marine > Intertidal zone >... | reverse complement strand
TGTCTGCTGATTCGTTGGCATCGTTCGGATAGAGGTCCCCGTTGTCGCCAACGCCGTCACCGTCGCTGTCAGGGCACTCCGTGGAATCGTTGGGGAATTGGTCACCGTTGGTTCCCGTAGCGTTGTCGCCGCAACCGTCGCCATCGCTATCAGCGGATTGCGAGGGGTCAAAGGGCAGGAAGTCGCCGTTGTCACCAACACCATCAGCGTCCGTATCAATGGTCTCGTTCGCATCGTCGGGGAAGAGGTCGCTGTTGTCACCAACGCCGTCGCCGTCCCGGTCAGAAGATTCGTTAGCGTCGGAGGGGAAAGCATCGCCGTTATCGCCAACGCCGTCACCGTCCGAATCAACGGTCTCGTTCGCATCGTCGGGGAAGACATCGCCGTTGTCACCCACGCCGTCGCCGTCCCGGTCTCCGGATTCATTGGGGTCGTTGGGGAAGCGGTCAGCGTTGTCCCCAACACCGTCGCCGTCGGAGTCGTCCGATTCGGTTGGGTCGTAGGGGAAATCATCGTCCACGTCGTCCACGCCGTCGTTATCATCGTCGTCGTCCATGATGTCACAAACGTTGTCACCGTCGAAATCAACGGGCACGGAAAGGTTCCACAAGGGATTGGAGCCGCAGGTTGTTTCGTCTGCGTCCGACCATCCATCGTCGTCGTCGTCCGTATCAACAGCGTCGCAGTCGCCGTCGCCGTCAGTGTCGAAGTCCGTCGGAATGGAGGTGTTGTCGGTTGAACTGGACCCGCAGGTTTCCTCCAACGTGTCGAGGTAGCCGTCGTTGTCGTCGTCGGTGTCAGCGTTATCACCGGTTCCATCGCCGTCGTTGTCCGACCATTCGGTGCCGTCGTAAGGCCACAGGTCGCTGGTGTCCTCAACGCCGTCGTTATCGTCGTCCGTATCGGCGTTGTCGCCCGTACCGTCAGCATCCGTGTCTTCCCATTCGTTCGGGTCAAGCGGGAACGGGTCCAACGTGTCGTTGTACCCGTCGTTGTCGTCGTCAGGATCTCGGTCGTCGGGCAATCCGTCGTTGTCCGAATCGATGGGCGTGAAGGTCGACATCACTTGCATCGAGAACGACATGGTCGACGTCATGCCGGCCGCCGTCGTGGCGGTCACGGTGTAGTTCCTCGGGTAGAATTCAACGAACGCAGGGGTGCCCCACATGGTGCCGTTCAGCGTCTCAAAGTAGACGCCCGTGGGCGGACTGGGAGAGATGGACCACGAGGATGTCTTGCCCGTGGTGTCGTTGAAATCAATCTCCGTCATGGACTGGTTCACAAGAACTTCAATGTGCGAGTAAGGGTTTGATTTCACGATGATCGGGACGGTCAGATCCTTGACCACGGCAATTTCGATTTGAACTTCGTCCGAACCGTTGGCTGCCGAGGCGTTCAGCGTGTAGGTCGTTGCAGCGAACTCCTGACTGGCATAGCCCGTGATGTCGCCCGTAACGGAATTGAACTGCCAGTTTTGGGGTAGCGGTGGCGTGAAGGTGAAGTTCGTACACCACGTGCAGTACGTCGTTCCGGGAATGGTGAAGGAGGTCGTGTTCACAATTTCAACCGTTGACGATTCAAACTCAACCGCATGGACGTAATCCAACTTGAACGGATAATTCACCGAGTAGTCGCCGTCCCAGCTGATGGGCGGCGAGTCGGAGATGTCCTTTTGCCCGTAGGTGGTGTTCACGTAGAGATCGAGCGTTTGGCTCATGCCGTAATTTGCAGGTGTGGCCTGCGTGTACACCATCAAGCCCACAGGTGTGTCCAAGATCTTACTAAAGTTCACGAAGGCGGGCGTCCATCCCTGGTTCACACCGAAGTAGATTTCCTTCTCACCGATGCCCATGATGGTCTTGTCTACCCCAGCGCATGAAACGGTCCCGTTCGCATAAAGCACACAGACGGTGCGGTCGGTAATTTCGACGTCCACCACTGCGCCGCCGGTGTCAACCTGCTGATAGGTACTGGTCCACGAATCCAACCGCTGGCTGGTGTCGAGCATGTGGTAGGTTGGGTAGTAGTTGCTGTAGATGTAGCCCGAGCACCAGAGGCTGTGATTGTCGTCCACGAGACAGGACTGCTCATTGCCGTACGTGCTCATGTTGATGGCGGCACCCATGGTTCCAAACGTCCGATGGGGGGCGTAGGAGGGGTTTTGGTCGTCCAAATCGCCGAGGTTTCGCCCGAAGCAATACACCGAATCGTCGTCGAGCTGGACACAGCTGGACCGACCCTCCATACCGAGGAACGTGACCGCTGTACGACCCGTTGGCATCTCCAGCAGTTCAACATCGCCGTTTTGGAGAATGCGACTGCCGTTGTCAAATTTGGAAAGTTTCACATGATCGTAGCCAGTTTGACTGGGACCAGGCACCCAAACCGTACACGCAATGCTACCGTTTGACAAAATGGCGCAGAGGTTACGGTAGGACATGGACTCCACCTCCACCGCCGAGGCCCCGCTCGGGAGGGGCATCCACGATATGCCGTTGATGGAAGGGGGCAAACCCCAGTCGGAATTCACCGAACGGCAGGCCACAGAGCCGTTGCTAAGCACGGCGCACTGGCCGGCATTGGATTTGTCCGAGGCCGTTGCGCCGTTGTAAGGGTCCTCCCACGTGATGGTGTAGGGGCTGTTGTACTGAACGGAGGTTGGGCACCGGACAACGGAGGTGGCGTTCATCACGCACCCCAGGGTACCGTAACCGACGGTAGAGATGTCGAAATCACCGGAAACGCGAGATGGAATGGGCGTGCTGAACGTGTCGTCAATGGTGGTGGTGTTTGGCAGGAAATAGCGCTGATCACTGATGCGTTGGTAGGGGTTTGTCGAGCCGTAGTACCTTCCCCAACAGGACATCCCGTCGTTGCCGTCAGCGCAAACCATACCGTTGTTCGTACCGAGGGTATCAAATCGACGGTCTTCAACCTGAAGCGTGAAGTTGAAGTTAGGCACCGTGCCCTCAAAGGAGAAGGATTCCGAAGCCGTCATCAACGGCATCAAGCGGTTGAGGTTCGCATCGAAGGGGAATCCGTTGGCCACCACCGGGAAGGTGCCGAAGGAACGAAGGCTGGGGCGGACCGTGACGACTTCCTCAAAGACGTTGACCAGGTCACCGCTGTTGTAGTCGGACGGATGATACACTTCCCACGTGTCCACCCACTGTTGCACGACGATGGAGAACGTGGTGTTGATGACGTTGGCTTGAGCCGTACCGGTGAACTGGAAATTGGAGCCCGTCCAGCCATAGTAGTCGTTCAAACTGATGCCTCTCGGGGCTTCGGGTGCAAAGAACGCGTCGCATCGTTGCCCGAGGTCACCTTGAACACAGGTGTCCCTGACGTCAATTGGTTGGTTGACATAGGTGTCGATTTCGTACTCGTAAATCGGGGCGGTGAAGCGGAACGGCGCCGTTGCGTTCAGTTCAATGTCGTAGGATTGCGAAGTGGTGCTCGAATTGTACCAGACCGTGAATCGGTGGAAACCGAGACCGGTGAGCGTGCCGTTGATGTAGTGAGCCGGGAGGTCGTAGCCGTGCCATTCGGTACTGTAGTTGATGGACGAACCGGTGTATTGGGAATACGAGGCGGATTTATTGACCAGATATCCAGAGCCGTTCGTGGCGCGGTAATTGTACAACAGGTTGTCAGAGGTGATGATTTGGCTGGGACCGTATTCACCCGAACGGGCGGTGGTGAACAGGTCGAGCGTGTTGGCCGGCACATTCACGGCTGCAGGAGTGGGGCCTGGGGCGGTGTAGGGCCACGTATTGGTTCGGTTGAGGCCCCAACAGGCGATCTCATCCGTGTCCAACAGCGCACAGAGTTGACGAGCGTAGTCGTTCCAAACCGATTTCGCAGCAATCGCCGTGGCGTTCGTGTTGTTGGGCAACGAGGCAAAGGTGACCTCGTGGTACGACGCTGGCGTCGCCGCACCTTGGCCCATTCCACGCATGTAGGCGTAGTTGATATCGCCGTAACAGGCCACGGAGCCGTTGGTGAGAACGGCGCAGACCGTGTTCTGTTCTTGAGCCATGTCAACCACGGACGAGCCTGAGTTGATGGTCGAGAGCAGACTCGTGGTTGAGGGCGTATCGGCCGATGCGTATTCGGTGGCGCCGGTGGTCGGATTGATGGTCGTCCCGAGACAGTACTCCAAGCCCGAAGATGACAAGGCGCAGATGGACTGGTCGAGGTGGACCAGTTCCGTGATGGTCGAACCGGACCACGTTACGGCGACGGAGGCCGTGGTAAAGGCATAATTTGAGTTGCTCGTAAGGATACGAGCGGGGTCTTTGCCCCAGCAGTTGACCTGCCCGGTTTCAAACAAGCCGCAGAAGGTGTCCGTCGTCCCTACGATTTGGGTCACGTTGTCCGAAGGGAGGTTGGAGATGTTGACAAAGGTGCGCGCCGAGACGCCGTTGTCGCCCCAGCAACGGATGTCATTGGCTCCGTTAGCAGCGCAGAAGGCGGAGAAGGTGGACCCTACGGCCGTCCAGTCCAAGCCTGCAGGCTCGTGAACTTCGACCGGAGCTCGGGAGGAGTATACCGAGGAGTAATGCCCATTCAAATGATAATCGGGGCCAAGCGCCTTGTTGTTATCGTAGCCCTGACAAAACACCCGGCCGTCTTCCGTGAGCGAACATTGAGCATAATAGCCGCTCTCGGTGACCTGGGTGATGTTGGTTCGTGGAGGCACATAGGTGACACCGGTGGGCAGGCCTTCCACTTCGACGGTCACATCAGGGTTGATCCATGCATCACCGACCGGCAACACATGCACAAACTCAGCGCCTTCGGCTACGTCGACCACATGGTCGGCTGGAGCGAGGTAATCGGTCACCGTCACGAGGAAGGTGGAATTAACGGAAACGGTCGAGGTCCCGAAGGTGGTGTTGGCGAACACCTTGACCCAATCCGAACCGACCCCATCGCCCGTGATGGTCACGGCGCCGTTGGTGGCCACAGAGGCGTTGATGGAGCCGTTGGGGCCGAATTCCAACCCATACGTCGCCGATGGTGGGGTCGAGATCGCGTTGATGTTGAGGCTTGACCCGTTGACGACCGTGACGTCGACGTACTTGGCTCCGCCAGCGGTGTAGGCGTTGGGGTAGGAGAGACGAGTGGAAGGGTCAAGGGAATCGGTATCACTGGCCAAGGCTTGAAGCGTAACAGGGTCGTTTGAAAGCCCGTCATGGCAGACAAAATCACCGTTGATGTTGGAGGGTTGGGTTGATGTTCCAAACCAATACGCCGTCGTGGCTTCACGGGTGATGTTGTGGTCGGCAAGCACCGTCCACGGCAGAATGAAGGTGAGCCAATAATCGGTGGAACCGGCGAAGGCGGAATTGGCCGCCGTGACGTTCCACCAGGAAGCCGTGTTCGAGAAGGTCACGGACGTTGATTCGGTGGAGTCGGTCGGGTCGTCCGGACTGGTCGTCACGGTGTTGTTTTTGATGTAGAGGGTGTCTTGGCCCGCCCCGTTCATGATGATCAGGTGCTCGTAGGTCGACAAGTTTCCGTCCGTGTCAAATTCCAGCCCCCATGCGAAGGATTTCAGGTTGGTTGAGGTTTGGAGAGGGCTCTCGTCAAGGAGCATTCGGATGTAAAGATTGGTGGCGTTGGAGGCCGTTGAAATGGCGGGGTACGTTTCGTTGCCCACGATATCGAGCACGGCGTTGTTCACATCGGCCACGGTGTCCCACATCGTTTGTCCGCCGCAAGTCATCGGCGAGAAGGACAGTGCAGGCGAGGACGGCAGCGCTGCGTTGCTTTGAGCGAGGGGGACCAGACTCGTGAGAAAAATCGTCACCAGAAACATGGCTTTGGCTTTCATACTCTGTGCCAGCGGCACGCACCATAAAACGGTTGTTGGGTTTATGAATCACGGACCAATCATGAACGGTGCGGCGACGAGCCTTAACCACTTATCAAATACGATTGGGAACACGGTAAACCATGGCCACCCACCAATCAGGCGCCTGGACGAAGGCTTTCAAGGAGGGCTCGTTTGTCAGAAAGCAGAGTGAATTTCGCGACTTCATCGTGGCCGACGGTCTGTTCCCGACAGAGGCCGAACGCTACCACCTCTACGTCTCCCACGCTTGCCCATGGGCCCATCGGACCCTTCTCACACGACTCCTCTTGGGATTGGAAGACTGCATCACGTACGATGTCGTGGATTGGCGAATGGAATCGGACGGTTCGTGGACGTTCAATCCCGCTGAGCCAGGAGCGACCAAGGACTCCCTTCACGACGAGCAAAGTCTGGAAGGCATTTACAACCGGGCCTTTGAGGGTTGGACCCGGAGCGGAAAGGTGGGAACCGTTCCCGTTCTTTGGGACAAGAAGATGCACACCATCGTCAACAACGAGAGCCGAGAAATCATCCGAATGTTCGCGACGCTGACGGACGCTGGCCTAGGAAACGGGACAACCCTGTGTCCCGAACACCTGAAGGACGACATCGACGAAATGATCGACGCCAATTACGAATCGGTCAACAACGGCGTTTACAAGTCCGGGTTTGCACGAACCCAGTCGGCCTACGACGCCGCCGTCAACGCTCTTTTCCAACGATTGGACGAACTTGAGGCCCACCTCGAGGGAAGAGACTGGTTGGTCGGAGAGGGCGCCGGTGTGCTCACGGAAGCCGATATCTGCCTGTTTCCAACGCTCGTTCGGTTTGATTTGGTGTATGTTGTCCACTTCAAATGCAATTTGCGACGCATTCTCGACTACCCGAACCTTACCGCTTACATCGACCGAATGCTCGCTCTTCCCGGTGTTCGCGAGACGTGCAACTGGGACCACATCAAAGCGCATTACTTCTGGTCACACGAGAGCCTCAACCCGTACCGCATCGTGCCCGCTGGGCCAGCCGAGGGACCTCATGTTGGTTGACTTCCTCAACGGTCGCCTTCAGCGTCCCCAGATTGCTCCAAACCTCGATGTTTGTTCGCTTGCACCAACGCAAACATGCCCATGATGCTCGCCATGCGTTCTTGACGGTGATCTGCACGAAGTTGGCCGAGCGCCTGCTGGTGTTCAAGTTGAATGCGAAGCCTCTCCCGCTCAACATCGAGTTCAACGCCCCGAACCATTCGGTCCTGTTCTTCGCTTGAAGGACGGCGAAGCCATTTCCACAAGGCACGAGCTCCGTTCATGATGGAGAGGGTCGTTGATGGATTCAATCGCATGTTGAGAGTACCGTTGTTATCTTTGTTGAGGACCTCTTTACAAGTTTGGTTCACGGGACCATTATTCTTATAGCAGTCCGACCGGCGAAATCGGGACATGGTAAGCCATCGTCGTGCGCTCCTGCTCGTAGCCGTCGCGCTTCAACTCCTCATGGTTGGTGCAACCGCCTCACCCTTGGCAGAAGGCGTCAACCCGCTGGGTGACGAAAGCCGAATGAACGCCGACTTGGTGGAACGATTGGCCTCGTCAAGCGACAACGACGTTCATCCGGTGATCTACCAACTCGTTTCCCCTGTCACGGCCCATGACCGCTCGTACATGGACAGCCTCGGACTCAACCACCTTGGAGATGCACCGCTCGTCGACGGCGGTTTGGTCGAAGGGACCTCCCAGGCCGTTCGCCACCTCTCGTCGTGGGACAGGGTGGCGTACCTTGAACTCAACAAGCCGCTGGACTTCTTCTACCTCCCCTCGGAATGGGGAGGCGACCCGTTCAATGCCGGTATCATGATGCACGAAACCACCCACATCGTCGGTGCCACGGATGCTTGGACCCGGGTCATCGTCCAGCCTAACGGCGAAGTCCAACGCGAAACCGACCTCTCGTTCACCGAATGGGACGGTGACGGTACCGCCATCGTCGATTTGGACACCGGTGTCGATGCTGGACACCCCGACTACGATTACCTTGAACCTTGGACCGGAGAAAAAACCCTGTACTCGGCGAAATTCGGACCGACCGGCTGGGTCGAAACCCGCAACTCCGATACTTCATCCGGACACGGTACGCACGTCGGCGGCACCATCGCTGGGAACGGCGACGCTTCCTCGGGTCGCCGTGCAGGGGTGGCGAAAGGCGGCCAATTGGTGGCGTTGGGAACCGGTGATGGCGCCTCAATCTTTGCCGCTGAACAGGGACTGGAGTGGACCTATGCCCATTCGATACCTGGCCAGAATCCCTACCACATTCGCGTGGTCTCCAACTCGTGGGGAACCGACGGGGATTACGACCCAAACGGCGTAATCGCCCAACTCACCGATCGCCTGACCTACGAGAACGGTGTAGCCGTTATTTTCGCAGCCTCCAACAGCGGCGGCTCGGGCGCTGAATGCTCGGGCGGATTGCGCACCAACGTGTATGCCAACACCCCATCGGCCATTTCCGTCGCCGCTCTCACCCACGACGGAACAGCTGTCACCTCCTTTTCCTCCCGCGGCTGCATGAACCAGCAGCACACATGGCCCGATGTCGCCGCACCCGGCCGGGACATTTGGGCGACCGCTCCTCGTGGAACGGCCATTGACGCTTCAACCCGAACCCAAGGTGACCTGTACTACATGTCCATTTCAGGAACGTCCATGGCCACGCCGCACGTCGGCGGCATGGCCGGTCTCCTGCTCGATGCCGCCCCCTCCTTGGGCGTAGCAGACTATCACCGCGATGACCACGATTTCGGCGACAGCCTTGTGAGCGGGGAGGGAACCGCTGCCTACGGACAGTTCGAAGATTGGGGCGCCGCCAACTTCAGCCGGGTACATGAAGTGGAGCTCATTTTGGAACTCACCGCTCGTTACGAGGCCATGGACAATTCCTGCGAAGCCGGCAACGACGAAGATTCCTGCAACGACATTCCCAGCGAGTGCTACCGGAGCGCAACCGGTGGGTGTCACGATTGGCGTGTCGGTCACGGACTCACGGATGTTGACGCCGCAGTCGCGCTTGCTCGCACCCTTCAATTGATGCGGGACCAGGACAACGACGGCATTGTTGACCACCCGGAATACAACGTGTGGGATGCATATGACATCTACGAGAACATGATGACGACCACCACCATTCCGGTCAACACGGACCGAGTACGGCACGCTTGGAAAGGCGATTGGAACCACTTCAACAACGGCCAAACCGGAGCGTTGTATTACACCGAGGATTCCCATTATGTGTGGATCCCCAACGGTACGACCCTCCTGCAGGCGACCCTCACCGCCACCGAAGCAGACCTTGACACGGGTCAAGTTGGGACGCTCCAACTTTCCATCGACCTGGGCGATGACGGCAGCAACGACGGTAGTGGCCAGGGCGTCCGTGTAGCCGATTCTTGGTTCTACGAAATCGACGTTGATGAATCCTCATGGGGCAAATGGGCTCATTTCGATACCACCGGTCAAGCCGTAACCTTGTTCGGCATTCTTGACGACCCTGAATTCTTTGAATCGCACATCCCCTACACCGTCGACGTGATGCTCACGCTCGACGTCGCTTCGCCGGTGGACATCGCCTTTGAGCAACGGCCGAACTTCTACTCGGACCTTGACCCTGCGCCACCCTCGGATGATTACGACGATTCGATGGACGGCATGCTGACCTTTACCCGCCTCGCCTACGACCAGCAAACCGTGGTCGGACTGATTCAACCCAAGGCAACTGGCGACGACGGAGAAAGCGACGGCTTCTTCACGTCGTTGGGCGACCTGCTCGCCGACCATCCGTTTGCGGTGATGTTCTTCATGCTCCTCATTCTTTTGGGGGCTGGCGGAGCCGGCTACGCTCTTCGGGAACGCAAAGAATACGCCGTTGACTTGGTGCTTGATGCTGAGATTTCCGAAGACGAAGATTGACCCTTGTGAGTTTGAGCACCTTCGGATGCGACCTCACGCGTCTTCGCCCTTCATTGCAAGTTCAGGAACCTCTTCTTCTATTTCTTGCCCATCTCCGGCCTCGGCGGATGGGGGTTGAGATTTTCGACTGTTGAGCAAGACGATTACTCCGATGATCAAAACGAAAAATCCAAACATCAAGAGCATGTTGCCTCCTCCGACTTCCTCTTCGCATGTGGCCTGCCCAGTATTGAGTTGTTGGGTTCCTGCTGGGCAAGCGGTCTGACCGGTTTGGCCTTCAACAGGGACGTAGTATCCCGCATCAGCAACTTCGCATGACGATTGACCCGTATTCGCTTGGTACGTCCCTCCTGCACATAGAGTCTGAGTCGTTTGGGCTTTGGTCGGGACGTAGGATCCTGCATCGGCGTCAATACAAGAGGACTGCCCCGTGTTCGCTTGGTAGGTGCCTGCTGAACAAGCGGTTTGACTCGATTGGCCCATTTGATCAACATAGTATCCTGCGTCAGCGTCGTCACACGAGGATTGACCCGTGTTGGCTTGGTAGGTTCCAACCGCACAAGCGGTCTGACTCACCTGTCCAGTTTGATCAACGTAATATCCTGCATCAGCCTCATTACACGAGGTCTGGCCCGTGATGGCTTGGTAGGTTCCTCCTGCACAAGGTGTCTGCGAGGTTTGAGCCGTGGTTGGTACGTAGTATCCTGCATCAGCCTCATTACACGAGGTCTGGCCCGTGATGGTTTGGTAGGTTCCTCCTGCACAAGGTGTCTGTGAGGTTTGGGCGGTCGTTGCAACATAGTATCCTGCGTCAGCGTCGTCACACGAGGACTGACCCGTGTTGGCTTGGTAGGTTCCTAATCCACAAGCCGTTTGCGTCGTTTGGGTCGTGCCAGAAACATAGTAGCCCGCATCAGCAGCATCGCAGGATCTTTGTCCCGATGATGCTTGGTAGAAACCAGCACTACATGCGGTTGGACTCGATTGACCTGTGGATGAAACATGGTACCCTGCAGGAGCGTCAGTACACGAAACTGATCCTGTACTGGTACTGAACGTTCCAATTGGACAGGCAGTTTGACTCGTTTGGGCTGCGCTGGAAACATAGTATCCTGCATCAGCAGCATCACAAGATGTTTGACCTGAATCTGCCTGGTAGGAACCAGCACTGCATGCGGTTGGACTCGATTGACCAGTCGATGAAACATAGTATCCCGCGGGAGCGTTGGTGCACGAAACCGAGGCTGTCGTGCTGCTGAACGTACCAATGGGGCAAGCGGTCTGGCTTGTTTGGGCCGTGCCAGAAACATAGTAGCCCGCATCAGCATCATCGCAGGATGTTTGTCCCGGTGATGCTTGGTAGGAACCAGCACTGCATGCGGTTGGACTCGATTGACCAGTCGATGAAACATAGTATCCTGCGGGAGCGTTGGTGCACGAAACCGAGGCCGTCGTGCTGCTGAACTTTCCAATGGGGCAGGCGGTTTGACTCGATTGGCCCGTTTGACCAACATAGTATCCAGCATCAGCGAAGTCACACGAGGATTGGCCGGTGCTCGCCTGATAGGTTCCAACGGGGCAAGCGGTCTGGCTTGTTTGGGCCGTGCCAGAAACGTAGTAGCCCGCATCAGCTGCATCACAAGATGTTTGACCTGAATCTGCCTGGTAGGAACCAGCACTGCATGCGGTTGGACTCGATTGACCAGCTGATGAAACATAGTATCCTGCAGGAGCGTTGGTGCACGAAACCGAGGCTGTCGTGCTGCTGAACTTTCCAATGGGGCAAGCGGTTTGACTCGATTGGCCCGTTTGGTTCACGTAGTATCCTGCTGTAGCGTCGTCACACGAGGATTGGCCGGTGCTTGTCTGATAGGTTCCAACGGCGCAAGCCGTTTGGGAAGTCTGGGCGGTGGTTGCAACATAGTACCCTGGATCGGCGTTGTCACATGAGGATTGCCCGGTGCTCGCTTGATAGGTCCCGGCCGCACAAGCGGTCTGGCCGGCTTGGCCAGAGGAAGGCACATAATACCCAGCATCGGCATCTCCACATGCCGAAGAACTCGAAGAGCCTGTGTTTGGGTTGTAGGTGCCTGCAGAACAAGCGGTTTGACTCGATTGGCCCGTTTGGTTCACGTAGTATCCTGCTGTAGCGTCGTCACACGAGGATTGGCCGGTGCTCGCCTGATAGGTTCCAACGGCGCAAGCCGTTTGGGAAGTCTGGGCGGTGGTTGCAACATAGTGTCCTGCAACAGCATCATCGCATGAAGACTGACTGATGTTCGCTTGGAACGTTCCGGCAGAGCAGGCGGTTTGATTTGATTGCCCAAGAGAAGAGACAAAGTAACCTGCATCGGCGTCTGTTGCATACATTGAACCCGAAGATGGCACATATTTCCCGAGAGGAGCATCAATACACCGATATCGACCGTATTGACCCGCATTGCAGTTGACGGTTCGGATTGGGTTTCCAGGATAATCATCCAAATCATCAACTACTCCGTCACCGTCTAGGTCGCCACTCACCAACCCCGCGCTCCGGCCAGCACCAAGGCTGCTCGTGAGTGTTGGCGTGTATTTGTCCGATGTCCCACCGTTGCCCAATTTTCCATTGCTCCCCTCACCCCAGCACGACACGGTACCGTTGTCAAGGATGGCACAGGTGTGACTGTTTCCAGTTGAGATGGCGTCAGCCGTACGCCCAGAACCAAGGCTGCTCGTAAGTGTTGGCGTGTATTTGTCCGATGTACCACCGTTGCCCAATTGCCCTTTATTGCCAAATCCCCAACACGACAAGGCACCGTTATCAAGAATAGCACAGGTGTGGTAATTTCCCGAAGAGATCGCAACGGCAGTGCGGCCAGCACCAAGGCTGCTCGTGAGGGTAGGCGTGGTTTTGCTAGATGTCCCACCGTTTCCCAGTTGACCGTAATTATTGAGTCCCCAACACGAGACGGCACCATTGTCAAGAAGGGCACAGGTGTGATAACCTCCTGCCGAGATAGCAGTGGCGGTACGGCCAACACCAAGGCTGCTCGTGAGGGTGGGCGAGTTTTGTTGTGAGCTCCCCCCACTACCCAATTTCCCGGAAGTCCCCTCTCCCCAGCACGAGACCGAACCGTTATCCAAAAGGGCACATGTGTGATACATTCCGGATGAAAGAGAGACGGCTGTACGTCCAGTCCCAAGGCTGCTCGTAAGGGTTGGCGTGGTTTTGTCAGATGTTCCTCCGTGACCCAATTGACCGCTGGAACCCTTTCCCCAACACGATACGGCACCGTTGTCAAGAAGAGCACAGGTGTGGTAAGCTCCTGCCGAGATGCCAACGGCAGTACGGCCAGTACCAAGACTGCTGGTGGGTGTGGGCGTGGTGCTCGTGGATGTCCCCCCGTTTCCCATTTGGCCACTGGTCCCCCAACCCCAGCATGCGACGGAACCGTTGTCGAGAAGGGCACACATGTGGGCATTTACCGATGATGAAAGGGCGACAGCGGTTTGGTTATTGCCAAAACCGCTGGTGAGGGTAGGCGTGGTTTTGTCCGAGGTTCCTCCATTCCCCAATCGACCGGCAAGTCCACCTCCCCAGCACGAGACCGAACCGTTGTCGAGGAGGGCGCAAGTATAACCATCTCCAGACGAGAGGGACTGTGTCCGGTCAACGAACGTCGTGTGCGTTTGGAAAACCGTGAAATTGCCGTCGCCATCGAAGTCGCGTTCAGACAATGAAGCGATACGGCCTGAGCCGAGGCTGCTGGTGAGCGTGGGTGTGGTTTGGTCAGATGTTGCACCGTTGCCCAATTGGCCGTAACTTCCGTCACCCCAGCACGAACTGGAACCGTTGTCAAGGATGAGGCAGGTGTGGAAATACCCGGAAGAGAGCCCCACGGCCATGCGACCCGCACCAAGACTGCTCGTTAGTTTGGGCGTGGTTTGGTCGGACGTCCCTCCGTCACCCAATTGGCCATCTGACCCTCTGCCCCAGCACGACACGGAACCGTTGTCGAGGATGGCGCAGGTGTGATGTTCTCCGGAAGAGAGCCCCACGGCCGTGCGACCCGTACCCAGGCTGCTCGTGATTGTGGGTGTGGTTTTGTCAGATGTGCCACCGTTGCCTAATTTGCCGTTCGTTCCGTCTCCCCAGCAGGACACACCACCGTTGTCAAGGATCGCGCAGGTGTGGGCACCTCCGGAAGAGAGCGCCACGGCCTTCCGACCGATACCGAGGCTGCTCGTGAGCGTGGGCGTGGTTTTGTCAGATGTTCCTCCGTTCCCCAATTGCCCGTACGCCCCCAATCCCCAGCAGGACACATCACCGTTGTCAAGGATGGCGCAGGTGTGGTATAATCCGGAAGCGAGTGCTACGGCCGTACGACCCGTGCCAAGGCTGCTCGTGACCGTCGGCGTGGTTTTATCAGATGTTCCACCGTTTCCCAATCGGCCGTACGAACCGTCACCCCAGCAAGATACATTGCCATCATCAAGGATGGCGCAGGTGTGGCGATATCCGGAAGAGAGCGCCACGGCCGTGCGACCTGTGCCAAGGCTGCTCGTGAGCGTCGGCGTGGTTTGGTCTGACGTCCCTCCGTTACCCAATTGGCCGTTCGATCCTTCTCCCCAGCACGACACATCACCGGTGTCAAGGATGGCGCAGGTGTGGTAACCTCCTGTAGAGACCGTCACAGCCGTGCGACCCGTACCAAGGCTGGCGGTGAGTGTGGGTGTGGTTTTGTCGGATGTTCCTCCGTTACCCAGTCGGCCATCTCCCCCTTCTCCCCAGCACGACACATCACCGGTGTCAAGGATGGCGCAGGTGTGGTGAAATCCAGAAGAGAGCGTTGTATCGGTGAAGATGGACCCTTCTTGAAAGCCAGGTTCGTTCAGTTGCGAGAGCGGCAGTATGACATGATGCACATCGCTTTGCTCGGCGAAATCTACGGTTTCTGCATCGTTCAAACCACCCATCGACGCAGAAATTCCAAGAAAAATCATCAGAAAGCAGAGCAAAATGGATACCGATGTGCCCTGCCCTCGCCCTGTTGATGGATTCATGTCCATACCTCCGAACTCAAGTTTAAGATGTTTATTTCCCAAGCCTTCGCCAACGTATGGAAGCATCAAGTTTTGAGCGTGCGGTCTACATCTACACCAACCTTTCAAGTCTGGACCTTGAGCGTCGGGCTCCGAAATCAGCAACCGTGAGACTGTAAGCGATTTTACTTGGACACAGGGGGCAGCGTGCTGCAGCGAGCCTCGCGAGCGAAGTGGTGGCAAAGCCGCCACGTCTCGCAGCGAGGAGAGGCAAAGTGACGCTGGGGGGTCGCAC
>Ga0181598_1002914_pt1 | contig 15162 bp, 10 predicted proteins | sample 041ome_4_FD_153295 | JGI IMG/M metagenome (GOLD analysis project Ga0181598, IMG submission 153295) | Coastal salt marsh microbial communities from the Groves Creek Marsh, Skidaway Island, Georgia - 041404US metaG (spades assembly) | ecosystem: Environmental > Aquatic > Marine > Intertidal zone >... | reverse complement strand
AAGGCCAGGTGGGGAAGGAGCAGCAGAAGAAGAGAGCGATGAAAACGCGGACTCAGATTGAAGAGAGAGAGAGAAAAATAGCAAAAAAAGCGCGCGAAATAGATGTAGAAATTAGCACAAAGTACTTCAGTAGATTGATTTTATTAGAAATAAATAATGTACAACTGGTAGAAAATCTAAGGCAGACTAACGCTAGAACCTTTTAATCCATTCACGAAAGACGCGACGTCCATCGGTTTCTTTCCCGGAGGTTGAACTTCGAGCACGTCGAGATATTCGCCGCCCTTGCACGGAATCGAAAACTGTTTCTTCGCGACTTTTACGACTTTTTCTCCTCCTTCTACGCTACCGCCAACTTTCGTCGTGAGTATTTTCGCGACAATCTCTTTCGGCTCTCCACCTTTCTTCTCGTCTTGAATGATAAACGTCGCTTTCGTCCCTGGCCATCCATCAAACGCTCTCACTTTGTTGTGCGCTTCCAATGCAGAAAGCGCGCTAAAATCCAAATCTCCTTCCTCCGACGATACTTTATCCGCGTGACTCAACCCTTCTTCGCCTTGGTCTTTCGCAATCTCACCAGCTTCTCCGGTGAAAACCTTTGGTAGCTGTTCAATCAAAGACTCGACGCCGATATCAAACAAAACGTCCAACATTTCGTGCGCCTTCTCGGATCCGTTCATTTTGTACTTTGTTTGCGTTAAAATCGGACCGGCGTCCATCTTAAGAACCGTAAACGCTACGGTCACTCCTGTTTCCTCTAACCCGCTCTCTATGCACCTCTGCACAGGCGCCGCACCTCTGAACTGCGGCAACAGCGAAGGATGAATGTTCAACGTCCCCAATCTTGGAATATCGAGAAATTTTTGCGGTAAAAAGTTCCCGTACGCCGCCGTCACGCACAAGTCCAAGTTCATCTTCGCCAGCGTCTCTAAAAACTCCGGCTCGTTCGCTTTTGCAGGATTCAGCAGTTTAGCTTCATCTACGCCTCTATCTATGGCTGATTGCGTCACCGGTGACGGCGGTGGTGGCCCAGACGATTTCCTCCCTCGTCCTCTGGGTCGCCCCGGTTGCGATATCACCGCAGCAATCTCAAACAAACCGTTCGAGTTCACGGACGCCTCGTGTAACCGTTCGAAGACTTTCGCGGCGACTTCGGGAGTGCCTAAAAATGCGACTCGTTTCGTGCAGTAACAACAACAATTCCTTTTCCTCCTCGTCGTCATTTTCGTCGTCATTTTCGCAGCGGCGTGCACAACGAAACGTCCAGCGGCGGCAGTCATGGCACTCATTTCTTTTGTTGTTGAACGACGAGTCTTTTTCTGTTGAATTTTTTTAAGAAGACAGACGAGACGACAAAAGGCCTCAGAAGAAAAGCCCCCGTTTATTCTCTTCTTGCGCGACGACGAGAGACAGACGAGAGACTTTTGACGATGACGACGCGAAGAGCTTTAGTCGCAGTGAGGGAACTCGCGCGGAGACGCATATTCGCGGGAACGACGACGACCGCGAGGAGTAGCTTCAGTTTTGCTGCTGCTCGCAGCTTTAGTTCTTTCACTTCTTCTTCTTCTTCTTCGAATGTCTTACCGAGAGGAGCGAGAACGATCGGGACGCACAACAACATTAACAACAACAACATGAACAACAACATGAACAACAACAACAAACAACCGTTTCATTCGACCTCAATCGCGCAGTGGAAGAATCACTCGAGAAACACGGAACGGTTGAATCCACCGGAGAGAGGTCCCGAGGCTCCGATGACTTCTTTTGAAGCCGGGAAAAAGCAGAAAGATTGGGGCAAAGCCGGAGGCGGGATGTCCCCTTTCACAAAGACGAGAGAGTTGAAAAAACGAAAGACGTACGAGAAGAGAGCAGGACACATGATGGAAACTTTAGAGAGAGAACGAATTACTGAGATGTTGAATGAAAGGGAAGGGGTGAAGATTAGCCCGTTTAGACCGGGAGATGTGGTGCAGTTGACCATGGAAGTTCCCGAAAATCGAAGACGGACGCAAAGGTTTACGGGGATATGCATAGCGAGGAAGAACCGAGGATTGGGGAGTTCGTTTACGTTGAGAACGATGCTTGGAAACGTCGGCGTAGAGAGAATGTTTCCCTTGTATTCGCCGAATATTAAGGAACTAGTAGTTGTTGAGCGTAAGAGAGTAAGAAGAGCGAAATTGTATTACTTGCGCGATAGACCGGCGAGATTCTCACGGGTGGGATAAGAAACTTGAATAGGAGAATTTAGATATATGTAGTTTATAGCATAACGTGTGTATGTATATTCAATATAGATATATTATATATATTTCAAAAACATTCAAAGACATCATTATCATCATAATAATGCAATTGATTAAAAATGCTCATAGATCGAGTCCTCCTGAGATTCTATTTTGACTTTTAGCCCCGTCGCTCGTTTATTAAATTGTTCGAAGAACGTGGCGGCTAATAAGCTGCGGCAAAAACGCTTGCTAAACTATCTCGATCGACTCTTTATCTTTTCAACTCCTTTCAATAACGTGTAATAATACTCAATTCGTTTATCTTCTTCTTCTTCTTCTCTTCGTACATAATGTATAATCAGCACACAACGAATTCACAAGGCACATTGTTAGTAGTAGTTTTGGTTACTGCCAAACATATTGTGCTGTTGCTGCTGTTGTTGTTGTTGTTGCTGCTGCTGCTGGTGGTGGTGATGGTAGTGCTGTTGTTGCTGGTATTGTTGTTGTTGATGATGGTGGAAATATCCTTGCTGCTGATGTTGGCTCATTTGCTGGTTCAAAAAACCAATTTGCTGCTGCATCAACAAGTGTTGCTGGGCAAACGCCTGTTGAAGAGCGACTGCGGAACTGCCAGCAGCAGCACCAGACAAAGCGTTCGTCTGATGCTGTAAAAGATGCGTTTGCGCGCTCAGAAGCTGTTCCAATTGCCTTTGCCGTTGCGTTATTTGCCTCGGCGGCGGTTGAAATGAAAACTCAACGCCCTTAATCTTTTGCGAGCGTTGCACAAACTCGCCTCGCTTTTTCATCTCGCACAAAGCTCTGTACCGATCGACCGCGGCGTAAATTAACTCCGTGGCTTCCGCAATCGCGGCTGGATCGCCTTCCACGCAGAACACTCGCGTCGGTCTCGCAAAACCGCCGAAAAAATATTCCGCTGGTTGTGTCCACGATCGAATCGAGGCGCCCGTATGCTGCGTGATTTCGCGCACGGAAGCGCCGGCATTTCCAATCACAAAACCAGCCGCCAATAACGTCACTCTCACGCGAACTCCACCATTCTCGTCCGTCTCGGTCGACACAACAACCTGTTCTTGCTCCTCGACGCCTTGTCCAGGCATTCTCGGTCCACTCGGGCCTTGAACAACCGGTGTTATTGTCGCAGTCGACTTTGCAAGCTCTGAGGCAGATATCGCTCCTGCGGCAGAAGGAACGAAAGGTTTCCCTCCATTTAATATCGCGTCCACGTCAGATGTCAACGCGAAGGCATCCGTGGACGAGCTCGTCGATCCACCTTTTAAGGCAAACCCAACCGTGGATGGAAAGTGTTCGGTAGAGTTTCGTCTGCCGCCCGGACTCGTCATCGAATACACCGGCGGTATGGAGGGAAACGAGCCTCCACCTCCACCTAAAGAGTTCCCATTCGAGGACGGTCCCCCGGATGACCCCGCTAATCCTCCTCCTCTGTGATGTTGTTGCTGACTTCCTCGATTAAACGAGTCCGTCTTGAACGGAGGCCGAGGTTGGATGATGTTCAATCCATCCGTTGGTGTTCGTATCTTCGACGACGTTTTATTAAAATTTGCGGCGTTCATGCCTCCTCCGACTCTTCCTCTTCCTCGAGAGACGTCGTCGTCTTCTTCTTCTTCTTCTTCGAACAATTCCCCGACGATATCGATCGGAATAGCGTCGACTAAATCGCTCACCTCGATCTCTGGTAAGAGAATCGATGCATCCTCTTTTGCGTTTATCGTCGTCGACATCGTGATGATGTCTTCTTCTTCTCCTTCTTTTCCTTTGTCTCTCGTCAGCGTCTTCTTGCGAAAGGCACACTCGGCTTTTCGTTCACACAAAATTGAGCGTAAAAATCTCTCTCTTATTCTCTCTCTCTCTCTCTCTCTCTCTCTCTCTCTCTCTTATATAAAAATAAATCAAAACGAGAGTTTTACGAGAAATTCCTGTTATACAAATACCGCCTCGTCGGCTCTCCCTCGCTTAATAGCGTTTCGTGGTTCGCACCAACACGTGTGTGTCAAAGCGAGAGAGAGTGCGCGTAATTTTTTGTCTTGTGGTGAATTAATCCTGTTTTGGGGACGCTTTTTTTTTCTTTCGCCTTTTTTTTTCGAAAGAGAAGAGAAAGAGAGATTCTCTTCTTTTCGAGGAGAGTGCAACCAACGACAACACAAATCGTCTCGTTTGACGTTTCTCGTCCATCATCACAGAGAGGAAGCCCCCGCGACAAGAAGGACGACTGATAACAAGGACAACGATACTAATAACGACGAGAAAAAGTTCATTTTCGAATCATCAACATGGACTTGGAAGAGTTTCCACCCGGATCGGAGCTCGTCGTGAGCGCCATGCAAAAGTATTTACAGAAACTAAACAAACTGAACGCTTTGAACGAATGCGTACACAAATTGAATCCAGAAAAGCTGGAGGAAACGGCGAAGAAATATTCGCGATCGAAAAAGGATAAGAACGCGCCGGAGTGGAGGCCGTACGCGACGCCGTATTTACTTCGCGAACACTGGAGGTATCAAGTTTGTCAAAAGTTGAATATCGATAAGAAAGATTTACCGGAGGAGGTTACGGAGGCGTTGAGAGCGTATTTGTTTCCGAGCGCGTTGGATACGCAAAGAGCGAACCATCGAGCGTGGCTGGTGAAAGTGCCAAACTTTGTCGATCGCGCGTGGAAAAGTTTCAGCGATAGAAGGAGTAAAGCAGACAACGAGAACGATGAAGATGGGATGGATATTGATGCGGAATTGAACGATAACGACGAGCTCGGGAAAGTAAGAGTGGTGATCGATCCTTTCGACAAAGAAAACAAAGAAGCGTTTGCGGTGACGCTAAATGCAGCCGTCAACGAAGACGAAGAGCACGAAATACCAGTAAAATATATCATGACGGAGAATATAGAAGCGCCAGAAATTCACGTGTTTTCGGAGACTCGCGAAGGTACCGCGGCGGCGACGTCGGCGATGGACGTCAACGAGTTCATCGTCGAAGCGAAAGTTCATAAAAAATTAGACATGCGACCAAAAGATGCCTCCGATGCAGCCTACGCTCGGGTTTCGAAAAATAGATTAGAAAAAGCGCAATCTAAATCGAGGTTTGTTCAATCCGTCGTCGGAGCGGACGCGGCGAGAATAGCTCCGTTGCCGAAACGTTCAAATTTAGTTCGATTAGCCGACGGCGGCGTGACGAAACCAAAAGCAGAAAAAATGGAAAAAGCACAATTGACGGACAAATTGTTTGGTCTATTCGAGAGGCGAACTTTCTGGAGCTTAAAGCAGTTATTAGAAGAAACTAAGCAACCGGCCATGCACTTGAGAGAGACCGTGCAGGAGATTGCGAATTTAGCCAGGCGAGGTCCAAACAACGGCATGTACTCTTTGAAAGACATATACAGACAGCAAAACAAACCCGCCGAGACTTAGAACAATACAAAAGAGAAGGAATTGCAATACACAGATTATACTTTAGAATATAAACAAGAGCGAAGAAACACTAGCTAGCACGTTAAGATTCGAGCGTATTGTACAGCCGCAAACGCCTGTGAAAATGGGTGCCAGAATCCGTGGTAAAGCGATAGAAAAATTTTATCACGAGGAGTAGTATCGGTTCGTGTTTCTTTCATCGTAAAGGTGACGGCTTCGTTCGTAAACTTAGCGGTTACATTTATGGCTTCTCCAGCGATGCAACTCTTCTTTGGAAGTGTTGTAGTTGTCAAGAAACCACCATCCGTCGCGTTCATGTTAATCGTATCGCCTGGAAGCGTTGCGTTTGTCCAACAAAGAGCTCTCGTTTCTTTCTCAACTGGGACTGGTAGATACTTTTCCGAATACGTCTCGTTAAACTTGTATACCACGTTCATATCGAGCGGAATTTCAATTTGAAGAACACCTGATACAGAGGATACGTTCTCAAACTCGAACACGATTTCTTGTCTCGCGTCTTGATCGTACTTTCTTTCAGACACTCGTAGTTTCAAAGAAGACAAGTTTTGGTTCGAACATTTCGCTGGTGCGCTGAGGCGCACAGGTTTCCAACCAACTTCACTCGTATCGTTAAAAGAATGAAATGCACCTATGACGCGGAATAGCTCCCGTCTGCTCAAACGAATCTGCTCGATATAATATAGCAGCGAACTTGACATTTCTCTGAAAGCTGCCATGTTATCCGGTATCTTTGCCATCTGTCTCAATTCTAACATGCCAATCGCTACATCGTCGTTCTTGCTATTGTTATTGATGTTGAGAACGTCGTTCAACTCTTTCTTCTGTTCTTCAGCGAAAAAGAGGATGACTTGATCATTCAAACGTTTTTCTAAGAGCTCCTCAAGCGTTTGCACGAAACGAGAATACATATCTTTCGATCGCAAAAATACGACATCCATATTTCCTTCGAGACAATAGAGCATCTGAAATCGATCGATATACGCATCCTTACCGCCATGATGACATTTCTGAAACGCATCGTCCGGATCCCAGCTATGTAGTCCCCAATACGGAGTCTGTTGATTTTCGTTAGAAGAATAGAAGTAAATTTCATCCACGTAGTCGCCCATTTTTACGAGAGAGTTAAAAGCAATCCATGTGATGTACGCGTCGATATTCATGCGCTTTCTCAATAAAGCATAGCAGTTCATATCATCGCACGTCTTGGCGACTCGAGCAATCTCGTCGTATTCATTTCTTTTTATAGCGCGATCAAACTCTGAATGTTTTGGATACTTTACATCTGGCGCGCCGAGTCCCGGCCGAGTTTGTCGAACGGGATCTAAACGTCTCCGCACGACTGCACTAATTCGAGCTTTGACGTCTTCTCTTTTTACGACTGGATTTTCGACTAAAAGATACAAGCCTTCGCTCTCTCTCACGTCGTTTGTTTCCACGAATAGACGAACATATCGAAACTCGAGATCCTCGAAGAGCCCAAGATGGCGCAAGAGAGAGTACATCAACCACGACTTTACGTATCTATCGTCGTAACAGAGCGAAATTAACAGAAACTGATCGCTTTCAGCGGCTGAGCCCAATTTCATTGTTTTCCCACCGTCGAGATTGATCTTCATCGATTTTCTTCGCTCACAATCACGAAAGGTGGAGGTACCGTGAAATTTTGCGAAAGCTTTTCGCTCCTCGTAAACTTCACCGTGCTTTGCATTTTCAAATTGAACGGTGAGCGGAAACTTCTTTTTCGCAGCTATTCTTTCATCGTAAGTTCCTTTTCTAAAGCTTCTTTTCCCTTCAAATTCGTTACGTTGCGTGAAATCCATCTTAAGCGTTATGGTATCAAAGTATGGATAAGGGCCGCTCAACACGTCTTCTATGCGACAGTGTTTGTTTCTCTTTTTGAAACTCATCGATATCACGTCATTTATACGATCAACATCAGGAACGGCGGGGGATATTTTCAATTCAGTATTCTTCTTCTCGAACAGATGGTGATCGAGTTGTTCGTCTGAAACGTCGCACGACGCGGCAACGTGCGTCTCTTCGCGTCTTTTTTTTACAAATTTTCCAAACCACTGAGCAAAATTATCTTCCTCTACTTTATTGTCTCCATTGATGAACAAGGAACTGACGAAAATAGTAGCTGATGATGATTCTGCTTTGATGAGTGTTCTCGCGTTCTCCACGAACATTCTATTTTCAATCGTATCTTCATCGAGCGCGAAGATGACGTCGTGATGGAGACGAACTTTCAAACCGTCTGGCGGCATCGATTCGAGTGCTCTTCTCAACGAAAACAAACGAAATGGAACATCCGGTGATATCGATGAATGATTGAGAAGAGTATATTCTTTCAGTCGCTGCAAAACGTGAACTTTGTTGTTCGACGTGTAGTCGACGACCAACTCGGGGGTAAGTCTCAACACGAAGATGGCTATCTTCTCTGAATCCGGGATATCTTTCGACCAGATCAATCGTGCCAGACCAGAAACCATACTTTGAGTTAAAATTCCATCGCTGGGTGCTAAAACAATCGTCGTCGTACCCGAGTAGAAGGAAGGAAGAGGAGAAGAAGATGGTTTCGTCGCGATAACTTTGGTGCTTTCCAAGATAATCTTTTTCTCCTCCTCTTCTTTTTCCTTTTGGAAGGAGAGTTCCACTGCGGTATTCTTACCAGCAGCGTTCTCTCCCTCGTCGCTCTGTTCTTTTTCCGGAGAGGAGTAAAAGATTCTTAGACCGCCGTTTGGCCACTTCTCAGCGCGGAGAATGGTGAATGGCGAGGACGTCTCCTCGTTTTTTTCTTTCGCCGTTGGTGAGGACGAGGGAACAAGAGCAAAAGCACTCGTCGCAAAAAGGAGAGAGAGAAGAAACCAAAACCCACCGCGCAGGCCCCGGCGCGTAAAAGAAAAACTTCCTCCTACCGCGTCCTTTTGGTCGTCTCTTCGTCGAGTGTTCCTTTTCTTTCGGCGCATTTGTTAAAGGTGTTGTTGTTGTTGTTGGTGTTGTTGTTTTTGGTGGTGGTGGTGGTGTGCCTTTTTTGTTTCGCCCCTCGTTCAAAAACTCCTTTCTTCTCCCTCGTATTTTTGAGAGGAAACAATAATATTCATAAGCCCAGGAGCCCACACTATCCACTTCTCTGTTTCGTTATAATTTTTTTGTTGTTTGCAAAATAACCCATCATCTCCCAAACAATCCACAAAAAAAGAGAAAAAGCGAGCGCGCGCGCCGTCGAGTGTAAGCGAAGCGAAGCGAAATTGATCCGGAATTCCTCACGAGAGAATTTCATTCACACACAAATTGAATTTGATATACACGCAACACGTACATATCAAAGCGGTAGTTTTCTTTTCTCCCGTGTACACTTTATTATATTTGGATTTTACGCCTATTTGGTGAAAAAGCAAATTTAAGAGCGACGTAGGCTGAAAATGGCGTCCCAGGCTATGTCGCAGGTGATGCAGACGAAGGTTTTCGGTGCCAAAAAGGTAGGATATTACACCATTGATATTGTTTTGCGTTTGGTTGGATAGAATTTGCTTCACTTGCGACTCGCGAGTTAAACCGCCTAGAGCGCATTTCGAACTATTAATCGACGTGTTCGCGTAAGAACGAGTTTTCCCTCCTCTGTGGGAGAGGGAAAAAGCGGAGTCTCGATTTCTACATTTCTTTTAACACAGATACTGATGATTACTTTCGCTTTTCTCCACCTTTAAACTTTAACAGAACATTGCCAACAGAAGTAATGTGAGATCGTCGGCTCCTACTCGCAAGGTGGCGTTGAGATCGACTAAGATTTTTGCCCAAAAAGCGATGGATTTCGGTGCTCTCAGAGGAGAGTACCAACCGTACGAAGGCGGTGCGGTGGATTTGAATCAAATCTTGGAAGAAAGAGATGCGTGCGGCGTCGGGGTGATCGCGTCGTTGAAAGGTGAAAGAACCCACAAATGTGTCGATGATTCCTTGTCTGCTTTAGGTTGCATGGAACACAGAGGCGCGTGCTCTGCGGACAACGACTCCGGCGACGGCGCCGGCATCATGACGCAAATCCCGTGGCAGATGTTATCCAAATGGTGTGCTGCGAACGGTATTTCTGGCTTTTCCGAAGAATCTTCCGCTGTTTCCATGACCTTCTTGCCGACCGATAAGGGCAAAAGAACCAAGGCGAAGGCGGAGCTTGAGAAAGCCATCGCGGCTGAAGGTTTGAAAGTTCTCGGCTGGAGAGACGTGCCGACGAAGAATGATATCGTCGGCCCGATGGCTAAGATCACGCAACCGGCGATTGAGCAATGCTTGATCGATGGTGCTGGCGCGACTGGGGACGAATTAGAGCGCAAGCTTTACTTTGCCCGGAAAAACGCCGAAAAAGTGCGCCTCGGGAACATGGCTGACTTGGAAGACATGTACGTGTGCACCATGTCCTGCAGAACAATCGTGTATAAAGGTATGTTGAGATCTGCTGTTGTCGGACAATTTTTCCTCGATTTGCAAGATAAGGACTACGTGTCGTCGTTCTCCATCTATCACAGACGTTTCTCCACGAATACCACGCCGAAGTGGCCGTTGGCGCAACCGATGAGATTTTTGGGTCACAACGGTGAAATCAACACGTTGCAAGGTAACTTGAACTGGATGGCTTCCAACGAAGCAAAGATGACCAACGCTATATGGGGAGGCAGAGAGCAAGAGTTCCGTCCGTTGTGTGACCCGGCGGCTTCTGATTCCGCGAACCTTGACAGAGTCGCGGAACTCTTGGTTAAAACTGGCCGCGAGCCGGAAGAGACTATGATGTTGCTCGTTCCGGAAGCGTTCAGAAATCACCCGGATTTGGAAGCGACCGTTCCGGAAGCGAAGAACTTCTACCAGTACTACTCTGGTATCATGGAAGCTTGGGACGGCCCAGCTTTATTGGTCTTCTCTGACGGTAAGAAAGTTGGCTGCCGCTTAGACAGAAACGGTTTGAGACCCGCGAGATTCTGGCAAACTTCGGATGATTACATTTATGTCGCGTCTGAGGTTGGCGTTTTGAACGACATCATGTCCAACGCGCCGAACGTTGTTAAGAAAGGACGTTTGGGTCCGGGTACGATGATCTGCGTCGACTTGGAAAACGGCACGTTCAAAGAGAACGAAGAAATTTCCAAGGAAGTTTCCTCGACGCGCCCGTATGGCAAATGGTTGAACAACATTCACCGCTTGAAATCGTGCCCGCCGTTGCCGGAGCCGACGATGGACGACGTTTCCTTCATCGAGTCCCAAGCCAGAGCTGGTTACGCTTCCGAAGATGTTTCCATGATTGTTGAATCCATGGCGCAAGAAGGCATCGAGCCGACGTGGTCGATGGGTGACGACACTCCGGTTCCGGTCATCTCTTCGAGACCGCGCTTGCTCTACGACTACTTCAAACAAAGATTTGCCCAAGTTACTAATCCGGCGATCGATCCGTTGAGAGAGGGTTTGGTTATGTCTTTGGAGACTACTTTGGGCGCCAAGGGGAACTTGTTGGACGTCTCCTCGGACGACGCGCCGGCGGTTTCTTTGTCGAGTCCGTTCTTGTTTGATTCGGATTTGACCGTCATCCAAAACCACCCGCATTTGAAGACGGCGACGATCAAAGCGCGATACACCAACGGCGCCGGTGGTTTGAAGGCTGGTTTGGACAAGTTGTGCCAAGAATGTGCCGAAGCCGTCCAAAAAGGCTCTGAGTGCATCGTCATCACCGATAAGCCTGACGAGGGTCCGGATTCTCCAGCGATTCCGTCGCTTTTGGCTGTTGGTGCGGTTCACCACCACTTGATTAAGGTTGGTTTGCGCTCGAAGGCGTCGATCGTCGTTGAGTCCGCGTCGGCGTTTTCCACACACCACTTTGCGGTGTTGATTGGTTACGGTGCCTCGGCTGTGTGCCCGTGGTTGGCTTTGGAAACTGCGAGAAAGTGGAGATCTTCCACCAAAGTTGAAAAGCAAATGAGCACCGGTAAACTCCCGCTCATGTCGCAACAGGACGTTCAAAGAAACTTGAAGAACGCCATCAACAAGGGCTTGAAGAAGATTCTTTCGAAGATGGGTATCTCTCTCATCACGTCGTACCACGGTGCGCAAATCTTTGAGGCGTACGGTATTGGACCAGAGCTCATCGACGTCGCCTTTAAAGGCACGGTTTCCAGAATTGGTGGTTTGACTTTGGACGAACTCGCCGCGGAAACGAAAATGTTTGTCGACTCTGCGTTCCCAGGTGAATCGGAAACCATGGACAAGCTCAAGATTTCTGGCATGTACCAAGTCAAGCCAAATGGCGAATACCACGGTAACAACCAAGAAATGTCCAAGCTCTTGCACAAAGCCATTGGTTTAGGTGGCGATGCCCCGGATGCCGAATCCTACAAGTTATACGAAGAACACCGCAACACGCGTCCGGCTACTTGCTTGAGAGATCGTCTCGACATTAAATCCGACCGTAAGCCGATCGATATCTCCGAGGTTGAATCCGCTGCGGACATCGCTTCTCGATTTTGCACCGGTGGCATGTCTTTGGGCGCCATTTCTCAAGAGTGCCACGAAGCGATTGCGGTCGCCATGAACAGAATCGGTGGTAAGTCCAACTCTGGCGAAGGTGGTGAAGATCCGAAGCGATTTATCCCGATCTCGGACGCCAAGTCGGACGGTTCGACAGACTCATTCCCGTACTTGAGAGGTTTGAAGAACGGTGACGTCGCGTCATCTGCGATCAAGCAAGTCGCCTCTGGTCGATTTGGTGTCACGACTTCGTTTTTGATGTCCTCGAACCAACACGAAATCAAGGTTGCGCAAGGTGCCAAACCGGGAGAAGGCGGGCAGTTGCCAGGGAAAAAAGTTTCGCCGTATATTGCCTGGTTGAGAAAATCCAAGGCCGGTGTGCCGTTGATTTCTCCGCCTCCGCACCACGACATTTACTCCATCGAGGATTTAGCGCAGCTTATTTTTGACTTGCACGCGGTCAATCCGGAAGCAAAGGTTTCCGTGAAACTCGTCGGTCAAGCGGGTATCGGAACTGTAGCGTCTGGCGTTGCCAAGGCGAATGCCGATATCATCCAAATTTCGGGTGGTGACGGTGGTACAGGTGCTTCTCCGTTGTCTTCTATCAAGCACTGCGGTGGCCCAGTCGAGCTTGGTCTCGTTGAATCTCACAGAACGTTGGTTGAGAACGGTTTGAGAGAGCGCGTTGTTTTGAGAGCAGATGGCGGTTGCCGATCTGGGCTCGATGTCATGCAATGGGCGTTGATGGGTGCGGATGAATTTGGCTTTGGTACCGTTGCTATGATTGCAACCGGTTGCGTCATGGCGAGAATTTGCCACACGAACAACTGCCCGGTTGGCGTTGCGACCCAAAGAGAAGAATTGAGAGCGAGATTCCCGGGCGCGCCGAGTGACTTGGTGAACTTTTTCATCTTTGCGGCTGAAGAAGTGCGCGTCATCCTCGCCGAAATGGGCTACAAGTCTCTCGACGAAGTCATTGGCAGAAACGATTTGCTTAAACAAAAAGAACAAAATGATCCGAAGACGAACCACTTGGACTTGTCTCTCTTGACTACTTCCTCCGGAAAGGCTGGTTCGTCCAAGGCGAGAATCAACCAAAAAGTCCACGATGACGGCGAATTGCTCGATGATATTTTGCTCGCCGATGCCGGCGTCAAGAAATGCATCGAAACGCAAGGTACGCACACGGTTTCGTCCAAGATTGTCAACGTAGACCGCGCCGCTATGGCGAGAATCGCTGGTAACATTGCTTCCAAGTACGGCGACGATGGGTTCAAGGGCAAGTTGACGATCAAGTTAGAAGGCGCTGGTGGTCAATCCTTCGGTGCGTTTGTCGTCGGTGGCATGGACGTCCAACTTGTCGGTGAAGCGAACGATTACGTTTGCAAGTCGATCAGTGGTGGTACCGTGTCGATTATGCCGCCGCCAGGTGCTGGATTCAAGGCTGAAGATTCCACCATTGCCGGTAACACCTGCTTGTATGGTGCTACGGGCGGTAAGATCTTCATCAATGGTAGAGCTGGCGAACGATTTGCCGTGAGAAATTCCTTGGGGCAAACTGTCGTTGAAGGATGCGGCGATCACGCTTGCGAGTACATGACTGGCGGTGTGGTTGTCTGCTTAGGTAGAGTTGGTAGAAACGTTGGCGCCGGCATGACTGGTGGCATCGGTTATTTTCTCGACGAAGACAACACGTTTGAGTCGAAGGTGAACGGTGAGATCGTCGTCATGCAACGCATTTCCACCGAAGCTGGTGAGAAGCAATGCAAAGACTTGATCTCTGAACACGTTGAGAAGACGGGTTCCCCGAAGGGCAAGGCCATCTTAGCGGATTGGGCGAACATGAAGGAGCAATTCTGGCAAATCGTTCCGCCGTCTGAGGCGCAAACGCCGGAAGCCTGCAACGCGGAAGTCGGTGCCGTTCAAGTCGCCAGATAAGCAGCAGCATAATCAATTCCTATTGGCCATGAATACTATATACTAAGAACAATTGAAATAAAATAAACAAATCCATCAAAACAAAAACTCTATATGTATATCTTTCTCCGTTTTCCTCTCTGCGTTTCTTTTCGTTTTCACGGGTGTTGGTGTATCTCTCTTTCTCACTTGCGCGCATATTTTTGGTTATTTATTCACATAAATAATCTTATTTTTATCATTCTCATTGTTTGTTACACATTCAAAGGGCTCTCCGCTTTGTACGCCACCGCAGCCTCCACCGAATGCACTTTCGTCGAGAAGCTTCGTAACTTGACGGTCTCGGCGTTGCGGATAAATCTCGGGTCGCTCTCCTCCCACTCTTGCGGCGTCTCTGAATCCTTATTCGTGTACACGATCAAATCAAACGAACACTCATCTTCCAGTAACGGTAAGAACGTCACCGATGCCGCTATTTGACGCATAATCGCCGCTATTTCGTTCGTGATGTCCTGTTTCGATTTTTCGTATTTTTTGTTCTTTTCTCCTCCTTTTCCTCCTTCTGTTGGTTTCACGTTTTCCTCGTTTTCTTCCAATCCAATCTCCGAATCCGTTTCTATATCAAACACCCATCTCTCCACGGTCTCTCTCGTTCTCACCGAACTGATCACCAAAACTAACTTCTCCAATTTCTTCTCGATCAGCCACTCGTTGATTTGATCTAAAACCGACACCAGATAGTTTTTAATCTCCTCGTCCGAACTCACGAGCATGCCTAAACCGTATTTTTTCTTCACCTCGAACGTGGACGGTGGGTATAAACCTCGCTGGTATAAGATGGAATTGACCGCGTAGCCGAAAAATTCAGTCACGATTTCCGTGCTCCCGCGTAAGGTGATGTTTTGCGAGAGCTTTGGAATCTGCATCTGTGTTTGTTGTTGCTGCATTGTTGCGCAGAGTGATGCTAATAAATGCGGATTTTTGAACTTTTTTTCTCCCTTGCTTGTTTCCCCTCATTTCGTATAGGGAAAATGCAGAGAGAAAATGAG
>Ga0181598_1002912_pt1 | contig 15166 bp, 12 predicted proteins | sample 041ome_4_FD_153295 | JGI IMG/M metagenome (GOLD analysis project Ga0181598, IMG submission 153295) | Coastal salt marsh microbial communities from the Groves Creek Marsh, Skidaway Island, Georgia - 041404US metaG (spades assembly) | ecosystem: Environmental > Aquatic > Marine > Intertidal zone >... | reverse complement strand
TACTTAACTGATCAAGAGTTAAAAACTATAGCATCTTATTGGAATGTAAAGTTTTAAAAATTAGCAAACTTAAAGTTATCATTTTTGAATTTAAAGCGCCATTGCCTTTTTATAAAACGCTTCAGTGACTCGGAACCAATAACCGTTTTCTTCATGTAAACTGCCATCCCCTTTTCCATTGATTGAGTGGAATTTTTCCAAATGGGCTTTAAAAGCGCTTAGATCTTCAATTTTATAATACTTACCGTAGTCGTCTTTTGTAATGTTCATCGTAAGTTTAGATTAGAAATTATAACTCCATATATTCTACAATAATTTGTCCGAGGTTCCAGCTTGGGATGTAATAGGTATAAGGGGAATGGGTTAGGATTTCATCGAATATACGCTGTTGCAATACGGTAGAATTGCCCGTGATGATGGTTAACGAAAAAGAGCCTTTTTGCTCTAGTTCCGCTAAACTGGCGTGCACTTTTTCAAGAGCCTCCTTATGTCGAATCAAATGAAGATCTAGTGATTTTATGGAGTCAGATTTTAGTTAGAATACCGCTTTAATTGTTTCTCGAAGAAAGGTAACGCTCAATATGCATTTGATCCAAGGAATCAGAATCCCCATACTGTACCCTTAACTCACTTAGACGTTGATGCATTCTTTTTTGAACTTGCTCATAGTCTGGATTGTTGTACAAATTGGTCATTTCAGAAGGGTCTTCTTCAAGGTCATAGAGTTCCCATTCGTCTATATCGTAATAAAAATGCATCAGTTTGTAACGCTCCGTCCGAACCCCGTAATGACGTTTCACCATATGAACGGAGGGATATTCGTAGTAAGTGTAATAAATGGCATCTCTCCACATTCCGCCCTTTTGGTTGACAATAGTTCTAAATGAGGCTCCTTGCATTTCTTGGGGGATATCTACCCCTGCATAGTCTAGAAAAGTGGGTGCAAAATCTAAATTTTGAATCAATTCATCAATCACAGTTCCTGCCGGAATTTCTTTGGGATAACGCATTAATATGGGCGTTTTTAGTGATTCTTCATACATGAATCGTTTGTCAAACCAGCCGTGTTCACCGAGGTAAAAACCTTGGTCAGAGGTATATACTACTATAGTGTTTTCTGTCAACCCTTCTTGATCCAGATAGTCCAACACTTCTCCAACACCGTCATCTACAGACTGAATCGTTCTTAGGTAGTCTTTAATATAGCGGTTGAATTTCCAAAGCGCCAGCTCTTTGCCTTTTAGGTTTTGAGCTTTCATAGCTTCATTTTTAGGGGTGTAAGCGTCCAACCAAGCTTGTCTCTGTTCAGGGGAAAAGCGTTCTAATTCAAGAGCGAAACCGGTATCGTTCCCGTACGGATCGGTTCGCATTTTAAAGTCATGTCCCCATCGGGCATGGCCGCCGTTTCCATAGGCATTTTCAATTTGTTCTTCCGTTGCTGCGACAAGCATTTCTTGTGTTTTAGCGGCAGTACCTCGGTTGGAATAATCATCAAAAAAATTTGCAGGAGGGTCAAAGGTCTTGTCGTCAAAAAGGGTGAGGTATTTTTCTTCGGGTTTCCAGTTTCGGTGCGGAGCCTTTTGATGATACAACAGCAAAAAGGGTTTGTCTTGTTGGCGTTTATTTTTAAGCCAGTCCATAGCCAACGCTGTTGTAATAGAGGTTACATAGCCGTTGATGCGTTCTCTGACTCCATCAATTAGAAAGTCTGGGTTGTAGTAGTGCCCTTGGCCGGGGAGCACTGCCGAATAGTCAAATCCTTGCGGTAGACCCCTAAGGTGAATCTTACCAATCAGTGCGGTTTGATATCCCGCTTTTTGGAGGTGTTTGGCAAAGTTGTCCTGATCCCAATTAAAATCTTGGATGTTGTCTACTTTTCCGTTGACAAAACTGTGTTTTCCCGTAAGCATTACCGCCCTACTTGGGGCACAAATAGAATTGGTTACAAATCCTTTTTGAAATAAGGCGCCCTCAGTTGCAATTCGGTCGATATTGGGGGTAGTATTCAGTCCATATCCATAGGCGCTAACCGCCTGATAGGCATGATCATCCGACATGATAAACACAATATTAGGTGGAGTCTGAACTTCTTGTTGACACGAAAATAACAGGAGAACTATGCTGCCTAGAGCGCTGAGTTTTTTAAGCATGAGTTTTGGTTTTTATTAAAGGTAAAAAAAAAGGAAAAACCTTAGGAATTCTTGTACCCAAATCGTTTCAGCTGTTGTGCACTAGAACGCCAATTTTTAGATACTTTGACATAGAGTTCGAGATGAATTTTTTTGCCAAAAAACTGCTCTAATGATTTTCGAGCGCCTACACCTACCCGTTTTAAGGCACTTCCTTTATGACCGATTAGTATGCCTTTTTGTGTTTCTCTTTCGACCAACACCAAGGCGCGGATTTTTATTATTTTGGGTTCTTCCAAAAACTCTTCGGTCACTACCTCCACGGCATAGGGCACTTCCTTGCTGTAGTTTGCCAAAATTTGTTCGCGTATGGCTTCATTAACAAAAAACCGTTCGGGTTTATCGGTCAACTGATCTTTTGGAAAATAGGCTGGTGAGCTGGGAAGTTCGGAAATCAGACGTTGTAATAACTCTGGAACATAAAAACCAGTCAAGGCTGAAATAGGGATTACCTTAGCTTTAGGAAACAAAGTTTCCCAATGAGAGACGGCCTTTTCAAGGTTTTCCTGACTGATTTGGTCGATTTTATTTATTAAGATATAAAGCGGGGCTTTGGTTTTTTTGATTTTTTCAAAAAATTGTTCCTCTTTTAATTCTTTTTCTTCTGGGGTCACCATATAAAGCAAGACATCCGCATCCACAAGCGCTTCCTTTACAAAATTCATCATGGAAGTTTGCATTTCATAGGCCGGCTTGATAACCCCCGGTGTGTCTGAGAGCACCATTTGAAAATCTTCCCCATTCACTATGCCCAAAATACGATGCCGAGTGGTTTGGGCCTTGTGGGTAATGATGGACAACGCTCTGCCAACCAGGGCATTCATCAAAGTTGACTTTCCTACATTGGGATTCCCAATGATGCTGACAAAGCCCGATTTATGATTTGTTAATTCCAACCCAGAATTTTTGGTAAAGGTAGTGATATTTACGGCTATACTTAGGTGATTTAATCAAGGGAAGCCTAAAGGAGTCGCTATTCCGTTTCAGTTGTTTTTATTTACTAAATACGGTAAGTAACTGTTTAGGTTGGAGTAAAATTAGTAAAGATTAAATTTGATTGAATGCGACTTAACCCCAGTGTAAGTTGAAGAAAAAGAAAAAGTAAAAACAGCGTTTGAATAAATACATAGTATGTGAAATAAGCTTCCTTTGGAAATTGAATGCCATTTTCAAATATAAGAACTTCACTATTTATATCACGGCACTCCCTTTTTTAAATTGGAAAGTATTACACCCCAACTTCGTTGCGCAAGGTGCCAATCCCTTCTATTGAAATTTCTATGCGATCTTTTAGGGCTAAGCTAAAGTCATCGGTAGGAACAATTCCCGTTCCCGTCATCAGAAAGCACCCTTTCGGGAAATCCATTTCTCTAAATAAATAGTGGGTTAATTCGGAAAAGGAACGCTTAATTTTTGACACCTCAGTATGCCCTTCAAAAACGATTTTTTCTTTTCTAAAAATCGATAATGAAATTGGAGTGGTTGGGGGAAGCGCTTGATTCGTAAGAAAAATACAGGGACCCAAGGCAGTGGATCCTGTATAACTTTTTGCCTGCGGTAAATACAACGGATTTTCACCCTCAATATCACGTGCGCTCATGTCGTTGCCCACTGTATAGCCGATTATTTTTTGGTTGGCAGTCACCTTTTTGGTTGGCAGTCACCACTAGGGTCAATTCGGGTTCCGGAACGGACCATCGACTGTCTTTTCGAATTCGCACGGTTTCGCCAGTACCGCGAACCCTTTCAGCTGTGCTTTTAAAAAAAAGTTCTGGACGATCTGCCTCGTATACTTTGTCGTAAAAGCTACTCCCGCCACTTTCTTTGGACTCTTCCATACGCGCTTTTTTACTGCGGTAATAGGTGACCCCAGATGCCCATACTTCTTGATTTTGTATAGGGGGTAGGGCCATTGCATTCAGTTCCTCTTCTGTTAGGGAAATCTGATTGGCTTCGTTAATAAAATGAGGCAACTCCTGAACTAAATGGTCATTATTGAGTAAGCTGTCCCAATCTGTTTCAGCTAAGGTATAGGCCCGATTGTTTGTAAAAACAATATTCCCTTCAGGTGTTTTAAATAATTTCATAATTTAATTTCATTGAGTTAGAATTTTTAGGTCAACAAACTAACCCCTGCCTTAAGTAACAATACCGTGGCCAAAGCGGTCAGTCCGAGCAGCAAAGTAGCCATGCTATGGAGCCTGTATCCTTGGGGTACGGTCATGTTACTGAATTGGGTAACCACCCAAAAAAAGCTGTCGTTTGCGTGTGAAATTACGGTCGCTCCCGCCCCTATAGCAACCACTACTAATGCTTTGTCAATGGTTGAGGTTAACTCCAAGGCCGCAAGCATAGGATAGACGATAGAGGCAGTAGTTACAATGGCTACTGTAGAAGATCCTTGAGCGGTTTTAATCAAAGCTGCAATCAAAAAGGGCAAAGCAATACCTAGGGGTAAGCTTGTCAGTAAGGGTTCTACACTATGATGAACCCCCGAGGCTTGAATCACCTTACCAAATGCACCCCCGGCGGCAGTTATTAAAAGTATAGTTGCTGATCCTTTAATCGCTTTACCTACCCAACCTGATTCTGAAAGCTGTTTGGAATCCCAACGTTTGGGAATACGAAGTGCCAAAAATACCCCAATCAATAAGGCGATTATGGGTGTACCAACAAATTTGATCAAAGTAACACCCGCTCCTTCTGAAACAGGAAACCCTGGAAATTGAACTACGGCTTTACAGACAATTAATACTATGGGAATCAAGATAGGAAGTATGGGAATCAAGATAGGAAGTAGCGTCCTGGTTAAGCTTGGCAAAGTGTCTTTGGAAGGAATTCCTTCTGAGGGGGTTAAGGCGTCGGGTTCAATATAGATTTTCGTTCCCATTTTTTTTGCAAAAGGAATGCCTACAACTAAGCCCATGCCGCTTGTAATTAATCCAAATAAAATAACCCAGCCCAAATCAGCCTCAATGATAGCAGCTGCAGCTATAGGTCCTGGGGTGGGAGGCACCATGGTGTGAGCAGCCGTAAGTCCTATCCCTAAAGCAATGGCGGTCCCTGCTAGGGACACCCCTAGCTTTCGGGTAAGTGCTTTATTGAGGGGGGTTAAAATCACAAAACCTGAGTCGGCAAACACGGGAATAGAGATTAAATATCCCACACAACCAATTGCCCAATGAATTCTTTTGGCTCCAAAGATTTTGACAAAAAAATCAGCAATGACATGTGCTCCACCGGATTCTTCAATAAAAGTTCCAATAATTAAGCCCGCCACGATGATCATTCCGATCGATCCCAGTGTCGCGCCAAATCCTTCTTGCAAACTTTGAATCAATTGATCGGTTGACAAGCCTGTAGCAAAACCATAGGCCAAACTTACGACCAACAACGCTACAAAGGGATGCCACTGAAATCTACTCGTTAAAAGAATAATCAAGACAATTGCCAAAAAAAGGAGTAAAAAAGAAAGCATGCTAATGTAAATCCCGATTTACTTCTGATCCGGAGCCTCCAATTAAAAATTCGAGATCGCAGCCCTGATCTGCTTGATTCACGTTTTCGATATACATTTTAGTATATCCTCTTTCCGCCTGAGGTTTGGGTGGGGTCCATGCTTTTTTTCTACGGGCTAATTCCTCATCTGAAACTTCTAAGTGTAACGAGCGCTGCATGACATCCAGAGCAATCATATCTCCATTTTGAACCAATGCCAACGTGCCACCCACGGCCGATTCTGGAGCTATATGTAAGACCACTGTTCCGTAGGCTGTACCGCTCATTCTTCCATCAGAAATGCGTACCATATCCGTAACGCCTTGCTCGAGGAGTTTTTTAGGGAGCGTCATATTGCCTACCTCGGGCATGCCGGGATACCCTACAGGGCCTACCCCTTGCAGCACCATCACACAATCTTTGTCGATGTCGAGATCAGGATCATTGATCCGTTGATGGTAGTCTTCAATAGAGTCAAATACTACCGCCCTTCCTCTGTGTTTCATCAATTCAGGACTTGCCGCACAAGGTTTGATTACGGCTCCTTGTTCACATAAATTTCCGTGTAAAACGGCAATCCCAGCTTCTTTGATAAAAGGGCTTTTCAGGTCTCCAATAACTTTTTTGTTGAGGGTTTGGGTTTGGTTAGCACTTGAAACTAAGGAGGTACCGTTTACTGTTAAAGCCGGTTTTAAATGCGATCGCATGGCTTCTATAACGGCACTCAATCCTCCGGCATAAAAAAGATCTTCCATTAAATACTCTCCCGCAGGCATTAGATTTACAATCATCGGAAGGCGACTTGCCAGCGAGTCGAAATCCTCTAAAGAAAGTTCCACCCCCAATCGGCGAGCAATAGCTAACAGATGCAAGACTACATTGGTTGACCCTCCAATGGCAGCATTTATTTTGATTGCATTTTCAAAGGCTTCGCGAGTCAGTACTTTAGAGAGTTTAAGGTCTTCTTTGACCATTTCTACAATGCGGTTTCCTGCTAGGTGGGCCATGACTTTTTTGCGGGAGTCTACCGCAGGGATGGCTGCCGCATTGGGAAGTGTAAGTCCTAGAGCTTCAACGGTACAGGCCATAGAGGAAGCAGTCCCCATGGTCATGCAATGACCGGCACTTCGGCTCATGCATGATTCGGCTTCCCGCACTTCTGCTCCAGTAACTTCTCCTTTGACCAAGGCTTCTGAGAGTTGCCAGGTCAAGGTTCCAGAGCCTACTTTTTTACCTTTCCAATAGCCGTTAAGCATGGGACCCCCAGGAACAACAATGGTGGGGAGGTCAACACTACAGGCACCCATGATTGTGGAAGGAGTTGTTTTGTCGCAACCCGTCAGTAAAACCACCCCATCTATAGGATTGGCACGGATGCTTTCCTCGGTATCCATACTGGCTAAATTTCTCCACAACATGGTTGAGGGTTTCATCAGGGTTTCTCCTAAAGACATGACAGGAAACTCCAGGGGGAATCCTCCTGCCTCATAAACCCCTCGTTTTACAATTTCTGCAAACTCTCTCAGGTGTGCATTGCAAGGAGTCAAGTCAGACCAGGTGTTACAGATACCAATTACCGGTTTGCCATTAAACATATGGTCTGGGTGTCCTTGATTTCGCATCCAAGAGCGATGTACAAAACCCATTCTGTCGTTTTCTCCAAACCAATCACTACTCCTTAATTTTTTTTCTTTCATTTACTTTTCAATTTAGCTTTTGCAAAATAACCACTGATATTGGAGTAGGTTTTAACTCCATTTTCTATACTAATGGTGAGTGTTCCTGTAATTTCTGGCCCTTCCTTAAGTGTTTTCGGGTCAATGGTTACTTTTTCTCTTGGACCTCGAGGCTTATTGACATTCCACATAAAGGCACCTTCGGCGTTCATATAGATGCGTTTGAGCGTTAGATGGAGTTTATTTCCCTCTATTTGACCTACCAAATAGTCTTGGGTGTTGACGATTTTCCTTCCCCAAGAAGACCCATGAACAATTTGCCAAATTCCTTGATCTTCCAGTACCGTTACATCGTGAAATTCTCCTGCAAAGTAGGCGTCTACTCCATGGGTGACCAGCGTTTTGTAAAAATCACTTTCTTTACCTTCTTCTAGCATCAATTGACTTGAAGACCGGGCATTGAGCGTTCCCCACAAGCCTACATGGCCTTGAACAATTTTAAATTTTGCATCTTGGTGAGCTGTGAGTGTTTGTTCAACCCAATCCAGTTGTTCTCCTGCAACTTGAATTCTCATAGAGTCATTGACCACCTCAAAGGTTTCTACCGTAATGAGTAAAAGATCTCCTTCACGAACAAAATAGGACAACCCTTTTTTATTTTCAGGTCCATTTAGTGGCATTTTAAGGTGGTCAGTGTAGGCTTTTTCAAAATGAGGAATAAGGGCTCTTTTTTCTTTAGGCCAAGGATCGTCTCCCAGTTCGTGATCTCCTATTGCGGTATAGTAAGTAAGTCCGTAGTTGTCCATTCGCCTAGCCCATCCTGAGAAATAAATAGCCCCGTTGATCGCTACACATTGTGGACTGTCCCACCATCGCCCCCCCACCATATCTCCATCGACCAGTACAAATTTTGGATTTTCACTTTGTACCTGCTTTAAAAAATAATCGATAGCCTCTTCATATTGTGGCCAGGGTTCAGGAATGTCAAAATTGAAAAAGTCGGGAAAGCTGACAAAGGTGAGGGTGCTTTCTTCAGTAGTATTTTCACAGTTGATACACAAGAATAAGGTAAAGACTGAAACCCAAAGGGTGATCATACGATGTTGAAAAGTGTCATTCTGCATGCTTCAATTTAATCATTTTTTGCTTTAAATTGAAAAAGGATAAGCCCAACTAAAACCAATAAACTTGTACTGAAAACAATGGCTAGGTAAGCATGTAAGGGAACGCCAAAGGAATACCGAGGAAAGTATTCAGAAAGGGTGATCCAAAGAAGGGAAATTACCCCTACTCCCGTTGCAATGATGGGTAGCGTATTGCTCCTTTTGGAGGTTGAGATTCCCAAAATAAAAAGGCCTAACATCCCGCCGCTAAAGATTGAAGCAAATTTCCACCAGGTGTCTAAAACCCCTTTGACATTAATCATTGCCAACGCAATGCTTATTCCTAAAACCCCAATGCAAAAGGAAACGGCATAGAGTACAGTAAGGGTCTGTGCCTCGTTTTGAGTTTTGCTGAATTTTTTATAAAAATCGATATAAAATACCGTTGCCATACTGTTAAAGCTGGTTGAGATTGTGCTCATACCAGCGGCAAAAATTGCGGCAACCAGTAGCCCTGATAAGCCTACAGGAAGAGCATTTGCAATAAAGTATGGGAAAATCTGATCTCCTTTTAAATCTGCAGGAATCGAATGCAAAGGGTTTTGATAATATACATACAAGGCCGTTCCTATAAATAAGAAAACCGCCGAGACGGGAAGGTAAAGCATCCCTCCCCAAAAAGCGGCTTTTTTGGCTTTCTTTTCATCGGGGAGTACCATATAACGCTGAATGTAATTTTGATCGATCCCAAAATTTTGAAGATTGATGAATACGCCATAAATCAAAACCACCCAAAATGTAGGGAGACTCAAGTCTGCTGAATAAGAACCCAAACTGAACTTATCTTCCGCCATTCCTAGGCTTACCAAGGTGGAAAGCCCTCCCGATGTTGAGGATGAAATAAAGAACACACAGGCTAGAGCGCCAATAATTAGTATAATTCCTTGAATGGCATCTGCCCACATAACCGCCTCGATTCCCCCCAGGACGGCATAAAGGGCAACAAAAATACCGGTGAAAAGAATTACCCAAAAAAGTTCCCACCCCAAAATGGCATTCAATGCAAGTGCCAACAAAAACAATATGGTGCCTATACGCATCAATTGGGTTAATAGATAACAACTTGCTGTATAGGTTCTTGCCCATGGACCAAACCGTTGTTCCATATACGTATAAGCAGAGGGGCTGTTAATTTTTCGGTACAGGGGTATAAAATACTTTACGGCTATTACAGCAGCAATAGGAAGCGAAAGACTGAATACAAAAGGATTCCAATTTCCACTAAAAGCACTTCCGGGTAAAGCCAAATAACTGATGCTACTTACAAAAGTGGAGAAAATGGAAAACGTAACTACCCACGGTGGGGTTTTGCCCGAACCCAAAGTAAAGCGATTTAGGCTTTTGTTTTTTTTAAAAAAAACACCTCCCAAAAAAAGAAGGCTTACCAAGTAAAGTATGAGAATGGCTGTATCGATACTTTTCATAAAAGGGCATCCAATTCTTTTTGAATTTCTACAGTCTTTTTCTCTATTGTTTTATAGAAATTTTCATCTCCGGCTTTTAGGGGAGGAACCAGTTTATTTTCGCACAATCCCATTGAAGCTGCGGCAGCTTTCATCCCTTTTAAATAGCTGTAAGATCCTCCTTCTAGGGCATAAATATCTTTGGAAATTTTCATCACGATTTGATGATAGGTATTGATCTTTTCTAGGTCTTTTTGCTTGAGTGCTTCAGACAGGGCTTTAAACAATTTGGGGAACAAATTTGAGCCACCGTTTACCCCACCGTGAAATCCTTTCTGCACCCATTCCGACAAAAATTCTTCAGGGCCAATCAAAAAATTTGATTCCTTCTTTTGGGCTAGTTCTACTAGTGCTTTGAGGTAATTGGGATCTCCAGAGCTGTCTTTACAGCCTACAATATTGGGATGTTGAATCAAAACACTGATCACTTTAGGGGGGAGGTTGAAGTGGGTACTTTTGGGATAATTGTACAAGAAGAGGGGCAGGGAACAATGGTCTGCCAAATTGAGGAAATAGTCTAAAATTTCATCTTCATTTAAATCAAAATAATAGGGTGCTAGGGCAACCACGGCAGTTGCTCCACATTGTTTTGCGTAGGTGCAAAGGGCAACGCTTTGTTCAAAAGAAGTATCTCCTATACCCACCAGCAAAGGAATCTCTGTACCGTCTAAGCGTGCTGCGCTCAGTCGAATTAATTCTTGTTTGGTTTCAAGACTCAAACTGCTCGCTTCTCCAGTAGTTCCCAAAATAAAAATACCGTCAATTTCTCCGTCAATAAGGTGGTCAATTAGCCGTTTCGTGGAAGGAATATCCAAGGAGAAATCTTCTCGTATGGGAGTGATCATAGGGCATACAGTACCCTCAAAAAATAAATTTTTACTCATCCTACTTAATTGCTAAGGTTAGGTGTTTGATGTTTTTTCTTTGGTAGGTATAAGTAATGTGGATGTTGTCATCTTCATCTTGAATGATGGCGGGATAACTGTATTCACCTTTGGTTTGATCTTCAAGAACATAGACGTCTTCCCAAGTGTTTCCGTCCTCTGAGTAGGCAATGTTTAATTTTGATCGGTCGTCTTTACCGTTGATTAAAGGATTGTAAACTAACAAATGAGTGCCATTGGTTAAGGTCAAGGCATCGGTACCTGAATTGGGGTTGGGCAAAGAGGTTTTACTGATAGCACTCCAGGTGTTTCCTCCGTCGTAAGAAAACGATTGCATGATGGCGTCGTTACGACTTCTGCATAAAATCTGAAGACTGTCCTGAGAATGAACCAAGATGCTGGGCTGTATGACGTCATAGGGGGTTTCAGGATCTATAGGAATTTTTACCCAATGCTTTCCCCCGTCTATACTTTTTTCAATATGTACTTTCCAAGAAAGACCTTCAGTGGTTCGAGTTTCTGTACTAGAAGGCGATAAGAGGGTACCATTAGCCAAGGTTACCGGCTTATTTTTTATGGGACCCAGTATGCCCTCTGGGAGTCTCTGCGGAGGCCCCCATGTATGTCCGTTGTCCAGGGAAACTTTATACATCCCCCACCACGCTCTGGGCGAGGGTCCTGTTTTGTAAAACAGGACCAGTTCTGTTGGAGCGGTTTTATACAGTACAGGATTCCAATTCGGATATACGATCCCGTTTGCTGAAGCCCCAGTGGCCACTCGTGTTGGTTCTTGCCAGCTGTTGTTTTCATATCTCGACAGCCAAATGGCTACATCCTTATTTCCTTCTCTCGTACCACCAAAAGCTGCTGCCAAAAAGCTGTTGTCAGAGAGTTCAACCAAGGTAGAAGCATGACATTGTTTGAAAGGCGGAATGGAGTAAAGAAAAGTCTCATTTATTTTTTCAACGGAAATCTGTCCGAAGACGGATGTAACCATTACTAAAAAAAGGAAAGGGAGTGCGCTTACTTTCATGATGGCTAACTAGAAAAATTGTTGTTTTATGGATTAATAGGTCGTTACAATGTACCCTTTTTCTTCACTAAAGATTCGTTCACATAAATTTTATTGGACAAAATCTTAAAGTACTGCTGAAAGCGGACCGGTACTATCCGAAAAACGTACCGTTTCAATGTCTAATTTATTCAACATACTCACGAATAGGTTGGACAAGCGTTCTTTCTTTTCGTCGAAATGGGTATAGGCTCCGTGCTCCACACCAAGATTGGAACCTCCAGCCAATATCAGCGGACAATTTCTCGCATTATGTGTGGTACTACAAGCGCTTCCATAAAGAATTAAAGTATTGTCTAAGAGCGGCCCATATACATCGGTAGTGTTTTTCATCTTGTCTAGGAAGTAATTAAACTGTTGGGCATACCAACGGTCCAGTCGCCCCCAATTTTCCCAATGACCAGTGGCTCTGTCGTGTGATATCGTGTGATGCCCTTGAAGGCCTAAGGCTATTTTAGGGAAATTATCACCAAAGCCCATACCGTCTTCACGGGCCATCATATAACTCATCACTCGGGTGATATCGGTTTGAAAACCAAGAACCATAATGTCCATCATGGATCGTACATAGTCTTCTGGAGCAGTTGTAGGGTCGATATCCAAATCGATCAAGCTGGCATCAAAATTTTGTAGTGGAACATCCAGCCATTTTTCATTTCTGCTCAATTGCTTTTCAACTTCGTTTAACGAACTTAAATATTCATCGAGTTTTACTTTATCGTTTGCTCCTAAGCGTCTTTTAAACCCTTTACTGTCCTCAAGTACTAGATCTACAATCTTTTTTCCCTGGTTTAGACTTTTTCTTCGCTCTTGGGTAGTATCTCCTCCATTGGGTGAAAAATACCGCTCAAAGAGTTCCCGTTGTCGGTGTTCTGAGGGAATGGGTTTTCCAGAAGAATTAAAGGACAAGGTTGAGGTTCTTGACTTGTATCCCACTCCACCATCTGTAGATAAGGTCAAGGATTTAAAACGGGTGTATTTGCTTAATTTTTCCGCGGCTACTTGGTCTACCGAAATGCTGTTTTTGTATTCTCCTCTGAGGTCACCCCCGGTCAGAAAAGAATCTCCTGCCATATGCCCCAAAACAGTTCGACTGAAAGGGTGGCTCAATCCTCCTAAAATAGACAGGTCTTTTCGGTGTCCTTTGAGGGGATCTAAGCTGTGGGTTAGTTGGTATTCTTTTCCTTCTCCTAAGGGAAACCAATTCCATTTTTTATAATAGGGACTGTCTTTTGGAGGCATGGCAACTCCATTGGGAAAGTACAGAAAACAAAGACGTTTGGGAGGAAGTGGCTCGGTCAATTTTGAGAAACTGGTCATGGCCATACCCTCAAGGTAAGGGAGCATACAGCTTACCCCTAATCCTCTAAGAAAGCTACGTCTGTCTAAATGCCAAGATTTTTTATTCATTACTAGAATATTTTTTCAAACCAACTGGGCTCTTTTTTACTAAAGGAGGGGCTGAGTATGATTTGCTCAAGTACCGTTCTAAAACGATAATCGTCCGCAATTACTTCTTCTACAATATACTTAATTTCTTTTTCATCCTCAAAACCAATGTCTCTTCCTAGCGCATAGGCAAAAAGATTTTCTACCAGCGCTTTCGTAAAATTATCTTTTTTCAATTTTAGAATATAGTCTTTTATCCCAGCGATTCCTTCAATTTTTGTTCCATCGGGCAGTTCAGATTTTGAGTCGATTGGTTTATCCTTTGCCATCAACTGATACCTTCCTACGGCATCATAGTTTTCAAAGACCACTCCATAAGGGTCTATTTTCTGATGACAATCCATACAGGAGGCCTTATTTCTATGCAGAAATAACTGCTCTTTTAAAGTGAGTTGTTCAAAGCCGGGTGTATCGGGATCCAATTGAGGAACATTGGGGGGAGGGGGAGGGGGGTGTTCACCCAATATCTTTTCTTTTAACCAAACTGCGCGTTTGATGGTATGGGCCTGAACCCCATCGGAATGTCCGGTTAAAAAAGATCCCTGAGAGAGCAAACCTCCTCGGTTTTCGTTTGCTTTGAGTTGAACTGCTCGAAATTCATTTCCCTTTACTCCGTCTATGCCGTAGAACTCTGCAAGATTTTGATTTAAAATTGCAAAATCTGAATCAATAAAATTGAGTATGCTTAAATCCTCTTCTAAGACATAATTAATGAATGCATAGGTTTCCTTGAGCATATCTTCTTTTACAAAACGGGTATAGTCCTCGTATTTTTGAACATTGACGTCCATGGTTTCATGACGATCTAGGCGAAGCCATTCGTAACTGAACGACTGTATCATTTCTTTGATTCTAGGACTTTCGATCATGCGATCAATTTGGTCCTCCAAGTTGTTTGTCAACCTGCCTTTTGAAGCCAATTCAAGTAAAGTGTCATCGGGGGAAGAGTTCCACAGAAAATAGGATAATTGAGACGCTAAATAGTATTGATCTATTGTGGCGTTGGGATCGATTTTTTCAGGTTCAGCGATATAAATGAAATTTGGAGAGCACAATACAGCAACCAAGACTTCTTTAATGCCGTCTTCAAAGCGCTCAAAATCCCCCCGTATAAGCTTCCAAAAATTCATATACCGTTCCAATTCTGAGGGATCAATTTGTCTTCTAAACGCCCGTTTCATAAAACGCCCAATGACTTCTTCAGCATAGCGTTCTGGAATCGATTTATTGGGTGATTCAAAGAAAATAGCAGTATGACTTTTGGGAGGCCAAACGGGAAAGTAGGGCGCTTCAAATTCCACAGCTTTTACCAGTAAAGGGGGGCCTCTGAGGCTGCTTTCTTTGACGAGATAATTGTTCCAAAGGCCTACGGTCAGTATATTCGCTAGCTCACCACTCACTTCATCGCTGCCGAAAGGAATGGGAAAATTTTCTAACCTTCCTGTAAATTCGAAGGTTTGAAAGGTACCGGCCTCAGCGGTAATTTCTTGAGAGGTTCCAAAGGTCTCGTAGTCCATTCCGTCATCCGTCCTTGAGCCAATAAAAACTTGAATAGAAGGATTTTCAGAGGCAAATTTTTGATCGTCTTGTTCGGCTTCCCTTTGCAAGATCTTTGGAAGGGGATCGTCTTCCGGGAGCGGAGTAAAGACCAACTCGCTAAAACCAACAAAAAATTTACCACCTATGGAAGCTTTGTGTTCCCCTGCGGTTAAATAGGCTAAAGTAAGGGGCGTTCTCAGTTCTTCTGCAGCACTTGAGGAAGGGTTTAAGTT
>Ga0181598_1002909_pt1 | contig 15184 bp, 15 predicted proteins | sample 041ome_4_FD_153295 | JGI IMG/M metagenome (GOLD analysis project Ga0181598, IMG submission 153295) | Coastal salt marsh microbial communities from the Groves Creek Marsh, Skidaway Island, Georgia - 041404US metaG (spades assembly) | ecosystem: Environmental > Aquatic > Marine > Intertidal zone >... | reverse complement strand
CACAAACCGACCCCAACTTCGCCAACTACCTCTACGATGCGGATCGTCGCGTACTGCAACTGCTCGACTTTGGCGCCACACGCGTTATCCCAGATGCGCTACAGCAAGCACTCAAACAGCTGCTTACGGCCTGTTTAGACAACAACCAACAAGCCATCCATCACAGCGCCTGCCTGGTGGGTTATCTCGACAGTACTGATCCAGAACCCTATGCATATGCGATTAGTCAAATGATCGAATTGGCAACCTCACCACTGCGAATGGCAGAAATCGTGAATTTCCGTCAGCTTCAAATCGCGGATGAACTCCAAGAATTAGTTGTAGACCTTCGCTTAAAACAAAAGTTTTATCGCTTACCACCCACCGATGTATTGTTCTTGCACCGTAAGTTAGGCGGTCTGTATCTGACGTTACAAAAGATCAATGCCGATTTGCCGGTAAGACCGATCGTTAGTCCTTTTGCTAACGCTGCTTAGCTAACCAACGATCTAATTGATTCGCAAACGCCTGCTTATCGTTAGCATTGAGTGCAGCAGGGCCGCCTGATTGAATACCACTGCTACGCATAGTTTCCATAAAGTCACGAATATTCAGTCGGCCTTTGATGTTTTCAGCGGTAAATAACTCACCACGCGGGCTAAGCGCCAAACCACCCTTGGTGATGATTTCATCGGCCAAAGGAATATCACTGGTAATCACCAGATCACCTGCCGCACTGCGCTGAACGATCTCGTTATCTGCGACATCAAAACCGGATGGCACCTGAACACTTGAGATGTATTTCGAGTGAGGTACTGATAACGCCTGATTGGCCACTAAAGTTAGCTGCGTTTGTGTACGTACAGCCGCTTTATAAAGCAGCTCTTTTATGACCACTGGACACGCATCGGCATCCACCCAGATCTGCGCCATAGATTAGCCTGGAGGCCAAGTGAGTTGACGACCCGCCAACACATGCAGATGCACGTGATACACCGTCTGCCCACCATCACCATTACAGTTCATTACCGCACGGTAACCAGCCTCATCAAAGCCCAACTCTTTAGCTAAGGTTGCAGCCGCAGTATACAAACGCCCCATAATCGCTTCGTTACCCTGATCCACATCATTAATCGTAGCGATATGTTGCTTAGGAATTAATAAGTAATGATGTGGGGCTTGCGGATTAAGGTCACGAAAACCAATCACAAGATCGTCTTCATAAACCTTGTCGGATGGAATATCTCCGCTAACAATTTTGCAAAAAATACAGTCACTCATTGCGATCACCTATTTATTAATTATTTTCTGCCTACCCGCAAATGCATGCGCCAAGGTGCCACTGTCGACATACTCCAACTCGCCGCCAAGCGGTACACCATGCGCAATACGCGAAATATTATCCACTGCGACCTCTGCCATCTCACTGATGTAATGCGCGGTCGCTTCGCCTTCTACCGTGGTCGTCATCGCTAAGATCAATTCGTTGATCTCGCCGCTTTTCAAACGCTCACGCAATTGATCCAAACCTAATTCTTTAGGCCCTATGCCATCAAGTGGCGACAAACGACCACCAAGCACGTAATACAAACCCCGAAAGTCAGTAGCTTGTTCAATCGCCATCACATCCATGGGGTTCTCAACCACGCATAAAGCACCATTCGCACGCTCAGGACGTGAGCAGAGTTTGCAGATTTCTTTTTCGGTGAGTGTTCGGCAGATTTTGCAATGACCAATTTGCTCCATGGCATCGGCAAGCACAATAGATAAACGTCGACCGCCTTCACGGTTACGCTCTAACAAGTGAAATGCCATACGTTGCGCAGACTTCGGCCCAACACCGGGCAAACAACGCAGTGCATCGATCAGTTGCGACAGTAGCGAAGCGTCGCTCATTAGAACGGTAGCTTCATACCAGGTGGTAAGTTAATACCGGCGGTCACGCCAGCCATTTGTTCTTTGCTATGCGCTTCAAGCTTATGCACGGCATCATTCATTGCAGCGGCGACGAGATCTTCGAGCATCTCTTTATCATCAAGCACCGAGTCATCAATCTGCACACGACGTACTTCGTGTTTACCATTAAGTGTGACGCTAACCAAGCCGCCACCTGACTCACCGGTGATCTCAGCTTTTGCGAGTTCTTCTTGCGCCTTCTGCAGATCGGCCTGCATCTTTTGCGCTTGTTTCATTAAGTTACCAATTCCACCTTTCATCTTTTTACATCTCTCGGTTGGTTATTTCGGCTCGATGGCACGGATAGAACCCGCGACCACTTCAGCATCAAAGGTTTCTTGAAGGCCACGCACAAACGGATCATTCAAGACATCATGTTCAGCTTGTTGTTGACGATTTTCTGCCGCCACTTGTGCACGCTCAGCAGGTGTATCACTTGCCTGTCCACTTTGCAGTTTTAAATTGAGGTTATTACCCGCAAACCGTTGCAGTGCTTCGAGCAAACGCTTTTCTGCAGCTGAACCCATCATACTGGCAAAACTCTCAGCTACCGACAGGGTCAAGACGTTTCCGTCTTGAGCAACTGGTATACAGTTCGCGGCTAGCTGTGCTGCCATGCCGTTGATCTCGAGTCGCGGCAGCACTTTATGCCAGTCCATCAAATCAACTCTTGTTTGTGGCGCCGCTACAGCTGTTGCTGCCGGTATTGCCTCTTCTTTTGGCTGAACAGGCTTAATGGCTTCGACAGGTTTAGCTGCGGCAACTTGTGACTCTAGTTCTGATTCGGGCTTAGCAATCGATTCCGGGGCTGCAGGCTTTTTTTCCGGGGCAGCTTTTGGCGTTGTCGCCTCACTCACTGCCCCTGGGCGAAAAGCCATCATCCTCAGCAGGACCATCTCAAAACCGCTTTGCATGTCCGGCGCGAGCGTGATGTCACGCTGACCGACTAAGCCGATCTGGTAATACAGCTGAATATCTTCTGGGGTTAACTGATCCGCTAACGACTGCAAGGTATTAGCTTCACCCCACCCTGACTGCCACGCATCTGGCGCATGCTTAAGTAGACTTAAACGATGCAATAAGGTTAGCAAGTCTTTTAACAAGGCTGAGAAATCGGGTGCCGCTTGCGCGAGTGCTTGAATCGATTGCACAACCGCATGACCATCACCGGCATGCACATCAGCCAGCATCTTTGGCAGCTCATCGGCTGCAACTACACCAAGCATGTCGCGCACCGGCTCAAGCTGCACCGTGCCACCACCAAAAGCGATCGCTTGATCAAGCAAACTGAGACCATCACGCATACTGCCATCCGCAGCACGCGCAATCAGATAGAGGGCTTCGTTATCAGCCTGGATGTTCTCCGCAGCTAAGATGTGTTCAAACTGTTTTTCGATTTGCTCAATAGGCAAACGGTTCAAACCAAACTGCAAACAACGCGACAACACAGTAACCGGTACTTTTTGTGGATCAGTCGTTGCCAGTAAAAACTTAACGTGTGGCGGTGGTTCTTCGAGCGTTTTTAACAGCGCGTTAAAACTGTGGTTCGAGAACATGTGCACCTCGTCGATCAGGTACACCTTATAGCGACCACGCACTGGAGCATACGGCACGTTATCGAGTAGCTCACGGGTGTCATCAACACCGGTTTTTGATGCTGCATCGACCTCGATCAAATCGACAAAGCGACCTTCATCGACCTCACGACACACACTGCACTCACCACATGGCTGTGAACCGACACCGGTTTCGCAGTTGAGTGATTTTGACAAGATACGCGCAATGGTGGTTTTGCCCACACCACGGGTTCCGGTAAACAGATATGCGTGGTGCAACCGATCGTTATCCAGCGCATTACTCAGCGCACGAACAACGTGTTCTTGACCGACCAGTTCCGAGAAGGTTTTTGGACGCCAGCGACGCGCCAACACCTGATAAGACATGTTGTGCCTTCTTATTATTTAAGTAAGAGCAGAGTCTACCTGAATCGGCATTTGGAATGGAGCGGCGACCCTGCCAGCGATTCCCGGCGCACGAGTCAGCTGCTGTGGCTGCTCCCTTCCGGGCCTGACCAGATTCACAACCTATCGTCGCGGGAGACCAACAGGGTCACCATAGAAGCGGCGCATTATGCCAGAAGGACTAGCGCTCGTCAGAATTAGGCTAAAAGTTTATGCCAGCGCAAAAACTGCTGATTCCATCGCTCTTTTTTCCCTGTTAGTCTCAAAGACATAAAAATAATGTGTGGCGAATCTTCGACCACACGCTCGAGGGGATAAATGGAGCAACTTGTCTTATTACTGCCGGTAATACCTATTATCTCGGCATTAATGACCCAATTACTCAGCAGCTCGATGGGACGCCGTGTCTCTCGAATCAGCGTAATTGGCGGCACACTCACTTTTGCACTTGCTTCAACCTTGTTGCTGATGGTGCTCATGAATTACCCCGTCGCACACTATTCTTTTGGTGAGACATGGGGGTCACTCTATTTTGACCCTCTAGCGGTACTGATGAGCACAGTGATCGCCGCCATCAGTCTTTTAGTTCGTATCTATTCGGTTCGCTACATGGCCGAGGAATACGGCTATGGCCGGTTCTTTGTCCTGCTGGACGTGATGTCCGCTTCCCTAATTTTAATGGTGGCTGCCGCCGACATGATCACTCTGCTAGTGGCATGGCATCTCATTGGCGTATTTTTGTATTTTCTTCTCGGACACGAGACGCGCAGCTTCTCTGCTTTCCGCTATGGCTTTTGGACTTTCATCACCTATCGCTTTGGCGACCTTCCCTTGGTTCTTGCCGCAGCCGTTCTATTCCACACCTTTGATAGCTGGTCTCTACCCGAGATTTTCGCTGCAATTGAAGCCAACCCTGATGTCACCACCTTCTTTGGCTTTCGCGTTGTCGAGGTCGTTGGCAGCTTAATTGCGGTCTCTGCTTTTGCGCGATCGGCACAATTTTTGGTGCACACCTGGCTGCCATACACCATGGAAGGCCCAACACCCGTATCTGCATTGATGCATGCCGGCATCGTTAACGCGGGCGGCATCCTATTAAACCGCTTTGCACCGCTCTACCTGCAAACCGATAGCGTGTTGCACTGGGTATTTTTGGTGGGATTAATCACTGCTGTCATTGGCTCAATTTTGATGCTGGCACAAAGCGATATTAAGAAAGCGCTTGGCTACTCAACAATGGGCCAGATGGGCTTTATGATCATGGAATGCGGCGTTGGCGCCTTCTCATTGGCCATCTTCCACTTGATTGCGCACGGACTATTTAAGGGCACCTTGTTCTTAAGTGCTGGCAGCGTGATCAATCAAGCACGTAAGCATGATGGCATCCCTAAAGACGAGCTCTATCAATTCATTGTTGAACGACGCCCTACTCGAAAGAACTTCCCTTGGTTAGCGATGGCAATATTGACCATTATTGTTCCCGCCTTTGTTTTATTTAGCTCACACTTTGCGGTTACCCCCGATTTATTTGAAAAACAAGGCGCGATCATTTTGCTGTTCTTTGGTTGGGTCACTGGTGCGCAGGTTTTATTTTCGACCTATCAGATGGAAACACATCACCCGTGGCGCTTATTGCTATTAGTCATGACGACTTTTGTTGTCGTGGTCTTGGGCTACACCTACATTAGTCATGCGTTTGACGTCTTCCTGTTCCCTGATACTGCGTTTGCGCATCAACTCTATGTTGCAGCGGGTACAGACACCCTGTTGTTCAATCTTGCTGCGATTAGCATCGCACTTTTGATCGTAGCGAGCTGGCTACGTACCTACTGGAAAGAAAGCCATTTTGTACATGATGTCGTCACAAGACATTGGGCACGTAATTTCTATGCCATTGTGTCACGCGAGTTCCATGTGTCGGATGTATACAAGCATCTATCGCAATGGGCGATTAACTTATCGGGCCGTATCAACATGTGGTTACGTTGGGGTTAAGCATGGAATGGCATTGGTTACTGATTGGGCTCTTCTTTCCACTCTTCCCGCTGAGCATTGGCTTTAATGCGCTATTAAATGCAGCCAAAGCACCTTGGCTTAAAGTCATCCTGCTGTTGATTTGGCCTCAAATTGGTATTGCTCTGATCATTCAGCATCAAGCAACGATTCCTGAATGGCTGCAGTATTGGGGACTCTTGTCCTCGGGTCTTTATGCCTTCCGAATGCTGGCTATGCGCGAGGTGAACATTTGGATTGGTTATCTTGCCACTTCATCTTGGGCGCTATTATGGATTCTCGCATTCGATCAGTTATCCGAGCATCAGTTACAAATCTTTGCTTTTGGCTTTAGCTTGCCCTTAGCCATCATGGCACTCATCTCTGGCGAGATAGCTAAGCGTTATGGCGCAGCTTATACCGGACTCTATGGCGGCTTAGCGATTGCCAATCCACGCTTAACAGGTGTGTTAGTGGTGAGTGTATTTGCTGCCATTGCAACACCGATCTTTCCAACCTTTTTTGCCATGTTGCACACACTGGTATTGTCACAACCCTTACCCTCAATTTGGCTAGTGATGATCTGGGGCACCTGGAGCTGGTGTGCCGCTCGATTACTACAAGGTCTTATCGTTGGGCCTGCAAACTTGCCATACCCTCGCGATTTGTCTGTTGGTATGACATGGGCAATGTCATTACTCCTGGGCGCTCTCGCCATCCTCGGATTAATCTATACCGGTAACTTGTCATGAGCATTCCATTAGGTCGACGCTTAAGTATCCGAAGCAGCATTCACGTTGCTGCTGAGCCTATCCCCTATTTCTGGCCGATGCGTACCTTTATTCATCACAACCCTTTGCACGGTCTAGAGCATTTACCATTTGAAGAAGCACTTAAGCTCGGCGCTGAACTATTCCATGGCAGAACCTTCCTGCAGCGACCTGTATACCAAGAGTATTTAAAACAAGGCAAAGTTGAACGCGAGACTCTCAATATCGGTATCAGCAAATTTCTTGCCGATAAGCCAGCCATTGGCTCTCTTGATTTGATGAACCTTATCAATACCTTGATGAGTGAGCGTGGTGAGAAACTGATCAAGCCTTGCAGCATTGCAACACCGTCCAATGTCTATGCTGCCCTGCACGGAGAGATCAGCAAGGTTGATCCCGAGACCATTATCAACACAGTTCGCGATGAACTCGAAGATGAATTACTAGGAGACCACCCGCTTTATGAGGCGGTGGACAGCCTATATGGCACCCACATTGGTGTTGATCTCGACGAACTCGTCACGAAAGTCTGCTTGGATTTCTTTGATGAGGGCCAATCTGTTTGGGACTTACCTAATCGGGAAAAAGGCCTATTTAATGCATGGCGAGATCAAGCAAAACGCAACCTTCCTTTCTTTATGCGTGGCCTACATGTTGCCGACATACTGGACCAAGATGCATCGCCTGAAGGCGTGATTTCTTATGTGTTAGATGAGCTGGGCATTCCTCAGGACCTTTGGATTAACTACCTAACAAAGGAGATGACACGCTTACACGGCTGGGCGGGGTTTATTCGCTGGCGTTTCAGCGCTAAGACTTACCACTGGCAGCAAGCCTTTCCTGCCGACATGGTGGACTTTGTCGCAATTCGCATGACACTGGGTTTAGCCATGATGCGCGAAGCCAATCAAAAGGGTTTTGCTACGACGACCCGTATGATTCGTGACGCCATTCAGCAACGAACACAGGAAATGTATCTGCGCTACGAGCTTAATGGCAAGCGCGTCGCGCCCGAACTTGCTCACTCTATTGATACAGCGCTGATGCGTGGCAAAACACACCTGATTGAAAATGCCTTTAGTGACTACGTACAACAAAAGCTCCAAAGTGAAGCCGATTCGCAAGCCCAACGATTGAAAGACCTGTTTGCTTTATTAGGTCAGGAAGAAGCTTTATTAGCATTAACACCTGATGAGTTAACTGAGCTTTTGCAACTACTCAAAGCCTTCGAAGCGCACGAAGGGATGATCTGGCTGCGCTCATTAGAAATGCACGCGGTTGAGGACTTCCTCGCAGGGATTAATCTACAACCATCTTCACCCGATAAGAAACGTCCTTTTGCTCAAGCGATGTTTTGTATCGATACACGATCGGAACGTATTCGGCGCCAGCTTGAGAATGTGGGTGATTATCAAACCTTTGGTATCGCAGGCTTCTTCGGCGTGCCTGTAAGCTATATGGAATTGGGAAAAGGGAGTGAGATGCATCTCTGCCCGGTGATCCTCACCCCTAAAAATCTAGTGCCTGAAATTACTGCCATCACCGAGCTGGACGAACCGGCGATCGAGGTGTTGAAGCATGTTATGCACGATTTGAAAGAATCAACTTTGACGCCCTTTGTTACCGTTGAAGCCATTGGCTTGCTATTTGGTTTTGACATGATTGGCAAAACTATCGCTCCTCGTGCTTATCACAAGCTACGAAAATTAATTGAGCCAGAGAAACGTACCGGGCGACTACTCGTTGATAAACTTTCTCGTGATCAAGCAGACTCGATTGTCCGCGCTGTTCAACGCGTAGTAATCATGAATGCGGTAGAGCATGAGCTCAACATTCCTCGCGAACGCATCACTGACGCCGTTGTTAGAGAACTACGTGAAGCCTCTTTAGGACATGAGCCTTTAAGTGAAGATGCGTATCGTGAACTTCATCTCGACGAAAACACTGCAAGTCAATTTATTCAACGCCTTAATCAAACCTACAAAATAAGCACTTCAGATGCTCATCAACAGCTCGAACGTTTGGGACGCATAGGCTTCACGATTGATGAGCAAGTTAATTATGTGAGCACCGCATTGCATGCAATCGGTATGACAAAACAGTTTTCGCGCTTTGTCTTGGTTTGCGGTCACGGCAGTTTGTCTGATAATAACCCCTATGAATCAGCACTCGATTGCGGTGCATGCGGTGGTAACCATGGTTTGATTAGTGCAAAAGTATTAGCGCAAATGGCCAACAAACCACATGTTCGTCGCGCACTAAGTCGTAATGGCATCGATATACCTGATGACACATGGTTCATGCCTGCCATGCATAACACCACCACCGATGAGATCACGCTACACAACATTGATTTAGTGCCCCCATCTCACTTGGTCTACCTAGATCGATTACAGAGTGGCCTCACTTCAGCTTCACGCTTGTGTGCCGCTGAGCGTATACCAACTCTTGAACTAGACCCGGCTACCCTGACTGACCCCACACGAGCTGCAAAAATCGCATATCGCAACTCAATGGACTGGTCACAAGTCCGCCCTGAATGGGGCTTATCAAAGAATGTATATTTTGTGATCGGGCGTCGCGAGCTAACTCAACATAACTCACTTCAGGGGCGCGCCTTCTTACATTCCTACGATTATCGCGTTGATCCAAAGCGTCGATTGCTCGATACCATCCTGACTGGCCCGCTAGTGGTTGGCCAATGGATTAACATGGAGCACTACTTCTCTGTGGTTGATAACGATCGGTTTGGTAGTGGTAGTAAGGTGAACCACAATGTGGCCTGTCGCTTGGGCGTCATGACAGGAAACCTAAGTGATTTACGCACCGGCCTTCCTTCACAAACTGTATTGAAAGATGGCAAGCCCTTCCACGAACCTTTGCGTTTAATCACTGTGATTGAGGCGCCTTTTGAAATGGCAAAACAAGCTATTGAGGGCGTTGTTGCGATCAAACAGCTTGTTAAGAATGCCTGGATACGCATGATGGTGATTGACCCCGAAACACAAAAGATTTGGCTCTACTCACGAGGTGAGTGGGTTGAAAAGACAATACCGACTAACGAGGAACGGAGAGCATCATGACTTCCATTCAATTAACGCCTCTGAAAAAACTTGAGATCATCTTAGAGGGTGAGCACATGGAGTTTGCTAAAGACCTCTTAGATAAAGCTGGTGTAAAGGGCTACACCATCGTGAACAATCTTTCAGGCAAAGGTAGCCAAGGTTTTCATGCCGGACACCTCATGTTTAATGAAGACAATGTGCTAATTATGATCATTGCTGCGGTACCTGAAGATCTCGCAACTCCTCTACTCGAAGGCTTTGGCCCCTTCTTTAGTAAACACTCTGGGGTAATTTTCGTTTCTGATATTCAAGTTACGCGAGCAGTTAAATTCAGCCGCTAATCAAACTTCCATGTCTGACCGTGAGCCAGCACACGAAAATCTGGGCGCGGCTCAGGCATTGAATCTAAGACTTTTTTCAAGGCGCGCGGCGGCTCGTCTAATGATTCATCAGTAAGGCGCTCGAAGGTACCCCAATGAACCGCTAAGGCGTGTTTAGCGCCAACTTCTTGCATCACTTTCACCGCTTCTGCCGGATTCACATGCATCGTCTGCATAAACCAACGTGGCTCATAGGCACCAATTGCTATCGCTGCAAGATCGACTGAACCTAATCGCTTACCAACATCTTGCGTGTCTTTGGAATAACCTAGATCACCCGAAAACCAGAATCGAAACTCTGGATGAAGGACCGCCCATCCACCCCAAAGAGTCTCATAACGATCCCATGGCGTCCGAGCACTCCAGTGCTGAACTGCATGAAACTGCAATTCCACTTCACCTTTAGCACCCTGGATTACCGTCTTATCATCCCAGTCCATCGCAATCACATTCGTTGACTCACCCTTAAGCTGAGTGCCCTCAACATTGCGCTCAAACCACGTATCAACACCTAATGGCACATAGAAACGGACCCTTGGATGCTTAGCCATCAAATCTCGCACGGTTTGAAGGTCGAGATGGTCGTAATGATTATGTGAGATCAACACCACATCAATCGGTGGTAATTGATCAAATGGCACACCCGGCTTTTGGTGACGTGTGGGTCCCGCAAAACTCACCGGGGATGCTCGGTCACTCCATTGCGGATCGGTCAAGATATTGAGTCCAGCTGTTTGCAAAAGCACCGTCGCATGGCCCACCCATGTCGCTGCTGTTTGTGTGCGGTTGTTTTGAATAAAGCTGAGATCAGGCTCAATGGGCTTAATCGGTGATAAAGGTGGCTTAGGTAAATCCGCCACGCGGCGCTCCCACTGCCACTTCCAGAAGCCTTCCTTTTTCGCACGACCGCTATATCGATTAGCAAAACCATCTTCACGATGATGTGACTTACTGGAATCGTAATGGGGGTTTTTATTTGAGCAGCCTGTCATCAAGAGCGACAGGGACAAGAGCAGCAGACCTATCCTCATCGACGATAGCCTGGCACTTTATATTGCTGATCTAAGCGGTCGAGTTGACGTGAACGGATAATGCCGCGAATGCGATTCACATATTCACCACCAATCGAAGAATAGCGACGCAAACCCTGCGCCAAATACTCTCCGGATAAAGACTGCAAGCGTTGACGCTGCTCTGCTCTTAAAGTGCGCAGCTCACTATAGGCCTTGTTGCGATTAATGTTGCGCAAATACTCATCCACCGAATCTTGAATAGACGCATAACGTTTAACTTCATGTTTATCGTTCGCTCGGCGACGTTCAGGTACCAAGCCGCAACCCGGTGTGTAGCACCACATGCCAAATAAATTATTTGCCTCTCGAGCAAAACGCGAGCGCCCCCACCCTGATTCATTGATTGCTTGAGCAACAACCAATGAAGGTGGCACTTCATCAATTTTAATCAGCAGTTCACCTAAAATCTGCTTAAAGGATTTGTCGTCAACATCAACCCAGAACTCATCGGCAAGTCCCAAAACAATTGCTTGATCTTGCGGGCTCAATTGAAAGTAAACATACCGTTGCGCCAACCAAGTGCGCGTTCTGAGACTCTCTGCATTACCACTTTGAGCCGCTTTGGCAACAGTATGTATAAAAACCTCTTGGGATGATTGGGACGATGCATGCCCGACCCATAAGGCGAGCATTAAAAAACTACTAGTTACAAGCTTATGCAAATGACTACTCAACCGTATCGAGCAGGATCAACTTACGGTCATCCATAATGGCGCGAATCCGCTGAATGTATTCATTACCAATCTCGGAGTACTTGGCCAAACCCGCTGCCAAGCGATATCCACTTAATTCTCGTCCGGCGGCGCGCTCTGCCGCTCGAATCTCACGTAGCTTTTGATAGGCACGATGGCGATTGATGTTTCTCATGTAGTCAATAACAGAGTCTTTAAATGAGTCGTAACGCTTGACTTCATGCTTAGCTTCTTCATTACGTAGCTTAGGCACAATGCCGCAGCCCTCGGTGTAACACCAAACACCAAAGAGATTATTTCCCTCACGCGCAAAACGAGACTTGCCCCACGCAGATTCATTTGCAGCTTGAGCAACAACCAATGAAACAGGCACCACATCAACACGCTGAAGCAAGTGCCATACCATGACAGGCAGTTCATGATCATCTGGCTTGAGCTGATATTTTTCGGCTAACGTCAAAATGTTCTCTTTATCTGTGTCACTTGGCGCATCGTTGCGCATTTGATCGACGAGCCATTTACGGGTTTCAAGGATTTCTGCATTACGGGTTCGGGCAACAGCCGCAACCTTTTCAATAAACTCATTGGTTTTACCCAACACGCCTTCTTCTTCAACCGCTTGCTGGTCATCAGGCATCAATTGATAGATAACAAAAATCACGAACAACACGACGGCGCCAGCGAGCAATTTGGGTATACACCAATGATAACGTTTGAAATCAATTTGCATGCTTTCTCCTAAGCTTTAAAAGGCAAGACCGTTGCCTTACCCCCATCTCCATGCGCCATTCGCTCTTCGATTTGCTCGAGTGCCAACCGAAACTCGGTAATCAGTCGCGTATGGAGTTCACGCGAATCTTCGGCATATAACACCATCTCTATGGGTGCCGGTGCATTCAAGTCATCGCCACGATCGTCATGATGGAATAACCAAGAAAGCTTGATGACCTTACCACCTTCACCGTCTTTCACCATATAACCCTGACCATCTACAAAGATCACTTCCTCTTCATCGATGATCGCTTGTATCTGCAGGGAACGAACTGGCACATACATGTGCGTATAGTTACAACGAGAGAGCATCAAGCGGCATAAATTGTAGAGTGCCGCCGGAATGGTTATCCGCTCGCGCTCTATTTCATCTGGACGAAAAAACGTTTCAGTCCAGCCTGTCATTATTCTTCGTTGGCAACCGCTTGATCTGGATCCCAACCCTTGTCTCGAGCCTGGTCGACAGCCGCTTGATAGATGCGTTGATGCTTCTCTGCCAACTCAGGTGGTAAGCGCGACGGCAAGTTCGCATAGGGCTCCCACGCCTTAGATACCTGATCGTAAAGCACATCAACTTGCCCTACACTCCAGCCCTCGCAGGTTTGCGTTTCAGGGATTAAACCGAACACCCAGGCGTCTCGAATGACGTTTCCGGTAGGGTTCATGGCGCCTTTTGGGTCCTTATCGATGCCCATATAGGTTTTAGGTGTGCTCATAGCGTTCTCACAGGTAAATTTTATTCGAATAATTATCGCGTATCTGCATCATTTTGTGTCAATCTAACGCTTTAGCATTTCCTTAAATAAATTAATGGCTATCCATCTTCAGAATATCCGTGGCGACATCTATGGTGGCGTCACTGCAGCTGTCGTGGCACTCCCCTTAGCAATGGCATTTGGCGTGGCTTCTGGCCTAGGCCCTATCGCTGGCTTATACGGCGCAATTGCCGTTGGGTTCTTTGCAGCTATCTTTGGCGGCACAGACTCACAAGTATCAGGTCCAACAGGTCCGATGACGGTGGTGATGGGTGCGGTCGTTACCCAATACTCTGGCAATCTTGCTGATGCCTTCACAATTGTTTTTCTTGGTGGCCTCATTCAAATCGCCTTTGGCATGCTCAAACTTGGGCGCTATATCGCCTACACACCCTATTCGGTTGTATCCGGCTTTATGAGCGGTATTGGCGTAATCATCATTCTTATACAGACGCTGCCCTTTGTCGGTGCCACAACCGTTGCCGGCGGTCCTATCGGTGCCATTGATGCATGGCTAAGCGGAAACGTACTCATCAATTCTGATGCATTGATTATTGCGACTGTCGGTTTAGCGATTGGTATTTTTTGGCCTAAGCGCTTAAGCGCTGTATTACCCTCTGCTCTAGCTGCCTTGATTGTTGGCACCTTGCTTTCAATGCTGCTTTTCACTCAAGCGCCTGTAATTGGCGAGGTTCCCACTGGCCTACCCCAGCTCATCATTCCCACTCTTTTTGACTCGCATATTTTTACCTTATTCAAAGCTGCATTAATTCTTGCCTTGCTAGGTTCAATTGATAGCTTACTAACATCATTAGTAGCCGACGCGATCACGCGCACTCAGCACAAGCCGAATAAGGAATTAATCGGTCAAGGTCTCGGCAATATGTTCTCTAGCCTGATTGGTGGCTTACCAGGCGCCGGCGCAACCATGCGCACCGTTGTGAATGTTCGCGCAGGTGGCCGCACTCCGATTTCTGGCGCACTACATGCCGTTATCTTACTGACGCTTGTTTTAGGCCTAGGTCCGATAGCTGAAAAAATTCCTCATGCCATCTTGGCCGCCATACTCTTAAAGGTAGGTTGGGACATTATCGATTGGGAATATCTACGACGAATCAAAACAGCACCGCGCGCAAAAATGGTGGTTATGTTGGTCACTTTATCACTCACTGTGTTTGCAGACCTCGTCACTGCTGTTGCTGTTGGCTTGGTGATGGCGGGTTTTATTACTGCTGAGTGGACCGAGCAAGAAGAAGTTAAAGGTGTCAGCTTTCATCAACAATGCGATGACGTACAACTGATCACAATGAACGGCAGTTATTCATATGCTTCTGCAAGACAACTGGTCCATCACATCGCTGACCTAGGTGCGCATTTGCATCCACAAACCCTCATTTACGATCTCAGCAAAATCACTCATCTTGATACCAGTGCAGCGCTGGCATTAGAGGAATTATTCGAGATTGCTAAAGAAGAAGGCCATAAGGTGTTGACTGTGTCGCCGCATGGGCACGCTTACAACACCCTATCCCGCTTGCGGTCATTGGATAAAATCCCTTTAGATCAACAGTTTATGGATCTCAAGCAAGCGATTGAAGCCGCCGAATGCAGACTAGACACTTAATACGCTAGACGATGCGCGACAGGTTCTTTTTGGTGTAAAATTCCCCGTTTTTCCGGGGCTTAGGCCCGTTGAGACTTCGCTATGAGCAGTAGCCATTCATACCCTCTCGCCAAGATCGGATTGATCGGTGGCGGACAACTCGGTCGTATGACGATCAAGGCGGCAA